>Ga0116187_1002978_pt1 | contig 16130 bp, 11 predicted proteins | sample AD_JPNNA6_MetaG_FD_89755 | JGI IMG/M metagenome (GOLD analysis project Ga0116187, IMG submission 89755) | Active sludge microbial communities of municipal wastewater-treating anaerobic digesters from Japan - AD_JPNNA6_MetaG | ecosystem: Engineered > Bioreactor > Anaerobic > Digestate | place... | reverse complement strand
TGAACGGGATCACGCTAATTGGTGTGACTGCCATCCTGCTCTCCATGAACGTGCGGCTCACCCTGCTGACCCTCATCCCCATCCCGCTGATCATTTTCGCGCTGATCGGTTACAGCAAACTCGTCCGCCCCGCCTTCAAGACTCGCCAGCAGTCCTTGGGTGAGTTGAACGCGGTCCTTAACGACAGCCTTTCAGGAATCCGGGAAGTGAAAGCGTTTGCCCGGGAAGAAGATGAGCTGGACAAGGTGGATAACAAAATTCAGCTTGTGCTGCATAAAAACTTACGCGCATTAAAGTTGATGGCAATCTTTAACCCGATCTTTGATCTTGCCGCCGGCATTGGTCAGCTGTTGGTCATCTTTTTTGGCGCGCGCATGGCGATCGGCGGCACGCTTTCCATCGCCAACCTGGTTGCTTTTTTCTTATATCTCGACAGCTTCTATACCCCCGTCCGAAACCTGGGCAACTCGATGGAAGCCGTACAGGAATCCCTTGCCGGCTTTGAACGCATTGCCGATATCCTCATCGTCCCACCGGAAATCGCCTCACCGGCGGAACCGCACGAATTCCCCGAGCCCATTCGTGGGAATGTCCGCTTTGAGAACGTTGGTTTTCACTACAATCCGGGCGAGGAAGTGCTCACGGACATCAATCTGGAAATACCCGCCGGCAGCACTATCGCCCTGGTCGGTCCCACCGGTGTGGGCAAGACGACTCTGGTGAGCCTCATCCCGCGCTTTTATGACGTTACCCAGGGCAGCGTGTTTATTGATGGCGTGGATGTGCGCGATATCGCGCTTGAGCAACTGCATCAATCAGTGAGCATGGTTTTGCAGGATGTTTTCCTTTTTCACGGAACCGTTCGCGAGAATATTCTCTTTGGAAAGCCCGACGCAACGGAAGAAGAGATGATCCGCGCCGCGCAGATTGCCAATGCCGCCGAGTTTATTGACCAGATGCCTCACGGGTACGACACGCTGATTGGAGAACGTGGAGTGAAGCTTTCGGGCGGGCAAAAACAGCGCCTTTCGATCGCCCGCGCGGTGCTGAAGGACAGCCCGATCCTGATTTTGGATGAGGCAACCTCATCGGTGGATACCGAGACTGAGCTGCTAATTCAGCAGGCATTGGAACGCCTGATCAAGGGACGCACGACGATCATCATCGCCCACAGGCTTTCGACGGTGCGCAACGCGGACCGGATCGTGGCATTGGAAGGCGCGAAAATTGTCGAAGCTGGAACGCATGAGGAACTGCTGGCAGAAAAAGGATTGTATTACAAGCTCTACACCGCCCAGCAGCAATTATATTAATTCTTCCGTTTTCCGCATCGTATTTATCCGCCGCAGCCGCCATGAAGTTTGAAGATTGCGTCGCTGCCAATGAGACCGTGGATCAGCGCAAAGCTTCCCCATTTGTGACAATTTGGTACTGGACTGAGGAGATTCGTACGGATGGGGACCTTTGCCTCTTGTCCTTTTCCAACAAGGACTCTGTCCTTCATTCAATCTTTATGGCTTCTCCAGTCATAGATACATTTGATAAACAATAACTCTCGGTCTTGCGGTATTGAGAATAGTTGCGAATCGACACTCCAAACTATTCTTTGAGTTATAATATCGACATAAAGCCGAGATGTTTCAAATAACTTGGTAAAAGCTGCTGTCCTCAACTAAAACCAGCTTATGGGATTTACAAATGATCGGCTCAGGGGCTGCAGCGATTGCCGCAAAACTATTTAAGGAGAAGAAATGAAAAAAATGAAGCTTTTGTTGTCGCTTGCAAGTGTTTTAATCGTTGCGAGCATGATTCTGGGTGCGTGCGCCCAGAAACCAGCGGAAGAAAAGGGACTGGCTGTCGGTATTGTGCTCCCCACTAAAGATGAACCCCGCTGGATCCAGGATGAAACCCGGTTCAAAGACGCGCTGACCGAACAAGGTTACGCTGTCGAGATTCTCTTCAGCCAGGGTGATCCTGCCAAAGAGAAGCAAAACGTTGAGACCCTGATTTCCAAGGGCATCAAAGTTTTGATTATCTGCCCCCATGACGGAACTGCTGCCGCTGCTGCCGCTGAAGCCGCACGTGCTGCCGGTGTGAAAGTGGTCTCTTACGACCGCCTGATCCTCGACACTGATGCCGTTGATTATTATGTGACCTTCGATTCTGTTGCTGTTGGCGCCGCCCAGGCTCAATACCTGGTGGATAACGCCGCCGGAACCGGTCTGCCGCTCTATCTCTACGCTGGCGCCTCTTCCGACAACAACGCCTTCCTCTTCTTCGAAGGCGCCTGGAACGTTTTGCAGCCCAAGATCGTTGACGGCACTTTCGTGATCAAGAACTCTCCGGAAGCCGTTGCCCTGCAGGACAAGGCCACTCTGACCCGCGATGAAATGGGCAAGATCCTCGGTCAAATCACGACCAACTGGGACTTCAATGTAGCCAAGAACCTGGCAGAAGCCAACCTGACCGCCGCCACCGCTGAGGACAAGGGCGAAGTCTTCATCCTCGCTCCAAACGACGGCACCGCCCGCGCTATCGCTGACGCTTTCGCCGCCGACACTGATGTGACCAAGTACTATGTCACCGGTCAGGACGCTGAAAAAGCCTCTGTCCAGTACATCATCGATGGTAAGCAGTCTATGACCGTCCTTAAAGATGTCCGCACCCTCGTTTCTGATGCCATCGCAGCCGCGATCGCTTTCCTCGATGGAAAGACCCCCGAGCAGACCCACACCTATAACAACAACGTTATCGAAGTGCCTGCCAAACCGTCCGCTGTTGTCACCGTCACCAAGGACAATGTCAAAGCCGCCATCGTTGACTCCGGATACTATCCTGCCAGCGATTTCACCGGCCTCGAGTAATCCTTTTTCTAAATCTAAAGCAGTGACTGGGAAACCAGTCACTGCTTTATCCAAAACTTTTACAGGAGACGCCAATGGAGACACCCATTCTCGAAATGAAATCCATTACCAAGGAATTCCCTGGAGTGAAGGCGTTGGATGATGTAACCTTTAGTGTGCGAAAAGGTGAGGTACACTGCCTTGTGGGGGAAAATGGCGCTGGGAAGTCAACATTGATGAAAGTGCTTAGCGGTGTGCATCCCTTCGGCACTTATTCCGGTGAAATTATCGTTGAAGGTCAACTGCAAAAATTCAACAGCATCCGCGACAGCGAAAACGCGGGGATCGCGATCATTTACCAGGAACTTGCATTAATCCCGGAATTATCCGTTTATGAAAATATTTTCCTTGGCAATGAGGTTACCAATGGACTTGTGATCGATTCGAATGAATCGATCTCACAGGCAATTGACATTCTGAAAAAGGTGGGCTTGGACGTCAATCCACTCACAAAGATCAAGAACCTCGGCGTAGGCAGGCAGCAACTGGTTGAGATTGCCAAAGCCCTGAAAAAAGAGGTGAAGATCCTGATCCTGGATGAACCCACTGCTGCTTTAAATGAAACCGACAGCGATAACCTTCTGCATCTGATCCGCGGGCTCAAAGAGCAGGGTGTCACCTGCATCCTCATCTCGCACAAACTGCGCGAGGTGCTCGAGATCGCCGACACCATCACCGTCCTGCGGGACGGCAAAACGGTCACGACCCTCAACGTTGAGGAAGACAAGGTCAATGAACCTGTCCTCATCAAGCATATGGTCGGCAGGTCGATCGATAACATCTTCCCCAAGCGGGAAAAGGTAAACATAGGCGAAGAAGTGCTGCGGCTCGAGGACTGGTCTGCCTTCTCTTACGCGCTCGGCAGAGACATTCTCAAGGACGTAAACATCAGCGTCCGCGCTGGTGAGATCGTTGGGATCGCGGGTTTGATGGGCTCGGGGCGCACTGAACTGGCAAAAAGTATCTTCGGCAACCCGGATCGCTACCGCCTGAGCGGCAAAGTATTCATCCGCGGCAAAGAGCAGAGATTCCACAACCCACATGACGCGATCCGGTCCTCGATGGCATACGTCACGGAAGACCGCAAAGGCAACGGGCTGATCCTGATCGATGACGTCAAGCATAACATCAGCCTTGCTAACCTAAAGGAAATCACTTCCAGCGGTGTTATTAATGAAAACGAGGAAATCCTCATTGCGCACAAATACCGCACGGAGCTCAACATCAAGACGCCTTCCATTCAGCAGAAAGTACGCAACCTGAGCGGCGGCAACCAACAGAAAGTCTCGCTTGGCAAGTGGCTGTTCGTCAAACCCGGAATCATGGTCCTGGATGAACCCACGCGGGGTATCGATGTTGGCGCGAAATATGAGATTTATACAATTATGAATTCATTGGTGGAACAGGGAATGAGCATTATCATGATTTCCTCTGAACTGCCCGAAATCCTCGGCATGAGCGACCGTATTTATGTCATGTCCGCAGGAAAAATTAACGGTGAAATGCCTGTCGAAGAAGCGTCTCAGGAACGCATCATGGCATTGGCGGTAGATTATTAGGAGATGGCAATGGAAGATCTAAAGCAAAAAACAAGTGAAGCAAAACCATCAAAAAGCTTGCTGGACATCCTGAAAAGCAATATCAGCGATTATTTTATGTTTATCGCTCTGATTGTCATCATGATCTTCTTCACAATCACGACTGACGGTGTTTTTATCTCCTCCAGGAATATCAGCAACCTGATCAACCAAATGGGTTACATCGCGGTTTTGGCAGTCGGAATGACTCTCATCATCGTCATCCGCCACATTGAACTTTCGGTTGGTTACCTTGCTGGCTTTCTCGGCGCGTTTTCTGCGATCGCGATGACCTTCTGGGGCTGGCCTGTCTACGCGGTTATCCCCGCCGTGATGATCATGGGCGTGCTGGCAGGCATGCTGACCGCCACGCCTGTCGCACAGCTCGGCGTGCCGGCTTTCGTCTCGACCATGGCTGCGGGGCTGATCTTCAGAGGCGCCTTGTTGCTGGTCACCATGGGCACGGGCACGATCGTGATCAAGAACCCCGTCTTTAATGCTATCGGCAACGGTTTTATTCCTGATTTGCCGCTCGAAGGGATTCTGCCCGGTCGCCATAAGCTGACCCTGATCCTGGGTATAGTTGCCATTATCCTCTACGTGCTCTCATCAATCAAGGGACGGCGGACGAAGCTCTCCTACAACTTCGAAGTTCCCCGCTTCAGTTTATTTGTTGCCCAGTTGGTATTGGTTTCAGGATTGATTGGATACGTCTCCTGGATCCTCTCAGGCTATAACGGCATCTCCTGGAGCCTGGTGATTCTGTTCTTGGTTGTGGCAGCTTTCCAGTTCATCACGACCAAAACGCCGCTCGGTCGCCACATCTACGCGGTCGGAGGCAACCCTGAAGCCGCGGAACTCAGCGGCATCAGCGTTTCTAAGATCACCTACATCGTGTTTGGGGCTATGGGTTTCCTCTCTTCGCTTTCAGGCATCATGTACGCGTCCCGCTTGCGCTCGGCAACCACGACAGCCGGGTTGGGTTTTGAGACCGACGCCATCGCGGCTGCCTTTGTTGGCGGCGTGTCGGCTGCCGGCGGCGTGGGTACCATCACCGGCTCCATCATCGGCGCCCTGGTGATGATGTCTCTGACCAGCGGCATGAACCTGATGAACATTGATATTTCCATTCAATATATCGTCCGTGGCGCGGTGCTCGTTCTGGCAGTGATCTTCGACCGCATTACCCGCCGAAGACAGTAAGCTTGTTCCGTCGAATTTTACTAAAAGTAAAACCGCCTCCTTTTACCAGGAGGCGGTTTTGTTTTGGGATTGCCCTTGAAAACAACAGGGGTGAACCCCGCCATGATCAATTCCGCATCGCCATGCGGTGTATTGAGACCAGTTTAACTGAGATTTGACATGAGCGTCATTTGGTTTCTAATATCGCCTCAGTCGCTCTCCAACTCCCGTACAGAAAAACAAGCCTGTCAAGAACTGACGGTTAGAAAACCGATCTATCCTTCTGGAAAAAACGCGTCCAGGTCGAGCAACTCAAGGCTGGGGATGATTGCTGCGGCGAGGGAAAAATCCTGCCCTCGCGTAACCTCGTTAGGCACCGCCACCACGCGAATACCGGCGCGGTGCGCGGCAACGACCCCGTTATTTGAATCCTCAAGCACCAGCGCGTTTTCCGCCTCTACCCCGAGATCCTCGAGCACCTTCAGGAAGATATCCGGCGCCGGTTTGGCGTCCTTGACGTCTGAAGAGCTCACAATACTTCCAAATCGCTCAAAAATCCCCAGGCGTTTCAGGTGACCATGCACCCAATATTCTTCCGAACTGGAACCGACCGCCAGATGAAGCCCGCGATCCTCCGCGTCTTCCAGCACCTTCATCACGCCCGGCATAGCCTCCGCGTTAGAGATTTCCCGCCTGGCTTCGGAGCTCACTGCCTTCAGCAGCTCTTCCGCCGTCACGCCGCTCTTGAGATGCGCCGCCAAAATCTCATCGGGGCGGTATCCGCCTGCAACATGATGGGCGCCAATGAGGTTCTGATATCTTTTCATATCAAAAACCAGCCCCGCCTTGCGAAATTCACGCTGCCAGATGCGGCAGTAGGCAGATTCGGTCTCTATAATCAGCCCATCCAGGTCGAAAATAAGGGCTTTCTTCAAGCCGCTATGCATCTTTTGGGTCAAGGGGCTTACCTCCGCACCGAACCCGTGCCCCAATATCCGCGCTGCAGGGGGGTGATATCTTCAACGGTGATAAACGCCTCGGGGTCGATTTCCAGCGTCTGCTTCTCGATATCCGGCACGTCTTTGCGCCGCACGGAAAGATCACAGAGTGAAACCGGTCCGTCCTTGCCGCGGGCGGCAATTTCCGTTACAGCGTAATCCATCGCTCGCAAGGTATCAGCCACTGCGGAGCCTTGATGCTTGGTGATGATCTTGACGTGCGAGTAGCCGATGGCGAGGCGTTTTTCGATCGCCATGCCTACCACGTTCCCCGTGGCAAACCCGGCAGCGTACCCAACCACGTATAGAACATTCGTGAGATCTTTCAGAACTGCCCCAACAGTCACCACGAAAAGCACCGACTCGATGAAGCCAAGCACCCAGGCAAAGCCCTGCTTTCCGCGCATCGTGAGCATGAAACGCAGGGTGTCCATGGAAATCGAAGCAACCCTCACCAGGAAGATGAGGATGGTAGTCAGTATCGCGGTGGGGGAAAATATTAGCTGCATAGGTTTCCTTTACGTTCCGGGTGCTTTCTTGCCTTTGGCAGAAAGCAGGGCGGGCAGGTACAGATCAGTGGAATACTCCTTGACCATGCGGGTCATGGAGAAACACGGTGAGATCGTGCGGATGCATTCCTTTATCCGCTGGATCCAGTCGCCGGGCAGTCCATCGGCTGACCTTTTGGTGTAATAGAGCGGCACGATCTCATTCTCGAGCGTGTCGTAAAGACTGCGGGCATCGGCTTCATCCTGCTGGTCTAGGTTGTCGTAGTGCGTTTCATCGCCGATCGCCCAGCCATTTTGTCCGTTATACCCCTCAGCCCACCATCCGTCCAGCACGGAAAAGTTGAGCGTGCCATTCATCGCGGCTTTCATGCCGCTGGTGCCCGAAGCTTCGCGCGGACGGCGCGGTGTGTTCAGCCAAATGTCAACCCCCTGCACAAGGTAGCGCGCCATATCCATGTCGTAATCATCCAGGAACACAAGCCTTCCGCCGTTGCGGGCGTCCTTCACCTTGCGGTAGACCTCCTGGATCAGCAGTTTTCCGGGTTCGTCGGCAGGATGCGCCTTGCCGGCAAAGACAATCTGAACTGGTTTGCGCGCGTTGGTCACAATCCTCAGAAGGCGGTCGTAATCCCTGAAGAGCAGGTTGGCGCGTTTGTAGGTGGCAAAGCGCCGCGCGAAACCGATCGTCAGCGCAGTCGGGTCCAACAAAACACCGCTGGCAACCGTCTGCACAGGGTGGACGTTGGTGTTTTCCCACTGATAACGCGCGCGCCCAACCATGTAACTGATCAGCTTGCGCTTGAGGTGCAAGCGCACCCGCCAGAGATCGTCATCGGGAATGTTTTCGACCTTTTCCCAAATCGCGGGATCATCGATGTAGTTCCTCCACTCCGGTCCCAAATAGCGATTATAGAGCACGCCAAGCCGCCTTGCCAGCCAGGTTCCGGTGTGGATGCCGTTGGTGATATAGGAAATGGGCACGTCCTCGGCAGGCGTTGTGGGCCAAAGGTACTGCCACATCTTTCGCGAAACTTCGCCATGCAGCTTTGAGACGCCGTTGCGGTAATTCGAAAGCCGCAATGCCAATACAGGCATGCTGAAAACCTCATCAGACCAGTCATTCTTGATCCTGGCAAGCGCCATGAACTCATCGCGGTCCAATCCGAGCTCACCCCAATAAGCGGAAAAATACTTGTCAATCAGCCAGACCGGGAACTCATCATTCCCTGCAGGGACTGGCGTGTGAGTGGTGAAAACGCTGGTCTCGCGGACGATTTCCTTGGCTTCTTCGAGCGTCTTTCCATCACTAATCAACTGGCGCAGACGTTCGAGCGTAAGGAAAGCGGAATGTCCTTCGTTCATGTGGAAGATCGATGGTTGGTGACCAAGCCGCTGCAGCGCGCGGAACCCGCCGATGCCCAAAAGCATCTCCTGCGAGACGCGCAATTCTGGATCGCTGATATACAACCGATCGGTGAGTTGACGGTCCTGCGGATTATTTTCCGGAAGATTGGTATGCATCAGGATGAGCTTGTTGCGCCCGATGTTGAGCTCGTAGAGGCGGGCGAAAAGCTCCCTGCCCGGCAATTCAATCGAGATCTTGATCGGATGATGGTCTTCGTCGTAAAGCGCAACAAGCGGCAAATCATCGAAATTAAGCTCAATATTGCGGGCTTCCTGCCAGCCGTCTTCGCTGATCCTTTGAGAGAAATACCCGTAGGTGTATAGGAAACCCACCGCCACCAGCGGCAAGCCGAGGTCGCTGGCTTCCTTGAGGTGATCGCCCGAAAGCACGCCGAGCCCGCCGGCATACACCATCAGCGACTCATGCAGACCGTATTCAAAGGAAAAATATGCGATCTGCTCATCGGTCAGCTCGGGGTAAGTATCATGGAACCAGGTATCCTCTTTTTGCATGTACGCGTCAAATTCGCGCATTATACGGTCATAGCGTTCAAGGAAGTAGCGGTCCTTGATGAGATCATCAAAGGTTTGAGGCTCCACCTTCCTGAGGAAAACGATCGGGTTGTGGGTATATTGTTCCCAGGCAAGGGGGTCAATCTCCTTGAAAAGCCGGGCAGCCTCGGGGTTGCCTACCCACCACAGATTGTGTGCAAGATCTGCCAGCCTTTTGATGCGGTAGGGCAGGTTGAAGCTGTTTGGAACTTCTCGAATGATTTTATTCATCATTAATATAGACAATCCTTTCAATACCGGCTTACGCCGGGGGTCTTCTGCGCAAACGAATTGGAAACGCTTCGCGATACTTTATTATACCCAGATATTATCCATTAACGCGGGTTAGTTGTAAGGATGTGTGTGTTTCAAAAGTCAATGGAAAGATTGGATTGCGGTAACGAACCATGCTTCCCGTGGCAAATGGACTAAATGGTGCAAATGACGGGTTTTTCACGTCATTCACGTGGGATTTCTCCCTTTGCTATTTTTTGAAGCTTAAAAAGAACTGGTCGCCATCCAAGCGCTTGCGGATCAGCCGAAAGCCTAATTTTTGGCATAGCTCCACGAAATAGTGTGCGTCCTGAGCCCCATCTTCCTTGACAACTCCATAGCCCGTGTGGATATTCGTCCCGTTCGCGTCGATATCAAGCTCCACCACAAAAGGCTGAGCGTGCTCAATAACCGCGTCCCAAATAAAAAGGCTTCCTCCAGGCTTGAGCACCCTCCAAATCTCGCCCAGAGCCTTCGGATGATCTTCCTTTTCCATATACATAAAAGAGTAAAACGCGGTAGCGTTATCGAAGGAGCAAGCGTCAAATTCAAGCGAGGTCGCGTCCATGACCCGCTTCGCGAACCCATCCGGAGCCTCCTCCAACTCCTCCGGACGATTATCGATCGCGGTGACCTGCGCCTGGTATATTCGCCCGATGACCCCCTCGCCCCCTCCGCCGATGTCCAGAATGCTGCCTTGAATGGACTGATCCAGGCAGACAGATGCCATCACTCCGCCTGATCTGCCAGCAGTTTCTTGAGCCGGACGAGGATGTCAATCGGGGTGGGGTCCTCTCCGTAAGCCAGCGCGAGATAGTACGAGACGTAATCGCCGAACTGGAGCAGGCTGAACATCTGCGCCAGCTTGCCCACGCCTTGCGCTGAAATAATCTCCGCCGCGACCCCTGCTTCGAGGAAGAACTGCTGACTGTAGCCGATGCGTTTGCGGCTGCGTTCGTGGTCAAAATCAGAGCGCAGGAAGATCGCCGACGTGCGTTCGTACAGGCTTTCGGGATGGCGCAGCCCGGCAAGGCTGTTGTGGTTCATCTCCGGGATGCCCTCAAAGGCTGCCCAGGCTTTGGAGAGCTCGTTGATCTGCGACTTCCAGCGCCTGGCAATCACTTCCAGCTCCCCCGCCCCAAAAATAACGATGTTGCGGTCCAGAAGCTGCCCTGCCAAACGTTTGGCAGGATTGCGGGAAACAGGGCTGTCCTTCCCTAGTGTTTGTATGCCTTCCGCGAGGATTTCCGCTGCCTCCTCCACCGAATGGCTCTGGTCAGCGATGAACCCCAGCCGAAAATAGAGCGCCATCAGCAGCCCGACGGTCCAGCCGATCGCCGTGCGCGGCTGCCCAACGTGGTCAAACTTCCAGCAGGGCTTATCCGCCCCTTCGCAAAGCGCCGCCAGCTTGCCGCCAGTACACATGCCCATCAGGCTGCATCCGCGTTCAATGGCAGCATGAAAGGAGCCCACCGTTTCCTCAGTGTTGCCCGAATGGGAGGAACAAATCACCAGCGTTTCGGGTCCCTTCGCCCAGGAAGGCAAGCCGTAATTACGGTGCGCCGTGACCGGGATAGGCAATTCGTCTGCCAGGAAAGCAGTGGTGAAATCCCCGCCAATCGCCGAACCTCCCACGCCGCAGATCACCACCTGGCGCACACTGCCAACCTGCGGGAGCTCCTGCCGCAGCCCAAGCTGCCATCCCGAAAGCAGGTTCTCACCAAGCGCCTCAATGGCGGCATTCATATCCTGGGGGTCAAAAGGGTTTGTTTCTGGCATCTCACGCTCCAAATTATTTGATACCTAATCTTATCTTAAAAATCAAGCTGCGCGCTGGATTGAGGCTTTCAGGGCGTGGGGCTCGGGCTGGGGGTGGCTGTGGAGGGCTCCACAACCTCAATTGAGACGTAAAAAGGCGTGTCAGCGTTCATGCCGAGCCCAAAGAGGTTTCCATCCGGGTCCTGGAGCATCCAATTGCTCCGGTAAACGCCAGGCGACGTTGGAGCGGTGAAGGCGACGCTCAGGTCTACTGCGTGCCCGGGCAGCACCTCGCCCGGCAGGAAATGCTCATAGGTAGCGCCAAGCGGATTTTGGGAGAAAAACACGAGTTTATAAAGCCGTGTCCACTTGCAGGAGCCGGAGTTGACCAGCCGCCAGGTTTTGGTGAAGGGCTCGCCCGCGGGGATCTTGGCGCCGTCGGGGATGGTCAGGTCAAAAGGCGTTCCCATGCCAGCCCGGTTGCACGCGGCTTCGGTAGTGGGCGTGGCGGCTTCGGTAGGGGTCCGCGCGATCGTCGCGATCACGGTCGGGAGCGGGGTGTTGGTAGCCGTCGGCAGCGGTTCGGGCGTCGCGCTGGGCTGCGCGGTCAGGGTGAGCGCCGCGGCTTGCGTGACCTCGAAAACTGAGGTCTGCATCAACTGCTCAAGGTTGGGGGTCGGGGGAACAGGCGCTGGCTCCTGCGCCTTTGGGGCGCACGCCGAAACCACCCCCAGCAAAACGAGCAGGATAACAAACGTTCGATGACGCATGGCTAAATTGTAACGCAAAGCAAAAAACTCTCTTGCATTTTCCTGCAGCTCTAACAAATTTCATTCTCCATTTCTTGTTACTAGCATCGTAACTCTTGAGACGGCTTCAAGGAAAACCGTTTTCCGTTCGAGTATAATACGAGTTAGATGAACATTTCGAGGTGCGAATTTGGCGCAAGACATTAAAAAAATTAACATCGGCTTTACCCGCACATGTGATTGTGCTCCGTCACACATTAATTGTCTTTCTGCCAAAGAATGGATAAAGAATCAACTGGGTGTTTGGCAATTCACTTACGAGAAACGCGATATTAGGGATAAAAGTGTTCACCCGGCTACCTTTCCAGTTTCGCTCGCAAAACGAGTTATTTCTCTATTCTCGCATGAAGGGGAACTGGTTTTAGATCCGTTTACAGGAAGCGGAACTGTGCTTTTAGCAGCGCAAGATTTGAATAGAAATGCTTTAGGTTTTGATTTGCAAGAAAAATACATTGAGTTATGTAAATCCAGACTAATTAATAATAATTTCTTTAATAACTCCAAACAAATACCAATCTTAGATGATGCATTAAATATCCAAGATTATTTGGAAAAAGAAACGTTAAGCCTCATCTTCACATCTCCACCTTACGCAAATCTTCTGAATCGTCAGAGAAAAAACAAATCTAGACGGGGTGAAACTCGTAACAACGATCAGTTCATGAAGATTGAGCAATATTCTCAAGACCCAAGAGATCTTGGAACGATGCCGATTGACATTTATACACAAAACATGGGAGACATTTTTGAAAGATTGCTTCCGCTCCTAAAACCAAAAGCCCATTGTGTAATAAACGTTCCGGACATGTGGTGGGAGAACAAAAGAATAACGATTCACGTGGCGTTAATAGAGGAACTACGGAAAAGAGGTTATGAACTTCGCAACATTATAATCTGGGATAGAACAAATATTGTTAACCAGATTGGCATTTTCGGTTGGCCTAGCAATTACATTACTATGGGTGTAACCTTTGAGTATCTTCTTGATTTTTGGAAACCCCCTGAAAGTTAATGGACTTGGTCTGATAAGTTTTATGGGGTATCTCCGGAGAGGAAAACAGGTGTTGGAATGAAGACTTATACAAAAGATTCTCTCATACAAGCACTACTTGCTATCAGGCAAATGGGCTGGATCAAAAACGCACGACCTGGTAATGCTGGTGGAGTTGGCAATACTTTAGAGGACTTGCTAGAGATTGAAGAGAACAACTTACCTATTCCTAATGCAGCTGAATGGGAGTTAAAAACTACAAGGGCTAAAGGAAGTTCATTAACCACAGGATTCCACATTGAACCATCACCAACCGCATATAAGTTTGTCCCAAGAATCTTACTTCCTCTTTATGGCTGGCCTCATGAGAAGGCAGGCATTAAATATCCTGCGGATGAAATGAGTTTTCGGCAAACCATTAATGCTTGTGGTAGGACAGATAGAGGATTCGGCATCAATATAAACTATAGTGAAAGGAAAATTGAAGTTTCTTTCGATTATAGGGCTGTCGCAAGCAAGCATTCTGATTGGTTGAAGACGGTTGAAACAAGAGTGGGACTTACTGAGTTATCACCTCAACCTTATTGGGGATTTAATAACTTATTTCATGTTCTTGGAATAAAACTCAAGAATTGCTTTTATATTAAAGCTCAAACGAAAAAAATTGAAGGTGTTGAATACTTCTGGTATAAGGAAATTTACATGCTATCTGGATTCGATCAGGATAGATTCATCATGGCACTTGAGAACTGCTAACTTTTGGTGGATTTCGATGCAAGGACCGGGCATAACCACGGAACTAAGTTTAGAGCAAGAAAAGATATCTTACCCGAATTGTATACATCTTCAATTTCTTTGTAAGAGACTTATTGTTCTTAAATATTCCGGCTTTTAGTGATTCATGCCAAGCACTGTAATTTAGGGAGCAACAATGCAACGACATCTTCTCTGGTGATAATCCCAGCTATAACTTGCCGATTTTTGGGGTGCAAGGTATAGTTACCAATCATAAGAGAATGCCTATTAGAACACCTGCCGGAGAAACATTTATGTCCGTTGAAAATCTGCAAATCCCTCATAAAACCCGCAATGATCGCTGGCTCGACAAAGCCGTTTTCCCCTGGTGGCAAAACTTCACCATCGAACAACTGCTGGTCGGGATTATCATCATTCTCACGGTCCTCACGCGCTTCTATGACCTCGGCGCGCGCACGATGGCGCACGATGAGATCAACCACGTCGTCCCGGCATACACCATTGAGAATTACGTCTACGATCCGGTCACACACGGTCCCTTCCAGTTCCACGCGCTGGCGCTTTCGTACTTCCTTTTAGGCGATTCGGACTTTTCCGCCCGCGTGCCGGCAGCCCTTTTTGGTATTGGGGTCGTGATCTTCACGCTCTTTGCCTGGCGGCGCTATTTGGGGCGGGTCGGCGCTCTCTGCGCAGGCGCCCTCTTCATGATCTCACCGTATATCCTTTTCTACAGCCGCTACACGCGCAATGAGATCTTCATTGTTTTTTGGGGATTGGTGATGCTCTGGCTCTTCCTGCGCTACATGGAAGACGGACAGCCCAAGTGGCTCTACTGGCTGACCTTCATCACCGCCATGCACTACGTTGACAAAGCCACCTCGTATATTTTTACGGCAGAAGCGTCGATTTTTCTGGCTCTGCTGTTCATTTATGAATCTATACATCGCAGATGGAAATCTAACACTATCAGAAGTCAGTTCCAGATCGCCGTGGCGGTCACGCTGGCGATGATCCTCGTAACGCTGGGAGTCTACGTGCTCAGCAAGACCCCCGCCCCCATGCAAGCCGGCGCGGCGGAGGGAGTCAGCCACCTGATCAACTCGAAGATCCCCCTGATCGCCTCCGCGACGGTGACGGGATTGGCTGCCATAGCCGCGATCGTGCTACTGGTGAGAGGGCTTGGTTGGGAGCAAATCCGTTCTTCCCGCACCTTCGACCTGATCGTCCTGCCGCTGACCCTGATCCTCCCGCTGCTGGTCGCCCTGCCGCTGACTATATTGGGCTTCGACGCCACAGATTACAGTCAGACGGGCATCATCCGTACCGGGCTGGTTTTTGTCCTCCTGGTGGCAGTATCCATGGTGCTTGGCATGTTCTGGAACCGAAAAAGGTTCCTGCACTACGCAGCAATTTTTTGGGGTATTTTCATCGTCTTTTACACCACATTTTTCAACCACGGAGACGGCTTCTTCAAGGGGATCGTCGGCGCGCTCGGATATTGGATGCAGCAGCAAGCCGTGGAACGCGGCACGCAGCCGCTCTACTACTACGCGCTGGTCCAGATCCCGGTTTACGAATACCTGCCCGCCTTGGGAGCAGTGGTGGCGCTGGTGATTGGGTTCGTCCGCAAGTTGTTTTTCGCCAAAGTGGATGAGCCATTCACGAGCCTTGCGCCGATCCCTGCCGAGTCCGAAGCAGAGTTGGAAGAGCAAGCGTTGGATTTGAATGCCGACGCGGAAATCGAAACTTTTGCTGCCAAGCAACCTGCTTCAGAAGAATTCCCGGTTGAGGGCGACTCAGACAGCACAGAATTAGGGCTGGAAGAGCCGATCCGATTCGCCTGGTTGGCAAGGCTCTTCACCGACCCGCCATCAGACCCCAAACGCGCTGAGAAACTGCCGACCCTCATCCTGTTGCTCTTCTGGTCTGGGATGAGCTTGTTGGCGTTCTCGTTCGCCGGCGAACGCATGCCCTGGCTGACCACGCACATCACGATGCCAATGATCCTGACTGCCGGCTGGGCTCTGGGCTACCTGATCGAAAAAATTGACTGGCAGGAAGTCCGCGAGAAGAATGGCTGGCTGGTCCTTCTGCTTAGCATTGTTTTCTTCGTCGCCTTTGGCAGTCTGCTCGGCAGCCTGCTGGGCACGCAGCCGCCTTTCCAGGGGAAGGAATTGCTTCAGTTGCAAGCTACCAGCAACTTCCTGCTCGCCCTGATTGGCACCATCGGCGCGGGGGCGGGTTTGTTCGCCTTGCTGAGAAATTGGGGCGGAGCAAATTTCTGGAGGTCAGCCCTGCTCGTCTTCATGGGTCTGCTCAGCCTTCAAACCGCCCGCACTGCCTACCGTGCCGCCTACATCAACTACGATAACGCCAAGGAGCTCCTCGTCTACGCGCATTCCACCCGCGACATGAAAG
>Ga0116187_1002974_pt1 | contig 16159 bp, 14 predicted proteins | sample AD_JPNNA6_MetaG_FD_89755 | JGI IMG/M metagenome (GOLD analysis project Ga0116187, IMG submission 89755) | Active sludge microbial communities of municipal wastewater-treating anaerobic digesters from Japan - AD_JPNNA6_MetaG | ecosystem: Engineered > Bioreactor > Anaerobic > Digestate | place... | reverse complement strand
TCACCGCGGGGCAGGTCTATCACTTCCTTGCGGCGCACTATGTCGTGGGCATGTCAGAAGAAGCCGACGGTATCCTGGACGCCATGCTGAAGACGCAGCACGCCGGCGGCTTTCAGAATGGAGTCCAGGATGCCTACCCGAAAGGCGTGGACTGGCGCAGATGGAACGGCGACCCCTGCGGATACGAAGGATACCTCGCCGACAACGCTCGTTTCCTTCTCGCCGTGCTGACCAGGCACGCGGATTTCCGGGAACGCATGTACCGCCCCCTCCACGCTGCTGCACGGCAACCGGCGAAGACAGACCAGGACTGACAACGCGGCGGTTATTTCCCGGACAGACGTTGCGTCACATGCACACTGAGCAGATAGGCCACTACCAGCGCGAGATAAAGCTGCCCTACTGTTGTTTGAAGAATCACCAGCGTCTCGGCGGCGGTGCTCAACGGCACGATGTCGCCATAGCCCTCTGTAGCCTGGGTTACGAAACTGAAATAGAGGAATTTCGAGGCCGCCGTCTCGTAGTACGTTTCCATGGGAACGCTTCCGTACTCGAGCGGCAGCTGAAACGATTGCGGCAGCGCGATTTCGAGAAGCGTGTAGAACTGTGCCCATGCAAATCCGAGGATCATATAAAAGTTTATTGCCCCGACCATATCGTCCGTCATTACATGTTCCGTGCGAAGCAACGATGCCAGCAACTGCGCGCCGCAGAAGAAAAGAAAGAAGGCCGAAAGAACAGCCCGTGACACGGCAAGCCATCCGTGGAGGGGCACCGTCTGCATGCCCGGCACAAACACGCTAAAAACTATCCAAACCGCGGCCAAACCCGTAAGAAACCCCAGAATCACCCGGGGAATGAGCCGCTTGGGACCGGCGATCCATACCGATGCCACCATGGCCACGGTGAACAGCCGCGCAATGGCCATCACGTGGAAAAAGGGCCGCACAAGAATCAGCAGGATGAAGACCCCCGTGAGATAGAGATACCGCCACTGGGGCTTCTTGTGCCCTGGACGGCCCTTATGCCATGCCTGCGGCATCGGCCGTTATGTTTCCGCAGTCCGCGGCGAGATGCGGAAGATGATCGCGTACAAAACCGGCACCACGACGAGTGTCAGAATCGACGCAAATGTAAGACCAAACACGATCGTCACCGCCATCGAGATAAAAAACGCGTCGGTGAAGAGCGGAAGCATCCCCATTACGGTTGTCAACGCCGCCATGCTTACGGGCCGCACCCGGCTGACCGCGGAATCCAGGATCGCTTCATATTTCTGCTTGCCCTGCCCGATCTCGACGTTGATCTCGTCAACCAGAATCACCGCGTTCTTGATCAGCATCCCCGAAAGGCTCAGCGTGCCCAGCATTGCCATGAAACCGAACGGTTGATGCGTGAGCAGCAACCCTGCCGTCACACCGATGATGGCCATAGGAACGCACAACCAGATTACCAACGGCTGCCGTATCGAATTGAACAACACGATCACCACCGCGATCATGACGATCAATGGAACCGGAATATTCGCAGCAATGCTTGCCTGTGCTTTCGCCGAATCCTCGTATTCGCCTCCCCACTCCAGGGCGTACCCCGGGGGCAGCGGAATCGCCTCGACCTTGGGCATCAACCGTTCCAGCAAGGTGCTTGCCAGACCTTCTTTAGGGTCGCACCACACCTCGATGGTGCGCGCGCGGTCTCGCCGCATCACCATCGTATCCTCCCACTGCGTCAGGAACTCAGAGACCACCTGCCTCATGGGAAGGCTTGCCCGGGATATAGGGCTGTACACTTGAGCGTCGTAGAGACTCGCCGCGCCACCCGCGCGCTCGCTCTCGGGCGCACGCGCCACAATCGGCAGCAGATCGTCTCCCTCGCGGTAAACGCCCACTTGCACCCCTTCGTACGCTTGTTTCAACGCCTGTGCCACATCCGGACGGCTTATTCCCGCGCGCTGCGCCTGTACCTCGGCAAGCACCGCCACCACTGACTTGACGCGCTCCCGCCAGTCAAGATAGAAGCTGGTCGCGACGGGCTCGGCCGCATAGATCTCCAGCGTCTCGCCGGCCAGGCGGCGCAGCACGTCGGGGTCGGGTCCGCTGAAACGCGCGCGGATCTTCCCCTTCGACCCCGGGCCCAGCTCGAATTTCAGCACCGCCGTGTTTGCCTCGGGGAATTCCGTCAGCAGAGCCTTCTCCAGCGACTCTTTCTTCTCATCGATTATCCGGTAATCCGGTACGTCCACGAAGAGCACCGCATAACTGGGATCCGTCTGTTGGGGTCCGTATGTCAGCATGAAGCGCAGCCCCCCGGAACCCACCATGGAAGTCACATGCGTGAATGACTCATCCTTCAGAATGAAATCTTCGACCTTGTCAACAAGGGCAACCGTCTCCTCGATGTGCGTGCCTCGAGGCAGATATACCTCCACCATGAACTGCGGCCGCGTCGAAGCCGGGAAAAAGCTGCTTTCCACGAAGCGGAACCCAAAGCCCGCCAGGACAAGCAGCACAACAAGGGCCCCCACCGCTACCCACCGAAAACGCAGCGCGACCGCCAGAAATCGCCGGTACGTGCGAAAGAAGAAGCCGCCGTAGGGGTCCACTGTCTCGCTCGTATCGGTCTTCTTGGCGCCCTTCAGGAATAACGTGCAAAACAGCGGCGTTGCCGTCACCGCCGTCACCCAGCTCAGCATCAACGACGAAAACAACACCTGAAACAGCGACCCGCAGTATTCGCCCGTGCTGTCCGGCGACAAACCGATAGGCGCAAACGCCGTCACCGCGACAACCGTCGCTCCCAGCAGCGGATACATGGTCTGGCTGACGATCTCCGAGGCGGCGGCTATGCGGTCCATTCCGACTTCGATGCGCACCTGCATGCCTTCGGTTATCACGATCGAATTGTCCACCAGCATGCCGAGGGCGATGATCAGCGCGCCCAGGGAGATGCGTTCGAGCGCAACACCCCACACGTACAAGACCAGGATCGTCGCGGCTATTGTCAGAATGAGCACGGCGCCAATGATCAGGCCGCTCCGAAGCCCCATAGTAATCAGAAGGACGACTACGACGATGATCACCGCTTCCATGAGATTGACCACGAAGCCCTTGACCGCGATCGTCACGTCGCGCGACTGGAGATTGATCACGCCCATTTCCATGCCCAACGGGATCTCGGGTTCCAATTCCTTCAATCGGGCCGTCACGGCGTCTCCCATGGTGACCACGTTCCCTCCCCGAACCATGGAGATCCCGATGCCTATGGCGGGCTTCCCGTCGTAGCGCAGTAGCGGCTTCTGCGGGTCAACGTAGCCCCGGCGCACCTCCGCAACGTCGCCAAGGTAGACCAGCCGTCCGCCCACTGAACCGATCAGCAGGTTCTTCATGTCCTCGACGGAGCGTATAACACCGGTAGGCCGGATATGCACGTATTCCACGCCGGTGCGAACGCTCCCCGCATCCGCTACCAGATTCTTGTCCGATAAGGCGCCATAGATCTGTGACTGTGTCACGCCGAGCGATGCCATCCGCTCCTTCGACATTTCGACGTACACGGTCTCGTCCTGCACGCCGAAGAGCGCCACTTTGGCGACTCCGCCGACCAGCAACAGCTCGCGCTGCAGGAAGTCGGCGGTATCGTACAACTCGGCGAACGTATGTCCGTCTCCGTACAATGCGAAATAGATTCCGTACACGTCGCCATAATCGTCATTCACGAGCGACGGACCCGCCTTCGGAGGAAGCAGGAGCTGGGCATCGTGCACTTTCCGGCGCAGTTCGTCCCAGACCTGCGGCAATTCATTCTTGTCGTAGGTATTCTTAATGGTGACGGTCACGATCGAGAGCCCCGGCTCGGAGCGCGAGGTGACCTCGTCCACCTGGCCCATCTGCTGAGCCGCCCGTTCGATCACGTCGCTGACTTCCTCCTCGACCTCGTAGGCCGTTGCGCCGGGATACGGCGTCAGCACCAGCGCATCCTTGATGGTGAACTCGGGGTCCTCCAAACGGCCGATCTTCACATACGCGTACAGCCCGCCGGCCATCATCAGGAAACACATGAGATAGGTGATCACCCGTTTTCGGATAGAGTATTCCGCGATGTTCATTGGGCGTCTCCCCCGCCGGTCATCTCCCGCACCTCCATCCCTTCACGCAGGTAATGGACCCCCGTCGCGGCAATGGTCTCGCCCGCCGAAAGCCCCTGTGTCACCTCCACCCTCGCCCCCCTGATACTTCCAACTTCTACCTCCCGCTTGTTCACGCGCTTGGCGGCTGGGTCAATCACCCAAACGGCCGCTTGGCCTTCGGGCGTCTGGAAAACCGCCTCCGAAGGCACGGTGAGAACGCCTGCTTCGCTGGATTCGCCGCGCGGAACCACCTGTACCGACGCCGTCATGCCGGGTGCGATGACTACGTTGTCGGGCGGGTCTACGCTCAGCCGCAACTCGTACGTTTGCGTATCCCGATCCGCCTGCGTCTGAAATTCCTTCAACGCCACGGGAAACTGTTGGCCGGGGTAGTTATCAAAGACTACCCGCACATTGCTCAAGTCCACCACGTCTTCCGCGCGTTTCGGCGACTTTGGCAAATCGTGTTCCGGGATCTGAATCACGACGTCTACGGTCTCTTTGTTCTGAAGCTTTACGACCGGCTGCCCCGCCGGAACGGTCTGGTGATTGTCAACGAAACGCTTCGCGACGAGACCCGTGAACGGCGCGAGCAATTTCGTGTCGGAAAGTGCGTCCTCAGCTTCCTTCTTCTGCGACTGCATACGGCGAATGTTAGCCTCGGTCGCTTCTATGTCTTCGGGGCGGGCGCCCGACCGGCCTTTCTCCAGTTCCGCCTGGGCTTGTTGCAGGGCGGCTTTGGCCTGATCCCGATTCGTGCGCGCTGTATCGTATGTGCGCTGGGCTACTGCGTTCTCCGCCAGCAACCGCTCCGCGCGATTGAAGTCCGCTTCCGCCTGGGTAACAAGCGACTGGGCCGACGCCACGGCCGCTTCCATCTCACGAAGGTCCTCCGGCCTGGCCCCCGCCCGCATGGCTTTCAACTCCGCCTCGGCGCTCTCGAGGGAACTCGTGGTCTGGGCCAGCCTGTTCTCATAGTCTCTCGGGTCGATCTGCGCCAGCGTCGCTCCCTTTTCAACGCGGTTGCCCTCTGTGGCGTTCAATTCCACAAGCGGTCCGCTGACCCGAAACGCCAAGTCCACTTCTTGGGAGGCTTCCACGATGCCGGGGTAGGTACGCAGTTCCCGCCCCGTAGAAGCCCCGACCTGAAAGAAGCGCACCGGACGCACCGGCGGTGTTTCGTCCACCACGGCCTTCTCACAACCCCAGACGCAGAGCGCAACCAACACGGGACACCACGCCAGGACACACGAAGGTTCATCAAAGAAACGCCTTGCCTTCTTCATGCCGGTACCCCTCTTTTACTCGGGTGCATTTCCCTCGGATGCTCTCTTTCCGCCGCAGGTCCCGAGAATGTTCCACACCGCAGATCATTCTTCTCGCTGGAGAAACCTCACGAACCACGCCCCGCGTTCCACATCCAGCCCCTCCGAACCATCGCAGAGACCGCCCCTTTGCTTCGTCCGCACCCGCCTCCAGATTCTTCCCCCATAAAAACACGAACCCTGGAGCTGCCGGAGAACCTCATCCCACGTCAATATGCAGGTAGTCGGCCCTGATAGACCACTTCCTACTTTATACCCCACAACTGTAACCGTCAATAGCCGAAATAGAACGAATAGGTCCTGCCTCTAACGACGCAGCTGGGGCATTTCGACCAGTTCGGCGTCGAGGCCCTCCACCTCGACGTCCACGGCCGTATCGCCTGCCCGCAAATGGTAGCTCTCGCGTCCCTCGGATGGGTTCCACAGCAGAACGGCCCCGGCACTGGGATACCAGGCGCATACCGCGGGTTTGTCGTCCTCGACCCACGGACCCGTGTACCCTTCCTGCACAACCTGGCGTTTGAGCGCGAACAGCGCCGGCAGCTCCTCTCCCACGGCCTGCGTGGCTTCGGGCATCTTCGCGAGCGCGCGCCGCGTCACGAGCGCGCCCTTGCCAGGCTTAAGGCTCGATTCCTCCAATGCACGGGCGTCGAAATCGGACAGGAACGTACGTCCGTCGTCAGGAAGGGTCTCGACCGTCTCGAAGGGCATGCCCGAGGCAAGAAACAGGCTGTAGGGCTGGTCGTCGCCGACGTACCGCTGCGCCTCGCCCCAGTAATGCTTGAACGGTCCTTTGGGGGCATGTCCCGCGAGCCTGGCATGCAGCCGGGCATGTTTCGTCATGGCGGGTCCGATGGTAGCCCAGTGCTCGATGGGGAACGGGGTCATGCCGGACATGAACATCGTATGACGCACGTCGGCAATGGTCGAGGTGGCCAGTTTCGCGGCCAGGTTGCGCGCAGATAACTGGTCTGCGGGGAAAGCCGTCGTCTCGCTCCAGGCCGACTCCGGGCGGGCGTACCGCCGGTGAAACAACACACTGAACAACTCGTCGGTTTTCCCTTTGAGGGGATTGAACGAGGCGTCGTTGAACATGAGTTCGCCAACCCGAAACGGAGCGTCGCGGTAGTCCGTCAGACGAATGCCCGCTTTTTCGGCCCCAAGATACATAATCATGTTGCCGAGGCGCGTATTGGGGGCGGCAGCCTGTTGCGCGCGAAAACACGCCGTCAATTGGTCACAGGTGAACTCGACCCAGGCCCGCAACACCCGCGACAGGCGCCGCGCAAGCGCATCTTCGCGCAGTTCATCCCACGCGGATTCCGCAAACCCCGTCGCTTGAAGGAATTGGGCGCGGTGTTCGCCGCAGAAACACCCGCCAATGATCCCGGGTCCCACAGCCAGCCGGAAATCGTCGTCCAGAAACAGAATGTCCGGTTCGAGGGCCGCGAGCGCCTGGACCGCCGCGACGTTCTCGGCCGTGCCCGGGTCATGTAATGAGGTGCCGCTGTGCTTTCCCCCGTCGAACCGTTCGGCCATCTTCCAGCGCGCGGGAGGAGTCAACGGGGTTTGACCGGAGGCGTCGCCCAGCGCGTCGCCCGGGTGCCCGAGGGGAACATTAATCGGATGCCAACGCAGGCCCAGCGATTCCACCTGGGCTCGTCCTTTTTGCAGGCCCTCAACCGTGTCGTACCAATATCCGTAGAAAAATGCCGCCTGCCACACATCGGTCACCCCCGCGTCGCGCACCACCGTCAGCAGCTCCGGATTCTCCTCGCAAGCGCGCCGGGAAAGACACACATGATACTCGCGCAACCGGCCTTCTGACCCGTTTGCGCCCCGGTTGCTCATTGCACAACACATTACCGCACTGGCCTTTATGAAATCCCGGCGATTCAGTCTCATATCACGCACTCCTTGTTGTCATCCCGATTCTACCCCCCCCGGGACGCCCACTCAACAGGTATAATCTGTTCAGCTGGCGTCATGCACGTGCAGGACCGGCTTTTCTGAATGATTCTGAGTTTTTTTCGTCCATATTCAACGAGAAAGGTTGTGGGTATTCACCTTCGAATTCGACAGGAGCGACGGCAATGAGCAATGAGCGAAGACATTCCCTTAGATGCTCGCAAGTCTTTATCTTGGGCGCGTTTATGCTCATATTGGCGGTGCCGGATGCCGCCGGTGCGCCAAGAAGTTCCGCTCAAGGCGGAGGCAACAACGAGCGGAAAACGCAATGTGAATACCTGCGGCCGGACACGCAACATTTCAGCCCCGGTGCCGCGGAGGGGGTGCAGTTCCGGCGCAATGTCCCGACGTTCCAACACGAGGTCTCGCGTGCGGTCCCGAGACCTTCTCCCAACGGCCCTGGCGCCCCTGGCAGAGACTGCAGCCCGCGGCACATCCCTCACCGCCCCTGTTACCGTCCGTACAGGAGCTACTGGTACTACTACTACCCCGCCCGCAGCTATTGGGTACCGGGCCATTATGAATGGGTCTACAAGGAAGTGTGGATACCTGGATACTGGGAAAACCGCCATATCCCAGCCGTCTACCGGAGAGAAGTCTACAACGGGCGCGAGATCGTCGTGCTCGTCGCAGACGAGCGTTGGGAACGTGTCTGGGTCGAGGGCCGCTACGAGACCCATCGGGAACAAGTCTGGATAAGCGGTTACTGGGCCCCGTACTGAGTTTCGCAGCCCGGCGGAGCGGGTCATCGGCGTTTTCTGGGTCCGCGCCGGCGCTGGTGCGGGCGTTTGCGTTTTGACTTATTGCGCCGAGCCTCCTGTTCCTGCGGCTCCGGCCCCTCGTAGGCCTCCGTGCGCACTGGTACGGCACGGGCCTTCTTGTCTTCCACCGAATTAAGACTGCCGCAACGCGGACATTTGGAGAGGCGCTCGGCGCTTTCGTCCAGGTAGCTGAATCCGCAGAACGGGCAGCGCCAGAGGTACTGTTTTCCCAGGGTACGTTGCGACCGCCCGGCGCTGAACTCCGTGTACAACCAGATCCCTGCCGCGAGCGCGATGAGGACCCCGCTGTAGAGAATCACCGCTTGGCCTATTTCGAGTTGAATCACGGCAAAGCGGCCTCCGTTCGCCGGGCAGAGGTGATGAGCAGGGTTCCGTGCTGGTCGCGGCCGGCGGGCTCGTCAAGCGGCGCGAACCGGTACGTCGTAAGCGCACGTGCCGCGCTCACCACAACGCCAGCCTCATCCGGCAGGGGCGTCAGCACTTCAACCACCTCCCCCCGGGGGTTCACGCGAAACACCAGCGTAATGGGTTCGATCAAATCCTCCGGGCGAACCTTGAACAGGGCCTCGATCGGAGGAGAAAACAACAATTCGCGGTCGCGCGGCTCAGACATCCATTCCACGTAGGCCTCGAATCCCTCGGCTGGGCGCGCCACGAGTTTGGGCGCCGGCTGCTCGATAACCGTTTCGTCTTCGTCGTCGAACAGCCGGGACGGCGTAAGCGCGTTGCCCAGCCGCTCCAGACTTCGGCCAAGCCGCGCCCATGGCTCACTCAGCGGCGCATCAAGGAACTCCGCCAGACGCGACCGGATAGTCAAACCCTCTTCGCGCGCTTCGAGCATTTCCATCTCGGCAAACTCCAGGCGGGGGAGTTCAATGGACGGCAGGCCGGATACCCACCCTGCGGACTCCGCGCCAAGGTCCATGGCCTCGAATTCGGGACCGCGCAGGGGGTTCACCAGGGTCGGGAGGGTGGAAATCCGGTCTGTGGATGCGGCATCCGCTTCTCGGGCGAAATCAGGCTCTTCCGACAAGATATGGAAAGGGTAGTATTCAACGTGCTTGACGGGAAACTCAAATACTATCGAAAACAGCGTAACCATCGTCATGTGGAACACTGTCGACACAAAAAGGGCGAACAGAAACGGGCGGTTTCTGAGTATACCGACCTTGTTAACCTTCCTCAGATTCTGAAGGAGGTCGCGCCGCGATGCCGAAGTTCGTGATGCCCAGGCTTCGTGCAATGCCCAATACCTTTACCAGTCGCGCGGTCTCGGTGCGCCCGTCCGAGCGAATGAGAAGCATGAGATCCGGACGGGCCCGCTTCTCGTCAGCCAGTTTCTGCGACAACTGCCCCATACTCGATATTTCGATATTATCCACGAAGATGGGGCCCCGTCCATCCGGGCCGCCTTCGCCATAGACCAGGGTAACCGTCAGGTCTCTCTTCTCCAGCGCGGTGGCCCCGAGCGCTTCCGGCACTTGAATGTTCACCGTGCTTTGAACCACAAACGTTGACGACAACATGAAGAACAGGATGAGTTGGAAAACGACGTCAATCAACGGCGTGAGGTCCAGTTGCGCCTTCACTTTTCTTTTGCCATCGCCTTCTCGGAACTTCATCGATTTCTACACCTGGTATCCGGGCACGCCGGTCCTAAATCTCGCGCTCACCGCGATGCCGTGTCAAGAGTTCAATCAACTCGGACGAGCTGATCTCCATTTCGAGAATCATGTTCTCGACTCGGGTCACGAAATAGTTGTACGCCACAAGAGTCGGGATAGCGACGGTCAGCCCGGCAGCGGTCGTTACAAGAGCGTTGCCAATGCCCTCGGCAAGGTCCGAAGGACTGACCAACCCTTCCATGGCCTGTATTTGGGCGAAGCACTTAATCATGCCCTGCACGGTTCCTAGAAGCCCCAGGAGGGGCGCCACACTGGCGCAGGTTGCCAGCGCCGACATGTACCGTTCCAATCGGGGAATCTCGAGATGTCCCGCGTCCTCGATCGCCTCTCGAATGTCATCCTTCGTCCGGTTGTACTTCAGAATGCCGGCGCGCATGATCCGCGCAATCGGCGCATCCACTTCATCGCAGATCTCGACGGCATCCTGTATCCGGTTCTGGCGCAGCACTTGACGCATCGTGTCCATGAAACCGCGGGTGTCGATGGTCGCGCGGCGCAGGCTCCAGAAGCGCTCAATGACAATGGCAAGGGCCAGGACTGAGCAAATCCCAATCGGTATCATGAGGATACCGCCAGCCACGATTATTTTGAATATCTGCATTTGCGTGTCCGGCACGAAATACTCCTCCTTGCATAGACTGACGTTCGACGGCACGAGCCTACCGGGTCACCAATGTGCCCAGACCCTGCGTCGTGAAGATTTCAAGCAGCAACGCGTGCGGCACGCGGCCGTCAATGATATGCGTTTTGCGTACTCCCCGGTCAAGCGCCAGCAAACATGCCTCGACCTTGGGGATCATTCCTCCGAGAATCACGCCCAGCTCCTTCAGTTTCGCGATCTCGTCGCGGTCGATCCGGTGGATCAGGGTTTCCGGCTCTTTGGCGTCGCGCAAAAGCCCGGGCGTATCGGTCATGAACACCAGTTTCTCCGCCTGCAACGCCGCGGCGATTTCTCCCGCGGCCGTATCGGCGTTGATGTTCCACGTGTTCCCGTCCCGGTCCGTAGCCAACGGCGCAACCACCGGAATGAAACCCGCCCGGCACAGGGTGTCGATAATCTCACTCTTGACGCTGGTGACACGCCCGACAAATCCGATGTCGACGCCATCGGGAAGTTCAATCCGCTGGGCGTGCAACAAGTTCCCGTCCTTGCCGCAGATCCCCACCGAATTCCCGCCGGCCGTGTTGAGCAGGGCGACGATTTCCTTATTGACCGTCCCCGCCAGGACCATCTCGACCACGCGAATGGTCTCTTCATCGGTGATGCGCAGACCGTTGTGAAACCGCGCCTCCACATTGAGCTGCTTCAGGCGCCGGTTGATCTCGGGTCCGCCCCCGTGAACCACGACAGGGTTCATCCCGACGAATTTCATCAGGGTGATGTCCTCGGCCACGCTCTTGCGCAGCGTCGGATTCTCCATGGCCGCCCCGCCGTACTTGATGACAACGGTCTTGCCATCAAACTCCCGGATATAAGGCAGCGCCTCGATCAGTGTCGAGGCTTTCTGGATGAATTCCTCCATCTGGCCGTGCATAGTGGTCCCCACTTCAGCCTTCCCGGCTCACGTCCGGTAATCGGCGTTAATCTTGACGTAGTCGTAACTGAGGTCCGAAGCCCAGAATACCGCAGAGCCCGGTCCATTCCCAACCTCGAGCCGGATCCGGAATTCGGGCCGTTTCATGGCGGCGGCGGCATCGGCTTCGGCACACGCGGCCGGCATGCCCTGCGAAACGAGTTGCACGTCCTCGAGCCACAGCGCCACACGGCCGGGCTCGAACGGGACCCCCGCATACCCCGCCGCGCAGACAATCCGTCCCCAGTTGGGATCCTGGCCGAAGAACGCGGTCTTGCACAACTGCGACAAGCCGATGGCGCGCGCGACAGTTTTGGCTTCGGCATCGGTCTGTGTCCCGGAAACCGTGATTTCCACCAGTTTTGTCGCGCCTTCGCCGTCTTTGACCAGCAGTTTGGCCAATTCGCGGCAGACGCTGTCGAGCGCTGTCTTGAACGTATTGAAATCGGGGGTTCCGGGCGCAATGGCAGGAAGACCCGCGGCGCCGTTCGCGAAACAAAGCACCGTATCACTGGTGCTCATGTCGTTATCGACCGAGATGCAGTTGAAGCTGCCCGCGACCGCCTCCCGGAGAACGTTCGATAGCACGGGCGCATCCACTGCCGCATCGGTCGTGATCACGGCGATCATCGTGGCCATATTCGGGCAAATCATGCCCGAACCCTTTGCCATGGCGCCGATACGAATGACCCCGCTGCTCAGCGCCACCTCATACGCCCGTTCCTTGGGCACGGTGTCGGTGGTCATGATGGCGCGCGCTGCATCGCCGTGCCCTTTGGCCGAAAGCGATTCCACGCAGCGGGTCACGCCGTCCAGAATGCGGTCCATGGGCAATGGCACGCCGATCACGCCGGTGCTGCAGACACAGGCTTCCCCGATGGGTATCCGCAGCTTGTTCGCAACGGCTTCCGCGGTGGCTCGCGCGTCGCGGAACCCCCGTTCACCGGTCGCGGCGTTGGCGTTGCCGCTGTTGATAAAGACCGCGCGCGCAGCGCCTTTCGCGCACACTTCCTCGTTCCACACAACGGGCGGGGCTTTCATGACATTGGTCGTGAACATGCCGGCCACGGCCGACGCCGTATCGCTCACGACGAGCGCACAGTCGTTCTTTGTGGATTTGGGTTTGATCCCCGCGGCTACGCCTGATGCCCGAAACCCTTTCGGCGCGGCAACGCCGCCTTCGACGGTCTTCACGGGGCCATCCCTCCGAAATTCAGGCCGGCGGTCTCGTCCAGGCCGAACATGATATTCATGCACTGGACCGCCATGCCCGCGGTTCCGCCGAACAGGTTGTCAATGGCGCTTACCACGATCAGGTTGCCGGTCCGCTTGTCCATGACCCAGCCGAAATCGCAGAAATTGGAGCCGCGCACGAAGCGCACCTCGGGCAGTTTACCCTCGCCCAGCACCCGCAGGAACGGTTCATCCGCATACCGCTCGTAGCATGCCGCCACGTCAAGGCCTTTCCTGGGCCGAAACGTGATCGTGCTGAGAATTCCCCGCGTGTACGGACCCACGTGAGGCGTGAACTGAACCATTACATCGCCGCCGAGTTCCTGCTCGATCTCGGGAGTGTGTTGATGCACCCCGAGTTTGTAGGCGCGCACGTTCTCGTTCATCTCGGGGAAATGGAAGACTTCATGCAGCGCGCGCCCCGCCCCCGATATGCCCGAGATGGCGTCAACTATGACCGGAAAATCTCTCGAAATGCCGTCGACCAGAGGCCGCACCGGGAACAACACGCTCATCACGTAGCAGCCCGGGACTGCTATCAGCGAGGTCTTGGCAAGCTTGTCGCGGTAATATGGCGCCAGCCCGTATACCGCCTCGTCAAGCAGTTCCGGCGCCCGGTGGTCCATTCCGTAGTACTGCTTGAAAACCGCCGTATTCTTGAGCCGGAAATCCGGTCCCATGTCGATGACCTTGATCCCCGCTTTCCGGAGCGGGGGAATAAGGTCCATCGAGGTCCCGCCGTGGAGGGCCATGAAGACCACGTCGCATTTCTTTGCAAGCCTTTCCGCATCAAAGGTTTCGAGCGTTACGCCCGTGGTCTTGCGCAACGCAGGCATCACCTCGCCGACGGCCTTTCCGCCCTCGAGCTCGACCGCCGCCGCCAACTCGGCCTCGGGATGGATGCCCAAAAGCCGGATCAATTCACGACCGGCATACCCGACCGCGCCGATCACACCTACTCGAATCATCGTTGCCTCCTGTTCGCAAAAAACAATCAATTATAGCGGCACGCATGGAAGGCGTTCAATTAATGGCACGCATTCCTATGCGCACCGCGCCCGGCTTAGCTGCGCACCAGGCTGTTCTCGATGGTCTTTCGCTTCTGGGGGCTGTCGAGCGCTTCAATGATGGCCAGGGCAAAGTCCATGGCAGTCCCCGGCCCGCGCGACGTCAGGATCTTGCCGTCCTTCTCCACGGCGGCGCCGGTATAGGTGGTCGTGGGCAGATTCATCTTGTCGAGGATCCCGGGATAGCTCGTGGCCCTCTTGCCTTCGAGCAATTTGGCGTTGGCCAGCACTTTCGGCGCGGCGCAAATGGCCCCCACGAACTTGCCGCTGCCGGCCATCTTTTTGAGAACCTTGTGTATGCGGGGATCGTTGTCCAGGTTATCGGTTCCGGGTTGCCCCCCCGGCAGGACCACCATGTCGTAATCGTCCCGTAACGCTTCGTCGAGTGTGCGGTCGGCCATGATAGACACGCCGTGAGCGGCCTTGACGGATTTGCCGCCCAGGCTGGCCGTCACGACGTCAAAACCGGCGCGGCGCAGAATATCGACAATGGTGATGGCCTCGATTTCCTCGAATCCTTCCGCGAGCGGCACCAATACGTTTGGCATGGATCGTGTCCTCCTTTCGGGTCATGCGCGAAACCGGGTGTGCCCTGAAGGTGCGCGGATGCACCGGCGTCACCCGTTTGTCCGGCACAAGGCCGGATGCTACACCCGGAACGTCCATAGTCATGATCTATGGGGGAGCCACAGGCTCATTACCCGCTGTTCCGAAAGTTATACGGTAGTGAATTGCGACGGCCGTGCGCAAGCCCGCGAATCGCTCTGCGCGAATCAGCCCGGCACGCCGGATCTGCCTTCCGAGGCTTTGACTGTGCCGCCGCGAGATGTTAGCGTGCGTCCTGGAATCGTGGCCAACATCAACAGGGAGAAATGGCATCATGGTCCGGCGAACCGCATTCGCGCTGCTGCTTCTGTCAGGATTCTCCGCCACTGCGGGCGAATTCACGATTGAATCGCTGACGTTCGAGCCCCGGGAAGTGAATCCGGGCGAGCCCGCCGTATTGACCATCACCACAGAAGAGTTGGGCGGCGGATTCTACGACTGCGCCATGTTCTCGCGCGCCCTGGGACGCAGCGAGCGTTTCGCCTTGCACCTGCCCGAGGGATACGACCCGCGACGCCCGGAACCCTACCCCTTGCTCGTGTTTCTTCACGGCAAAGGCCGGAATCATCGCAGCCTGATTGATGATAGCGCCGCCCGGGCGGTCCTCGCCCAGTCGCCGTGCGTCGTGCTATTGCCCAACGGCGAACAGTCCTGGTGGATCGACAGCCCGGTCGATCCCTCGAGCCGGTATCAGACCCATCTCAAGCAGTTGATCGACTCCGTCACCGGCGCCCTCAACGTTTCGCATGACGCCCAGCACCGCGCCATCGGCGGATGGAGCATGGGCGGTTTCGGCAGTATCCGGTTTCTCCTCGCCTATCCGGAGATGTTTACGGCGTGGGGCGGCATTGTCGGGCTGGTAGACTGGCCGAACCCTGAGTACCCCGAGGAGGACAATGACAGCGTGCCGGATATCCTGGGCCCATCTGAGAACTGGCCTGCGTGGAATCCCGCGGCCGGGGTATCGCGTCTCGCGGCCAAACACCTGTTCTTGTTCACCGGGACGGCCGCGTTCGACCGCAAAATGAACGAATCGTTCGCCCGAAAACTCGAGGAAGCGCAGATCCTCCACGAGTTGTACGTACTTGAGGGCGGGCATACGTTCGAGGTCGTCGTGGAAGCGTTGCCGCAGCTTTTCGAGCGCTTTCACGCGGCCGTTGGCGCCAGCCCGTGAATAGGCCGCGTAAGCCGCTTGTAGAATGAGTGAACACAAGGGGACAGCCATGGGAATGCGGATACACACTGGCGGACACGGACGGCGCGTCGCCCAAGGGCTGCGACGGGGCCGCCCGGAGAGCAAGACCCCGTCTGACACTGTGAGAAGACCACGGAGAAGCACCTGTGACTGAACCCAGACCCAGACATAAAGCCTGCTTGATCGTTGCGGTCCTGGTGTCGCCGGTTATCATAAGCCTGCTCATCGTCATTGGGTTCGCCGCATGGATCGTCGCGCACCAGACGCCGCTCCAGTTGTTCTTTCTCGACGAAACGGACCAAGAGTACAGCGATGAGGTTCTCGAAATACGCCAGGGGGTTGAGGCCGAACTCGCGACCGCGCGCGCCGAATTGCAGCACGGCCTCGCCAACCTTCCGCCCGACTGTCCGTTGCCCACGGGCTGGCGGCTCGAAACCATGCTGGATAAGGCATGGTTGCCGGTTGACGAAGATGCTATTGGCAACCTGGGGGAGGCCACATTTTACAGGGTATACGGCGAAGAAGACGCTTTCGAGGCGGCGTTCGATGAGCTGGCGGCAGGCATTTATACGGCCGTTGAATCCGGCAACGCAACCGC
>Ga0116187_1002962_pt1 | contig 16175 bp, 9 predicted proteins | sample AD_JPNNA6_MetaG_FD_89755 | JGI IMG/M metagenome (GOLD analysis project Ga0116187, IMG submission 89755) | Active sludge microbial communities of municipal wastewater-treating anaerobic digesters from Japan - AD_JPNNA6_MetaG | ecosystem: Engineered > Bioreactor > Anaerobic > Digestate | place... | reverse complement strand
GACCTCGGTATGGGTCATCACCTGGACGCCGTGAGCTTCCATGTGCTGCTCCACCAGCCGCGCCATTTCCCAATCCAGCATGCGCAGAATCTGCGGCAGCCGTTCCACCACCGTCACCCGGCAGCCGCATTGCACCAGCGCCTCGACGGTTTCCACGCCAATCAAGCCGCCGCCGATCATCACCACGTCCCGCCCGTGGTTCCGGGCGAGCCGGGCCTTGATGGCATCCGCATCCGCCACGCTGTGCAGGGTGAGGATGTTGGCCAGCGTTGCGTTGGGGACGGGGGGGATGACGGGGCGAGCCCCGGTGGCCAGCACCAGCTTGTCGTAATCCAGCCAGAAATCCTCCGCCGCGCCATTGCGGCGGGCGCGGATGCGCTTGCGCGCGCGGTCTATCTCCAGGGCCTCCGTTTCCGTCAGGACTTTGACGTTCTTCACCTTCTGAAAGAACGCCGGGTCGCGCCGGACTCCGATCGGCGTGCTCATCAGATCTTTTTGTTCCTTCACCACCCCCGAGACGTAATAGGGCAGGCCGCAGCCGGCAAAGGAGATGAACTGTCCCTTCTCCAACAGAGTCACTTCGGCGGTGGGATCCAGCCGCATAATCTTCGCGGCGGCTTTGGGGCCGGCGGCCACGCCGCCGATGACAACAACTTTCAATGGCATAAGAATGGGAAATCAATACCGCCAACGACCAGCGCAAATCAACCCTGATAAGAACCCGGTCGCTGGTCCTGCGTCCCGCCGGCATGGCGCGCGCCAGGCCCGGGCGCGGATGATCGCCGGCAAAGCGCCTACTTTACGCCCGCAGGCTTCGGCGGCGTGCCGGGGCCGGGCAGCGACAACCCGGTGCGCGCCGGGTCCTGCGGCTGCAACTGTTCCTCCAGGATTTCCACGTCCGCTGCGGCCCGCAGGCGGGCAATGTAGGTCGGGAATTGTTCCTCGATTGCGGCCTGTGTCAGACCGTTCTTAATGTCGGCGGCTGCGTCGGCATACTTGAGTTTGCGGGCGGGAATCTTTTGGATCAGCTTGATGATGTGGTAGCCGTTGGTGGTGGTGATAAGGTCGCTAATCTGGTTTGTTTTCAGGGAAAATGCCACGGCCTCTATCTCCGCCGGCATCTCGCCGCGGGCAAACCGAACCTCACCACCCCGGGCGCGAGACCCGGCGTCGTTCGAAAAGGCCAGGGCGAGCTTGCCGAAATCCTCGCCGGCCCGGGCCTGCTGCAACACCGCCTCCGCTTTCTTGCGCTTCCCGGCTTTTTCCTCGTCCGACAGCCCGGCACCCGTCCGGGGATCGCTCGTGGCAATCAGGATGTGGCTGGCGCGGACCTGCTCCGGAAGGTCAAATTGCTTCGGATTCTCGTTATAGTACTTCCTGGCCTCCGCGTCTGAAATGGCGATCTTGAGTTCCCGCTTCATCACCGCCTCGGAGGTTAGCGCATCAGTCCATTTGGCCAGCAATTCCTCCGGGGTTGTCACCAGGAATTTCAACTGCAGCTTGAACGCCTCCTCCGAGGCGGCGTTTGCCCTGGCGGTCGCATAACGCTTATTTGCGGCGGCTTTGCCGGCCTCCCGGTCGGCCCGGGTCGCCCGGGCCAGCACGAGACGAAGATTGATGAGTTGCTCCAGCACCTGCCGCTCCACTTCAGGAACCTGCGCGGTTGTGACCCGGCGGCCGCGAGACGCCGCCTGCGCCAGCGCCGCAGTGACTCCCTTATCCAGTTCGCCGCGCGTGATTTCCCAACCCTTGCCGCGCGCCACCACTTTATTAGTGGCGGTGGCGGAAACCGGGGATGCGGGCGCCGTGTTGGTCGGGGCGGGCGAAGCCGCCCGGGCGGAGCCGGAGAGGAGCAGGGCTGCAGCGAGCAGCCTGGAACAGATTTTTACTCTTCGTATCATAAAACGTATCGTCAACGTCAGAAACTGGCCTCGCCTTGTCCCCCGGATACCGGCGGTGGCGGCGCGGCGAGGCCCAGGTAGCGGTTCAACAACAGCGCCAGGTGCTCGACTGAATTCAGCGGTCCCGTGCTGATGGCATTGCCGATAATCAACTGGGGCATGACCGGCTGCTCGCTGACCATCCAGTTGATGTGATGCAGCCGGCAATCAAGCAGGAGCTGCTGCTCAATCCAGGGATCTTTAAGCGCGGCTTCCAGGGCGTCCGGGCCGACCAACTGCGCGGCATATTCTTTTGCCTGCGCCACCGGCGCCGGGCGGGCGCCCGCGAACATCCACTCCTCGAACTGGCCGTGGACCGCGGGCTTGGCCCGCCAGACGGCCAGGCCCAACCGCGCATACTCACAGGCGTTCGCAATCGAGTGCGACTGCGGCGGCAGAAAGGGATTGCAGTTGGTTGAAATCGGCATGGGCAGACTGACAATTCCCAGTTGCGGGCCGAACCGGCGCTGGGCCCTGATCAAAATGGGATGCAGCGCCCGGCAATGCGAGCAGGTATAGTCGAAAACATAAACAATTACGTTCGTGGCGTCCGGCGATCCGATCATCGGCACCGTGTCGAGCTGGAGCAGGAAGGCGTTGCTATAAAGCGAAAGCTGCCGGGGCGCGATGAGGCGGGGCTGAGGGGACGCGGGCGTGGGCGCCGCGGAATTCCCCCCGCCGGGGACGCCGCTGACCGCGTTTGGTTGTCCGGCAGCCGGGCGGCCCGCCGGCCGCAGGTCCTTCACCACATTCAGCTTCCGGGGCACCAGCAGTTGACCTCCTGCCAGCACCATGACGCCCGCCAGGCCAATCGCCGCCACCGAAGCCGCTCCCGCGCGCGGAACGCCCCGCAGCCCCGAGCCCGTGGCCCACATGGGCGTGGCGGGGTCGCGCGCCAGGGGAATATGCCGGAGACAAAGCAAGGCGGCGGCAAGGCCGCAGGCATGGGCAATCATGCAAAACTTGCAGTAGGCCTTGATGACGAAAATCTGCAGGCCGACAAACCAGAGCGCGGCTCCGGCCACAATGACCGCCAATGCGATGATTGCCGCCCATGCCCCGCGCTCCTCGTCCGGCGCCGGGCGTTTCTGCAACAGAACTGTGGTCCCAAGCAGCGCCAGGTAAACCAGCAGCGCAGGCACGCTGACTGGAATATCGAGCCAATAGGCCCAGGGGCTTTGCAGCACCTGGCCGCACCCGGAGGTCGGGCCGCAACCGGCTACCGGGCCGTTATGAATGGAAACCCAGGCCAGGTAACCCGCCCCACAAGGGCCACCCCCAGCAGTCCCCGCACCCAGCACACCCATGCCGGCGTCACGGAAGCCGCAGGCATCGCTGAATTAGTGGAACCGTGGGTTTCGTTCATAAAATCTGCCGGGGACATGCCATGGCCAGTTTCCCTCCACCCTGGCGCACTCCTTGCCTGTGGCTCTACCACAGGCTGGTCACCCGAGACTGGATAGGAAGCCAACCCTGATTCGAGATTGCTCCTGGCTATTGCGGAGGCGGCGGAGCGGCATCCGGGGCGGGAGCCGGAGGCGCGAGTTGTTGGGCTCCCGCTGCCGGAGGAATCGCACTACGCCGGGTTTTGCCTGGAACTCGTCGCGGTGATTTCGGAGTTGACATTCTTTGCTTGTCCTGGCCTGATTCCCCCTTGGACCGAACGACACTGGACGGCGGGATGGACTCTTCAGGAGCATCTTTAGACACCACTGGTGGAGGCTCCGCATCTTCAGGAAGCTTTAGATAAGCAATCGCATCCAGCAACGCCACTTTCTCCCGCGGATCTTCAATGAGTCCCACGGTTTGCTCCAACGTGGGAATAATGTTGGTGTCATTCAAGTGAATCAAAGCGTCCAGGGCAGCCGCGCGAACCTCTTTTTCCCGATGTGTCAGCTTGCCAGCCAATAATCCCGCCGTATGAGGATTACCGCTTCCGGCAAGGCTCAGAGCGGTGATCTCCTGCAATTCCCGCTCGACCTCATCGCCAGATGGCGATTCTCCTTTGCTCTCAGGGCTCGATCCTGGAGTTGGCGCCAGCGCCGTTCCTATAGGTGAGTTCGTCGTAGTCGGCATCGTCGCTGCATCGCCAGGTTCCGGGGTTTTCGGTCGGTTTATGATCCCCTTAAACACCGCCGCCAATGCCACCAAGCCGACCGCCACCACCAAAATCAATATCACTATCTTCGGTCGCATAATATCTCCGTGTCCCACTATAAGAAACGCAACCCAAGGGGCGCCTTGCGGCCTCCGCCTTGGGTTGCGTTGATAATTTAACGATTAAGCGTCAGAAAACTAATATCTGACCTGCGTTATCCCACCGCCTTGAAGGAAATACCACCGGGTGCCCGGGATATAGGTCTCACCCGCGCCACGGAGGTTTTCCACGGTCTCGTCAGGGAGCGCCGGGTTCGGTTCCGGGCTGCTCTGCGGCCATTGCCAGCGCGGTTGGTAGAACTCGTTCACGCCCACGTGCAAGCTCAGCGAAGCAGGCACATTAACCGGCGATTCCCAGTAATCACTCCACGGATACTGCCAGCTATTCCAGCCAACCCCATACCAGCTATCATCCCACCAAATATTGTCACAGCAAAATGCTTTGCCGCTGTTGACCAGCGTTTCATTGATTTTCATGGAACCGGTCAACAGGCCGCAATACAGCGCATGGAAGCTGTAACCATTGGCCACATAGGTGGCGGCGGCACCGTTCTGGATGAAATCCAACACCAGATCATTGGCATTAAACTTCGCAAGCTTCCACTTGTAGGAAAGGATGCCGTTCAGCGTGAACCGCATAGCATACCAAGCCGGCGTTCCCTGATTGGAGATGATCCGATCAACATACGGAAGCTGATCCGGAGTCGTTCCGTCACCCGTCAGTTGGTCCTTCAGATATCCCCGCACTCCCGGGTACGGTCCATCCCACACACCAATCCATGCCTCATTTTCGTCATTAAGATACGGATTGTTGAAGGTATTATCAAAGGACAGGCTCATGTAGTAGCGATCGATGCCACTGCCCGTAAGCGTAGATTCAATGTAGGTGCTGCAGCAAGGCGGGCCTTCCTGTTGTTCAGTGCCTTTCTTGAGCACGAACTTGGTATCGGTCACGAAGCTGTTCAGATAGAAGCAGTCGTAGCATTCCTGCACAGTAATGGCGAAGAAGAAGGTCACGTTATCGCAAAGATTCTTCTGCGCGTCCTTCACGAAGATCTGCCCCCACGGCTGGTGGTGTCCCGGAGGCCAGTTGCCTTCGGTTGCATAACCTTCGGGAACGGCCAGGAAATGCCGACCCGTCGCCAGGCGAACGAAGGTGCCCTCAATCGTGCTGGCGAGTCCGGCGTCCTCAGCGTACCCGCTGTTGTATCCTTCCGCCGAAAACTCGGTGTCCGCATCGGCGAGCTCAGGCACTATATTAAAGAAGCCACCCAACTCTCCCTGCGTCAGGATCAGGCGGGCTGCCGGCTTGGAGCTGGTCCCCGTCCGACTGTAGTAGTTCGGGCTGCCGTGCAACACTTGTCCGATGCAGTCCAGAATAGTGCGCTCCGTAACTTTCCGTTGCGCCGTCTTGTAGTAGCCCGGCTGCTGGCTCCAGGAACCCTGGTTGGCCTTGGTGCTCGTGCTAACGCTGGTTTGGTAGGTTTCAGTCAGCGCGAATGTGATCACGCCCTCTTTGACATTCTGCGCGAACATTTGTGTTCCCGCGCAGGATGCCAATGCGATTACTGCTGCTAGTAGTTTTCTTTTCATATGTCTCGGTTTTTATGTGGTTCTGTTTGTTCAGTTGTGCATTGTTCTATCTAATGCGCGCCCCACTCGGGTAGCTCACTCAAGCAGTTCTACACCAGCACCCGGCAGGCGTCAACCGCTTTTCTCACTTTTTTTCTCTGTCGTTATTTTCGATTCTGTTCGTTATTTGTTCCTTCCCAAACGCCCCGCCAAGGGCGCTTCATTTGTTCCCTTTTATAATACCGCTGACCGAACGTCAACTCTTATCCCCATTTTTTTGGGCTTTTTTTAAGGCGGCTTTTTGCGCCCTGGTCCGGGCCAAGGCGACCGCACCTCGGACGGGACTGGCTATCGGTTTAGCATCCAGTGATGGCATTGTCAATTCCGGGCGCGAAAACCGACAACGAATGGGGCGCAGCATCCGCCCCCATTGCCTCAGCCAATTCGGAGTCGTCGAACGACCGGATCACGGACTGGTCTCCGTCGGCAGGCATACCTCCACCGACAACAAAGCGGGTGCTCGGCCAAAATGCGGGGACAACCCTGGCCGCTCGTTTTCCGCATCTCGGGGTTGAAAGATGTCATCGCTTTGAGATGCACCGGCACGCAGGGCGAGAGGCGCGGCGAGTGAACGCTGCTGCAACCTCACTTGGGGGCTTGGCTACTTGCTTGGGGGCAGATTTGTCTTGGCCTGGTTTGTCCGGGCCGATTCGAACGCGGCCGTCATGGTGCGGAGGCATTTCTCGGCCAGGGCTTTATCTTTTTCCCCCTGAGCAGTCGCCAGGGCTTCCCTGGCCCGCGCCAAACCGTCCTGTTCTTTGCCGGTCTCGAAAAGAACAATAGCCCGACTCACCGCCAGGCGCGTCGAATTCGTGGGCGCCAGCTTCTCCGCCTGGTTCAACGCGTCGTTGGCCAGTGGCAGATCCCGCCGGGTAATCCGCGGATCGCTGGCAATTTGAACTGCCAGGTGGCATAACGGCGCGACGTCATTGGTCAATCCCCCCAGCAATCGCCGGCCCGCCGCCGCGGCTTCTGGATCATTCCGCCGCGCCAGCAAAAGATATTGATCCACTTGCTTCCGGACGTCGTCCGCCCGGCGCGTCTCCAGGTGATGCACAAAGGCTTCCGCACGCGCCTTTTCCCGGGGGCCCTGGGCGAAAGCTACCGCCTCTTTGGCCCGGGCCAATCCCTCGGCCTTTTTGCCAGTGGCAAAAAGGTAGCTCGCCTGCGCCTCGGCTACCCGCGCAGAATTGGTCGCCACCAGTTCCTCCGCGCGCACCAACGCTTCGGCCGCCAGTTCCAGATCGCGTTTCCGGGGCGCGCGGTCGGCCGAGATGGCCAGCGTCAAATCACACAACGGCACCACGTCATTGGTCCAGAGGATTAAAAATTGCCGGCCCGCAGCCGGCACCCGTTTATCATTCTGGCGCGCCAGCGTGAGATACTGGTCAATCTGGATATGCGCGACATCCAGACGGGCCGCCGGCGCCGGGTCGTAACGGCCCGCCACCACTTGCTCCAGCACCTCCTCCACCCCGTCCTGCGGATGGCCGTGCCAAAGCATCTGGCCGTCCTTGCCCACCACGAACACGTGGGGCACGCCCCGCTGCCGGATGGCCCGCATATAGCTGAGCGCGGTCTTTCGCCGGTCATCCGCCGCGATGGCATGCTTGATCACCTTCCCGTCGTGGGCCATAAACTCCCGGATCTTCTCCACCGGCTCATCACTCACGCCAACAACCAGCAATCCCTGGCCTTTGAACCGGGTCTGCAACGCGTTCAAATTCGTAAGGCTTTGCTGGTTGGTGAGGCTGGTGGTAGTAAAAATCTGAATCACATACAGATTTGTGCCGGGCTTCACTTCCACTGGCGGGCCCTGAATCCATTCCTTGATCATCAGCGGCGGAGCCGGTTCCCCGACCTGCCCGCGCCCGACCATCGGCGCCAGCCCGGCCATCAGCGCCAAAAACCCGACTGCATATTGCTTCATCATGCCCGGCCAGCCTGCGCGGAACTCGCCCCGGAGGCAAGTTTCAATTTGCCCCCGGCCAGGAACAAAACCCCACCGCACCGGCACACAGACATCCCCGCCGACTTAAACACTTTGGACTTCCTTCTGAATGCCCCCTTGCTATCCAGCGCCCCTGGTGGTAGAAAAAGGATTAAAACAACTCAAACCGTTGTACATCATAAAACTTCGCATTAAATAAAGAACAGAATTGCAAGCATGAAAAACCTCTTCCCGAGAATAAAAATCGGCCTGTACGCCCTGGCCCTGACAGTTGGCGTGTCTGCGCTGGCGGCGGAACAGCCCATCATCCGGAACATCTCCCGCGTGCCGTGGCTCACCATCGAAAGCAAAGTGGGCTACACCAACCAGATTCAATATACAAACAAGCTGACGGGAAACCACTGGGCGGTGCTGACAAACCTGGTGGTGACACAGAGTCCGTATTGGTTCTTTGATGTCAGTGCCGCTTCCGAACCGCAACGGTATTACCAGGTCGTAAATATTGCCCCCACTAACGAACCGCCGCCGCCCCCCGCGCCAGCAGCGGGCATGGTAGCCATCCCGGAAGGAGTCTTTCTGATGGGGGTGCCCGGGTCAACCGCTGGCGTTGCGCTCGAACACTCGGTTTTTGTCAATGCGTTCCTCATGGACTCGAACCTGGTTAGCTACACGCTTTGGACCAATGTCTATCGCTGGGCGATAAACCACGGCTACAGCTTCAGCCATGCCGGAGCGGGCAAAGCAGCCACCCACCCCGTGCAAAAGGTGGACTGGTATGATGTCGTGAAATGGTGCAATGCACGCTCGGAAAAGGACGGCTTGACCCCTTGCTATTACGTCAGCACGAGCCTGAACACTGCGGATGTTTACCGCACCGGAGTATATAACCTGGGGAACGACCACGTTAACTGGGCTGCGAATGGCTACCGACTGCCAACCGAAGCCGAGTGGGAACGGGCCGCGCGGGGCGGAACCAACGGACGCCTTTTCCCCTGGGCCACCGACAAAATCTCCAAGACCCGGGCAAATTACTTCGGTAATACCGCTTCTTACAGCTATGACGAGGGACCGGATGGCTTCCACAGTTCGTATAAAACAGGAAATGAGCCCTATACCAGCCCGGTAGGGGATTTGAAATCCGGACGCAACGCGTACGGCTTGTATGATATGGCGGGCAATGTGGGGCAATGGTGCTGGGACTGGTACGGCCGCTCTTACTACACCACCATCAACAACCCGGTTGACAACCCGCAGGGGCCCAATACCGGCACTGCGCGCGTTGTGCGAAGTGGTTCCTGGCAAGCCCTCGCACCCGCCCAGAAGTGCTCGGCCCGCGACAATCGCACACCAAAGACCGCATTGAATACAATCGGCTTCCGGTGTGTGCGCGGCCTGGATTACTAGCCCAAACCTTCCCGCTTCACGCGAAAAGCCAGTCTGTCGGCGCACGGGCCGCAGGCCTGCGGGGGGGGCGTTTGTCCGCAGTCCGCAGAACAGAAGGTCTGCGTGCTGACGTTTTCGGAGTGACCCGTTCAGGCCGGCGGGCGGGAGCGCGCCCGAGGGACAATCCGCCTACAGTCTGGTTTTGAGCACGCCGATGTGGTACTCCCGGGCTGCGAGCGAATGGATGGGGCCAATCGTGCGGAGCACCCCTTTCACGCCCAAACCGACCACCAACTGGTTATAGGCGACATCGCATACGCGCAGCGGTTCTCCCAGTTCCTCCGGGCTTGCCGCCTCACACACGTTCTTATCCTCGAGCGCGGCGCGCAAAAAATCGCGCACCCGGGCATCCCCCGGCATCCCTCCCGCCGCCCGCACCACGTTGCCGCGTGTGATCGCGTTGCCCCGGTCGTACAACTCCAGCAGGCGGGGCACAGATTCGTCCGGGAAAGCGGCCAGGATTCTTCGGGCTGCGACGAAGCCGCGCGTACCCCTCGGCGCCCGCGCCGCGGCGCCTCCCGTCCCGGGAACAGCCAACTGCTTCAGCGCCAGGGCAATCCCTTCGGCCCGCCTTCGGCCAAACGCGCCAGCCACCATCTGCACCGCGGAGCCTTCATCGCTGATAAACTCCTCCTCTTGCAGTCCGGCAAAAGCCTGGGCGGCCGATGACTGGCTCAACTCCGCAACCCTTTGCTTTTGACTGCCGGCGGAAGCCGGCGGCGCCGCAACGGCAGCCGCCCCCGCCGCGCCCTGTTCGGAGGGCGGTTTGGTGAAATCATAATAGTCATAGATCGCCTGGATGCGCTGCAGTGCCGCCCATGTTTCTTCATCGCTTCGGCCCTCGAGGCAGGACCGCAGGTAGGTGGCCGCGCCGCTCCCGTCGGAGTCGTGCAGGGTATAAAAAACCACCCCCCGGCGGAAGGTATCGAGATAATAAAATCCGGAATTGCAGCCTTCATAAAACAGCCGGCGATAGCTCATTTGATCCGGATCAATATCCAGGCCGCGACGGAAAAGAACCGTCCGCTTGCCATAGTGCGTCGGCGGGCAGGGGCCGTTATCCACCACTTGATCAAACGCCCCGGGGTTGGCGACGGAGGTAATCCGGATCGCATCGGCAATGACCAGGGACTGGCTGCTGGATTTGTCCGTCAAAACCACGGCATATTCGCCGGCGGCAAAAGCAAAAACCCCCAGCTTGGCCCATTTCCCGCCATTCAGCTTCTGGTTCTTCTTCACTGTCGTCGTCCCGCCCGCATGCGCCACAATATAGGACGCCCCCGTGGTGTTGAGCGGCCCGCCGGGCCAGGTTGCCGAGAGGGTATAATTGCCGGCCGCCGGAATCGAAAAGAACCACCCCGCCTGACAAAGCCCCGTGCCCCCCGGCACACACAGGTAATCCTGGCCATAATAGCCGCTCTGGAAATTCGTGCCCACCCAGATTCCGACCGTCTCAAACGCCGTATTGGTGGCCGTCAGAAAATACTGGCGATGCGCGGGGTTCGCCGGGTCCGGCAGGCTGCCATCCGGCGAATACCAGGCCGGTTTCCCGCTGCTGGGAAAACGCTCCAGGGCGCTATTGGCCACAGACTCAATCTTGTAATGGATGGGGTCCCCGGGCAGTTGATAGGTTAGATAATAATTAAAAGGAGGCGCGCCGCGGGGATCACCAAAATCCAGCGGCATAATGGCGCTGGCGCCGTCCTGAAAGTCCGGCCACCAATTCGGAAAGCTCTGGTGCCAGCGAATCCGCGGCACATTCACCGACACCCAGGGTGACGACCAGACCATCAGCCGATCATCGTCCATATAATACAGCGTCTTAATCTGTTGCGCGGACAGTTCCTTCGCCGTGGCAAACACTCCGCCCAGACCAAAATTGGAATGCCCGAGAATCAGCACATTTGCGCCCTCGGTATAAAGCGCCCGCTTGATCCCCTCAAAATCCGTGACCACATGAATCACCGTCATCTGGTTCAGCAACGGGTGGGTATAAGTCCACAAAGCCCCCGAGCCGCGGGCTCCAATCTGTTTCAAATAGTTTGTCAGCCCGGCAACTCCGGACCGATCCGGCGAATACAGCATGCAGACATAGATATGCTGCGCCTCAAGGTTGCTGGCGGCCGAAATGACCGGCGGCGGAATCTCTCCCCCCCCCAAAGCCGCTGAAACCAGCAGCAGCAGCCCCAAACCGGCAAGCCCCCTCCCAATCATACGAGGCAGGGCGAAAAGTTGGCGGGCACTAAACATAGTTTTATCGAGCTTTCCCTTACTATGCGTGGGCTCCGCACGGCTGTCCACCAAAACAGCCGAGAATCCAGCCCATCTACCCCTGTTCCAGCACCCAAACCGGCCCCAACCATCCGCCCGTCCCGGCAATACTCCTCCTGCCGCCACTCTCCACGCACCTTGGACGTGCCCCTTTATTCAGGCGGGACGGTTCGTGAATGTTCACGCCCCCGGAAGCGGAGCCGGAGAGGCGGTGGCCGCCAGGGTCAGCAGAAATTTCTTGATCTCCTTTAGCCGGGCGCTGGGTTGTTTGCGCGTCAACCGCGGGAATTTGCTGCCGCTCATGATATAATCCGCATTCCGGGTGAGCATGAGCTTATCGTCCTGGACCTCGATGGCGGAGATGCCCAGGTCGCGCGCCAGCACTTTGAGTTCGGCCAACTGCAGCAGCAGCGCCAGGGGAGGCGGCACCGGGCCGAACCGGTCGCGCAGTTCCTGCGCCAGGCGGGTCAACCCGGCCGGGTCGGTCACCTGGGCGAGCTTGCGATAGATTTCAATGCGCTGGCGCGAGTCGGCGATGTAGCGGAAGGGGATGCAGGCGAAGTGGGCGGCGGAGGGCGCGGGATTTCCGGAAAGAGGTTGCGCGGACGCACGGGCGGGCGGGGCGGTTTCGTCCGCCGGGCCGAGGGCGAGAAAGTCCAGCCGCACGGCCACCTCGAGGCGGGGCGGGGCTTTTTGGCCTTTGAGGCTGGCGATGCTCTGCTTGAGCAACTGGCAGTACAACTCGAAGCCGACTGCGGTGATGTGGCCGCTTTGTTCGGCGCCCAGGAGATTGCCGGCGCCGCGGATTTCCAGGTCGCGCAGGGCGATTTTGAAGCCGCTGCCAAGGGTCGAGTATTGCTTGATGGCGCCGAGGCGTTTGCGCACGTCGGCCAGGAGGCCGCCGTGGCGCGGCAGCAGCAGGTAGGCGTAGGCCTGGTGCTTGTAGCGCCCCACGCGGCCGCGCAGTTGGTAAAGGTCGCTGAGCCCGAAGCGGTCGGCGCGGTCAATGATAATGGTGTTGGCGTTGGGAATATCCAGGCCGCTCTCGATGATGGTGGTGGAAAGCAGCACGTCGGCCTCGCCGTTGACGAACCGGGCCATGACTTCCTCCAGGTCGTCGCTGCGCAACTGGCCGTGGCCGACGACGATGCGGGCCTGGGGCAGCAGGGCCTGGAGCCGGGCGGCCATGGTGTTGATGGTCAGCACGCGGTTGTGGAGGAAGAATACCTGGCCGCCGCGATTCAACTCGCGCTGGATGGCCTCGCGGATGAGGCGCTCGTCGTAGGGGGCAACGATGGTTTCGACGGGCAGGCGGTCGTGCGGGGGTGTCTGGATGGTGCTCAGGTCGCGCGCGCCGGTGAGTGCCAGGTAAAGCGTGCGGGGGATGGGCGTGGCGCTGAGGGTGAGCACGTCCACCAGGTGGCGGAGCATTTTGAACTTCTCCTTGTGCATCACGCCGAAGCGCTGCTCCTCGTCAATGACCACCAGCCCGAGGTCTTTGAAGCGGATGTCTTTCTGCAGCAGCCGGTGGGTGCCGATGACGATGTCCACCGCGCCGGTGGCGAGGCCGCGGACGGCCTGCTGCTGGGCGCGGCGGGAGCGGAAGCGGGAGAGCAGTTCAAGGCGGATGGGATAATCGGCCATGCGCTCGCGGAAGGTGTTGAAGTGCTGCTGCGCCAGCACGGTGGTGGGCACCAGCACGGCGACCTGCTTGCCGCCCATGACCGCCTTGAACGCGGCGCGGATGCCAACTTCGGTTTTGCCGAAGCCGACATCACCGCAGATGAGCCGGTCCATGGGCTTGGGGCGCTCCAGGTCGGCTTTGGTTTCGGCGATGGCGCGCGCCTGGTCGGGCGTTTCCTCGAAGAGGAAGGCGCTCTCGAACTCGCGCTGCCAGGGAACGTCGCGCGCGAAGGCGTGGCCGGGCAGGGACTCGCGGGCGGCCTGGATGGCGAGCAGGTCGCTGGCGACATCCCGCACGGCCTGTTCGGCCCGGGCCTTGGCGTGGGCCCAGCGCGTGCCGCCCAGCGTGTTGAGCGGCGGGCGCGCTTTGCCCGCGCCGACGTATTTGCTGACCAGATGCGCTTCGGTGACCGGCACGAACAGCCGGGGCGGCTGCTGGCCGGGCTCGTTCGGCGCATATTCAAGAACCAGGCATTCCGGGCGGGCGCGCGCGGCCACGCCGGGGCCGTTGATCGGCCGGGTGCCGGCGCCCGGAGGCGGAACTTGCAAACCGAGGTAGCGGCCAATGCCGTGCTGGACGTGAACCACGTAGTCGCCCTCCTCCAGCTCGGTGAAATCAATGTCCAGCGCCGACCGGGCCGCCTGGGCGTGGGGAGACTTGAGCCGGCGCGGCCGCTGCACCTTGTAGCGGCCGAAAATCTCGGCGTCCGTGACCACCGCCAGCCGGGCGTCGTCGCACAAAAAACCGCGGGCGAGCGAGCCTAAATGCGCGCGCAGCTTGAAGCCGGGAGCCGGCCCGCCGGCAGGCTCCGGCGCGGCCGCCCCGGCGGAGGCGGGGCAGGCCGGGACGCCGTCCGCGGCCAGGCCATATTCCTCCCAAAGCTCGCCGAAGCGCTGGCGCTCGCCGGTGTTATTGCAAAACACATGCACCGCCCAGCCCTGGCGCAGCCAACGGTGAAGCTGGGCGAAAAACTCGCGCCGCTGGGTTTCGGCAACCGCCGGCTCGGGCGCCCGGTCCACCAGCGGCCGAAAGGGGTCGAGACTCCCGCAACGCAGCGCGACCGGCGGCGCGGCGGGATCAGGCGCCGGGGAACGGGGGAAGTCGGCTTCGCGCACTTCCAGCAGGGTCAGCCCGCGCGCCCGCGCCTGCTCCAGGAACCCGGCCCAGGGAAGGAAAAGCGGGTCGGCGGCGGGAACCTGCGCGGCGTATTCCTCGGCGCGTTCCGCCAGCGCTTCCGGTTCGCACAATATCAGCACGGTCTCCGGCGGCAGGTAATCGAGCAAGATTCCCGGCGCCGGCGGCGGGCTGGACGCCGCGGGGGAAACGGTTTCGCTCCGCGACTGCCGGAGCAGGCCCAGCTCGCCGGCGGGCGCCAGCGCGACGGTTTGAATCTCCTCGCGCGAGACCTGGGTCAGCGGATCAAACTGCCGCAGGGACTCCAGTTCGTCGCCGAAAAACTCCAGCCGCACCGGCCAGGGGCTGGTGAGGGGATACACATCCAGGATGCCGCCACGCAGGGCCAGTTCGCCCTTCTGCGTCACCCGCGCTTCCGGCTCGTAGCCCCGCGCCTCGAGCCATTCAACCACCTCGAGCGGATCCAAGCGGTCGCCGCGCGCCAGCGTCCGGGTGGCGGCGCGGAGGGTCGCCGCGGCGAAGGTGCGCTGCAGCAGCGCGGCCACGCGGGTGACGATGAGGGGCGAACTCGCCACGCCGGGGGAAGCGGGCGAAAGGAGCGCGACCAGGGTTTCCAGGCGCTCGCTGATGACATCCACATGCGGCAGCCGCGCTTCGTGGGGCAGGACTTCCCAGGCGGGATAGAACAGGGGGGCGGAGCGCGGCGCCGGCGGGTCGGCGGGGGCGGCTTCGGCGCCGTGGGCTTCCGTTTCCGCCGCCAGCCAGGTTGTCAGGTCCTGCTGCGCGCTTTCCTGCGACCGCAGCCCGTCGGTGATGAAGACGAGGGGGCGGCGCGGGAATAATTGCCGCACCACCGCCGCCAGGAACGGCTGCGCGCCCGCGCTGATGCCCGCCAGCGACAACACGCCTCCCTGCTCCAGGCGCCGCGCCAGGGAGCGCACGGCGGGAGTTTCCAGCATCCGAGCGAATAATTCGCTTGCCGCGGCGATGGGGGAATCCGGCGTCAAGCCGACGCAACGTCGCAGGTCCAACAGCCGGCGTCAAGCCCGCCTCCAGCGCGCATCTTTCCCCGGCGCAAGCGGAGGCGCCGCGCCCCACTTTTCCTTTGCCCCCGGGCGGGGTAAACGCCAAATTCAACCTGCAACCAGACATGCTGACAACGCTGCGCATCAAGAACCTGGCGCTGGTGGCCGACCTGACGCTGGAACTGCAGCCGGGCTACAACGTCATCACCGGGGAAACCGGCGCCGGCAAGTCCATCCTCATCGGGGCCCTGAACCTCGCCCTGGGCGAACGCGCCGACCGCACCCTCATCCGCGGCGGCTGCGAGAGCTGCACGGTCGAGGCCGTCTTCGACGTCGCCCGCCTGCCCGCCCCGCTGCCGGCTTTCCTGGCGGAAAACGGGCTGGAGCCGTGCGCCGATCACCAGCTCCTCCTCAAGCGCACTTTCACCGCCGCCGGCGCCAACCGCCAGTTCATCAACGGCTCGCCCACCACCCTGGCCACCCTCGCCACCCTGGGCGAATGGCTTGTGGACATCCACGGCCCGCATGAACACCAGTCCCTCCTCCACCCCGCGCGCCAACTCGCCATCCTCGACGCCTTTGGCGGCCTGGAACAACCGCGCGCGGCCTTTGCCGAACTCGTCCGCCGGCGCGCCGCGCTCGAAACCGAGAAGGCCGCGCTGATTGTGGACGAACAGACGCATGCCCGGCAGTTGGACCTGCTCCGCTTCCAGGCCGACGAAATTGCCGCCGCCCGCCTGCACCCCGAAGAGGAGGCGCAAGTCGAGCAGGACTATCGCCGGGCCAGCAACGCCGCCCGCCTGCTGCAGCTCAGCCAGACCGCGCTGGATTTGCTGAGCGAAAACGAAACCTGCCTGCTGACCCAGGCCGGCCTGCTGGGACGGACGTTGCAGGAATTGCAGCGCCTGGACGCCGCGGCCGCGCCGCTGCTGGCCCTG
>Ga0116187_1002958_pt1 | contig 16194 bp, 12 predicted proteins | sample AD_JPNNA6_MetaG_FD_89755 | JGI IMG/M metagenome (GOLD analysis project Ga0116187, IMG submission 89755) | Active sludge microbial communities of municipal wastewater-treating anaerobic digesters from Japan - AD_JPNNA6_MetaG | ecosystem: Engineered > Bioreactor > Anaerobic > Digestate | place... | reverse complement strand
GCCTACTGAGAAATTGTTGTCTTATTGTAATTCCAAAAAAGCCAACACCAATTTAAGCGCTATGAGCTTTGAAAGTGCTTATAATGAAGCTACAAAAATATTCAAGACCTATCATTGAAAATAATAAAAAATGAATATTTTCGTTGAAAATGTAATTTACCAATACATTACTATTATGAATAAATTTTTAAGAATAACTTTCTTATCTGTTTTTTTCTTATCCTGTTCAAGCGATTTAGATTTTGAGCAAGTTAATGATTTGAAATTAGAACCCATTGCAGTAGCAAATTTGGCTGCTTTTGATATTAAGGCTAATCAATTTGTTGTTGGTGGAGTAGAGCAATCTCTGGTTGGAGATGTGATGGATTTTGATGTTTTTAGCGATGTTGATTTTTCTAAAAATTTAAGTAGAGTTGATCTGTTTTTTGAATTTAATAACACTATAAATAGAGCTTATAATGTTAACTTTTATTTGCTTGATGATAATAATAGTAAGCTTTATACTATCCCGTTTTTTGTACCTGCTAATAGTGGTTCGCCAATTGTAATATCAAAGACAGAAATATTTGAGAACACCAAACTAGACATATTAATAAAGACTAAAAAAGTGGCATTTGTTATTACGATGTTACCTGGAACGCCGCTTACTGATGCTAGTGTGGGGAATTTGAAAATGCGTTCAAGTGCTACAATTTACTTTTTGGGGCAATGAGAAAAATCAGCTTATTTATTATATTAATTTCTATGAGTTGTTTTTCGCAAAACAAGCAACTTTTATATAATTTCACTTCTGTGCCTCAATCTATGTTGACAAATCCGGGTTCGGATGTGAATTACAATTGGTTTGTTGGTATTCCTTTGTTGTCTGGATTTTCTGCAAATGTGGGTTCAAGCAGTTTTTCAGTTTATGATTTGTTTGCTAATAATGGAGTTGATTTTAATACCAAGTTAAGAAATGTTGTGTTTTCAACTTCAAGGAATGATAAGGTTACTTTGAATGAGCAACTAGAAGTTTTTAGTGGCGGTTTTAAATTGGGTGATTGGCAGGAGAGCTCTTATTTCTCCTTCGGAATGTATCAAGAAATGGACGTTTTGACTTATATGCCCAAAGATTATGCTATTCTAGCCTTAGACGGAAACAAAGATTATTTGGGTAAAGTTTTTGACATGGGCGATTTGAATGCAAGAGGCGAATTACTTTCGGTTTTTCATCTGGGTTATCATAAAAAAGTAAACGAGAATTTAATTTTAGGCGTTCGCGGAAAGATATATTCCAGTATTTTTAATGTATCTTCTACTAAAAATTCAGGCTATTTTTATACCATTCAAGGAACAAATAATGTTTACGACCAGGTTATCTCAGCTAATGGATTAGTAAACACTTCAGGTTTGACCAATTATCTCGAAAATTATTCAGGAAATGCTCAAAGTGATATTATGAAAAAAACGCTGCTGGGAGGAAATCTAGGTTTGGGTTTAGATTTAGGATTTACTTATTATCCCAAAGAAAATCTTCAATTTACGGCAAGTTTAATAGATATTGGTTTCATAAAACACACTAAAGAAATCGAAAGTTATCGCTATAAAGGATATTATAATTACGTAGGTTTAACTCCAGATTTTGTGCTTGGCAACTCAAATGATATCTTAGATGAATTTAATGACGCCATTCCATTAGATACTTTGCATACTAAGTATACTACTTGGCGACCGCTGAAATTCAATTCTTCGATTCAATATTCTTTTGGAGATGGTAGAAGTTCGGATTGCAATTGTTCAGGTGGAAATAAAATTAAGTATGCCAATTCTGTTGGAGCCCAATTGTTTGCTATGACAACGCCTAGAACGCCTCTTATGGCTTTGACTGCTTATTATAGAAGACAAATTTTCGAGTCATTAGAAATGAAAGCTACTTATACGGTTGATTCATTTTCAGCCAAAAATATTGGCTTAGGATTGTCAACAACCATCGGGAAAGTCAATTTTTATATCCTTGCCGACAATCTTTTAGAATACAAAGACATTAGCAAAGCCCGTAGTTTGGGATTTCAAATGGGATTGAATATTATTTTTCCTGATAAAAATACATTCGATTAAATCTTGATTATTCTCGAATGCTACGCTTGAATATTTTATAGATTTCTAACCACATTACCGATACAAATCCAACCAAAATACTCAAGCCTATTTGCCCAATTGATAGCGCTTCAAACATAAAGAATTCAGAAAAAATTGGGACTACCAACAATAAACTTGTAATACTAATTGTAGCTCCAATGATTACTAAAACCAAGTTGTTTTTGTATCGAATGGTTGTAAATATCGAATAATAAAAGGAGCGATTGGCTAATGTTAAGAATACATTCGAAGCAATTAAAGTCAGAAAAACAAAAGTTCTAGTCACGCTTTCTGAAGCATTTTCTTGAACACAGTGTTGATAGACAAATAAAAGTCCCAAAGTGATTGCAAGTCCTTGAATAATACTAATCGTTATTTCCTTTAGATTAAAAAATGTATTGGTTAGCGGACGTGGTTTTTCAAGCATCAAATTAGATTCCATTGGTTCATTTTCATAAATTATAGAACAAGTTGGCCCCATAATTATTTCCAGAAAAATAATGTGTACTGGCGAGAAAATATTGGGATAAATCCATCCTAAAACCAATGGGATGAACACAATCAGTACAATAGGAATGTGAATAGAAATGATGTATTGTATGGCTTTTTTAAGGTTAATGTAGATTTTTCGACCCATTGCAATAGCGTCAGTCATTTTTGACAAATCATCATCAATCAAGATGAGATTGGCGGCTTGTTTGGCAATTTCAGTACCTTTTTTACCCATAGCAATCCCAATATGAGCTGATTTTAAGGCTGGACCGTCGTTTACACCATCGCCGGTCATGGCTACAATTTGATTATTTTCTTTTAATGCTTGAATGATTTTTAGTTTGGCTTCGGGAAACATCCTGGTAAAAATCGTAGTTTCCATAACTTTTTCCTTCAAAGAAGCTTCGTTAATTGTCATTAATTCATCGCCATTTAGTGTGTTTTCGGGATTTTTAAATCCAATTTGTTTGGCAATAGTTGAAGTAGTTGTAGCATTGTCACCGGTGACAATTTTCACCTGAATTCCAGCTTTATAAAAAGTGTCGAAAACTTTTTTGATGTTGGCTTTTGGAGGATCGTAAAAAGCAACCAATCCTTTGAATTCGAATGCAAATTCCTGTTGTGTTTTTGGAAATTCTTTGCCTGAATAGAGAGAAACACCAACTGCTAACACTCTAAAACCTTCCTTCGACATCGCTTCATTTGCTTCATTGATTCTTTGTATTTGGTCTTTCGAAAGGTTAGAGCAGGCTATCAATGCTTCTGTAGCTCCTTTGGCTGCAATAATTCTATTTCCCGTTTTATTTTCAAAAATATGAGTCATCATTGGCGGCTTGCCACTCAAAGGATATTCGTGTATTAATTTATAATGAGGTCTTTCGTCATTTAGTGTCGATTTTGAATAACTTTCGTGAAGAGCTATTTCCATTCCATCAAACGGAATTGGTTCGCTAGCCCACATCGACAGACTTATTAGTTCTTGTTCGGCTTCGTTATAGTGTTCTTTTGTTGTTATTAATTGATTGGTTGAAAAGAGGTATAATTGAGCCAAACTCATTTTGTTTTCAGTTATAGTTCCTGTTTTATCGGTGCAAATTACTGTGGCACTTCCAAGGGTTTCGACGGTTTTTGTGTGTTTTACAATAATCCCCATTTTCATTAATCTCCAAGCTCCCAAAGCCATAAAAGTCGAAAATGCAACCGGAATTTCCTCGGGAATTATGCTCATCGCTAGAGTAAGAGCTTTTAGTAAACTGTCTAAAAGAACTCTAGAATTATAGAAATTTATTGCCCAAACAATTCCGAAAATCACTAAGCCAATAATTGACATTTTCTTTACAAAATTCCCGATTTGTAACTGTAAAGGAGTTTTTTCTTCAGCGATAGATTCAAGGCTTTTGCCAATTTTACCCAGTTGAGTTTGATTGCCAATGGCAGTAACTTTGCAAATTGCCAAACCACTGGCTACAATCGTTCCTTGAAAAACGGTATTCATTTCGGCTTTTTCATTTTTAAAAACAGCCAAAGATTCACCTGTAAGGATAGATTCATTTACCGAAAAATCATTCGACTGAATGATGAAACCATCGGCAGGAACAAAGGTGCCTTCTTCGGTTTGAATGCAATCGCCCAAGACAATTTCTTCACTTGGAATTTCGATGATTTCTCCGTTTCTGATGACTTTGCTTTTGGGTTGGGTTAATTTTTTTAGTTCTTCAATGGCATTTCTGCTTTTCGATTCTTGATACAGTGAAATGGTTGAAACCAAAATAATAGCAACGGTCATAAAAATTCCATCGGCAAAATCACCCATTATAAAATAAATACTCGTGGCGACCAAAAGCAGCAAAAACATAGGTTCTTTAATCATTTCGATTAGAGAAGTGATAAAATGGTTTTTAACTTGATGGTCTAATGAATTGAAACCGTTTTTTTCTCGGGATTGAGTAACTTCTGCGTCAGAAAGTCCTCTTAATGAATAGTTTGATGGTGCCATGGTGTGTTTTTCAAAAATCTTTTTAAGATTTATAAAAGAAAATATTCAAAATAGGCTTAAAAATAGTATTGTACTGCAATTTACAACATTTATAGCAAATGAATGATGTTTGTTTCCTTAAGATTGTCTATATTTGCACGCAATTTAACTACAACTTCAAATTGCAATGATAGCACATAATTCAAAAATTGTCGGCGAAGGTTTAACTTACGATGATGTATTGCTGGTTCCAAATTACTCTAATGTACTTCCTCGCGAAGTAAGTATTAAATCAAAATTTTCTAGAAATATTTCGCTTAATGTTCCAATTGTATCTGCAGCTATGGATACCGTTACGGAAAGTGATATGGCAATTGCTATGGCACAAGAAGGAGGAATTGGAGTTTTGCACAAGAATATGACTATCGAACAACAAGCTACTAAAGTTCGTAAAGTAAACGTGCCGAATCGGGAATGATTATCGATCCTGTTACTTTGCCTTTGACATCTAATGTTGCTGATGCTAAAGCAGCTATGAAAGAATATGGCATTGGTGGTATTCCAATTGTTGATGAGAATAGAATCCTAAAAGGAATTGTAACCAATAGAGATTTGCGTTTCGAAAAAAATAACGCAAGACCTATCATCGAAATAATGACCAGTGAAAACTTGGTAACTGTTGCCGAAGGAACTTCACTTCAAGAAGCTGAAGTAGTTTTGCAAGGGTATAAAATTGAAAAACTTCCTGTAATAAATGTTAAAAATGAGTTGGTTGGTTTAATCACGTTTAGAGATATTACTAAATTAACTCAAAAACCAAACGCCAATAAAGATAAATTTGGTCGTTTGAGAGTAGCAGCCGCTTTGGGTGTTACTGCCGATGCTGTCGAAAGAGCTACAGCTTTAGTAAACGCAGGAGTGGATGCCGTAATTATCGATACTGCTCACGGACATACAAAAGGTGTGGTAGATGTATTGAAGGCCGTGAAAGCCAAATTCCCAGAATTAGATGTAATTGTTGGAAATATCGCTACTGCCGAAGCTGCTAAATATTTAGTAGAAAATGGTGCCGATGGTGTGAAAGTAGGAATTGGACCTGGTTCTATTTGTACTACAAGAATCGTTGCTGGTGTTGGTTTTCCACAATTTTCTGCTGTTCTTGAAGTAGCTGCTGCTATAAAAGGGACAGGAGTTCCAGTTATTGCTGATGGTGGAATTCGTTACACTGGAGATATTCCTAAAGCGATTGCTGCCGGTGCTGATTGCGTAATGTTGGGTTCACTTTTAGCAGGAACAATGGAATCTCCAGGAGAAACCATCATTTTCGAAGGAAGAAAATTCAAGTCTTACCGAGGAATGGGTTCTGTTGAGGCGATGCAAGAAGGATCTAAAGACCGTTATTTTCAGGACGTTGAGGATGATGTTAAGAAATTAGTTCCAGAAGGAATCGTAGGCCGAGTGCCTTATAAAGGTGAATTGAACGAAAGTATGCAACAATTCATTGGCGGTCTTCGTGCTGGAATGGGATATTGCGGCTCTAAAGATATTGCTACTTTACAAGATACTGGACGCTTTGTTCGTATTACTTCTAGCGGAATTACCGAAAGTCATCCACATAATGTGACGATTACCAAAGAAGCTCCGAATTATTCGAGATAAAAATAGTATATCCTTAAAATAAAAAAGGTGCAAGATTTAGTTCTTGCACCTTTTTTGATTATTGTAATGTAATGTTATTTCTGCAAATTTATTAATTTGCGAATAATGAGGTAAAATGATAATAATTGGTTAATTTTAGCAATGTTTTTTTTATTATCAATAAAAAATAAATTTTTAAAATAGTACAATATGGCAAAATACTCTCTTTCTATCAACGGTAAAATAATGTCGGTGGAAGCTGATGACGATACCCCTTTATTATGGGTTCTCCGAGATAATCTAAATTTGGTAGGCACTAAATTCGGATGTGGTGTGGCACAATGTGGCGCATGTACCGTAGATCTCGATGGTGAGGCTTTACGTTCTTGTGTTTTACCCGTTTCTGCAGTAGGTAAAAGAAAAGTTGTTACCATAGAAGGACTTAGTGAAGATGGCGATCACCCACTTCAAAAGGCTTGGGAAGAACTAGATGTTTCGCAATGTGGCTATTGTCAATCGGGACAATTAATGGCTGCTTCTACTTTGCTTAAAAGCACTCCAGACCCTACTGATCAGCAAATAGACGAGGCAATGACAAATATCTGCCGTTGTGGTACACAAGTAAGGATTCGCAAAGCTATTCATTTAGCAGCTAAAAAATTAAATACTAAATAGTTATGGATTTTATGAATTCTCGTAGAAATTTTTTAAAAGTTTCCGCCCTAACAGGTGGTGGAATACTTTTCGGTTTGGTATTTCCCAGCTTTGAGACAAATGATACTTCTACCGCTTTAGCTGATTATATGCCCAATATTTATATCAAGATAAAACCTGACGGCAAGATTGTGCTGATGGCTCCTAACCCAGAAATCGGACAAGGAGTAAAAACTTCACTTCCAATTATAATTGCCGAAGAATTGGGTGTAGATTGGAAGAAAATAGAAGTAGAGTTGGCGCCTTTGGACAATAGGTATGGAAGGCAGACAGCAGGTGGTAGCGGCGCTATTAGAGGGCGATATGCAGATTTACGTAAAATGGGTGCTGCTGCTCGTGAAATGTTTGTAAATGCTGCTGCCCAAATATGGAGTGTGTCAGCAGCAGATTGTATCGCCGATGATGGAATGGTTATTCATAAAAGTTCTGGAAAAAAATTGAGCTATGGAGAATTAGCTTCAAAAGCAGTCACAATGCAAATACCAGCCAATCCCACTTTAAAAGACCCAAAAGATTTTAAATACATAGGCACACGAATTACCGATGTTGATGTTCACAGTATAGTTACTGGCAAGCCCCTCTTTGGGATAGATACCCGTAGAGAAGGAATGTTGTTTGCCATGATAGCTCGCTCCCCAGCTTATGGAAAAACATTGGGCAATGTAGATGATACTAAGGCTCGGAAAGTAAATGGCGTTAAAAATGTCATTAAACTCAAAAATTCGGTAGCTGTTTTAGCTACATCTACTTGGGCAGCAAAAAAAGGACGTGATGCTTTGGTTATTCAATGGAACACTACCGGAAAACTGGAGAATTCATCAGACCATTTTGCTGGTTTTAAAGAAATTTTAGAAAAGGGACCAACCACCGTAGGCAGAAATGATGGAGATGTAGAAATTGCAAAACAAAAAGCAACAAAAGTACTTGATGTATATTATGAAATACCTACCCTTTCACATTGCCAAATGGAACCACTCAATTTTTTTGCTGATGTGAGAGATGGAAAAGTAGAATTGTATGGGCCGACCCAAGTTCCAGACCAATTAAGGAATGATGTAGCTGAAAAATTAGGTATCAACAAAGATAATATCACAGTAGTAGTGCCAAGGCAAGGTGGCGGTTTTGGTCGCAAGCTTATGACAGATAATGGTGTAGAAGCCGCTTTGGTTTCAGCAGCAGCCCAAAGCCCTGTTCAGGTTCAGTGGACTCGTGAAGATGATATGCAAAATGATTTTTATCGACCAGCCGAAATGTACCGTTATCGCGCAGCACTTACGGCAAACGAACTTTTGGCATGGCATCAGTCGGCCGTAGGGATTGGCCGTGGTATTAGGGGTGATAGTTATGTGGCAGGCGCTATGGTAAATTATCGTTCAGATAGTCAAGGATTTAATAGCAACACTCCTACGGGTTGGTGGCGTGCTCCAGGTGCTTGTACAATGGCTTATGTAGCTGAAAGTTTTTTTGACGAAATATGCCTGGAATTAAAAAAAGACCCTGTGGCATTTCGTTTGGATTTCTTCAAAAAAGCAAAGGATGCGCCTGTAGGACGATTGGGTTATGACCCAATAAAATATAAAACTGTGGTAGAGCTGGTGGCTAAAATGAGCAACTGGGGTACAACACCTACAGGGGTTTATAGAGGGTTTGCCACATGGTTTTCCTTTGGTTCATATGCCGCTCAAGTAGTTGAAGTAAAATTGGAAGATGGAAAACCAAGAGTCACAAAAGTATATTGTGCAGTTTATTGCGGTAGGGTTATCAACCTAAGTGGTGCCGAAAATCAAATTCAGGGTGCTATTGTAGATGGTATCAACCACGCCATGTTTCCAAAAGTTACTTTTGTCGATGGAGCTGTACAAGAAACCAATTTCAATACTTACAACTTTCTCCGCATGTATGATGCTCCTTTGGACATTGAAGTGAAATTTGTAGAATCTGATGAAGCCCCAACAGGCTTGGGTGAGCCAGCTTTGCCACCTATAGCTGCTGCCTTGGGTAATGCTATTTTTGCTGCTACTGGTAAGCGACTTCGCAGGTTGCCATTTGCAGGTCAGCTTTGAGAATTGATTAGTTTACTCAAAAGAAAAGCACATTTTATTGCCTAATTATCCTTTTCATATTTTTATTCAAATTATTGAAGGATTATCTGAAAACAACGATTACCCAGCACAAAATCAGGCAGGGAATTGATATACCACTATGTGGTTATAGCCATTAATGGAAGAAAATAATAAAATTTAAATTCTCAAAACACACACACGACCATGTCGACAAAAACTAAATTTATATTGGTGGGTCTAACATTCATTTCTGCCTTTGGATTAGCATTCTCTGTTTCGCTACATCGGCCAACAGAAAAGGATTACATAAGCATTAGTCCGTTAAAAAATGACAGTATAGCCTCTGTGGAGGCTTTCAAACAGGTTTATAAAGTACTTATGAGTCCGCGCTGTGTTAATTGTCATCCAAAAGGCGATATTCCGCTTCAGGGAGACAATAGTGTTATTCATAGTATGCAGCCTAAAAGAGGAAAAGATGGAAAAGGTTTGTATGCAATGAAATGTGCAAATTGTCATCAGCAATCAAATAGTCCGGGATTGAATGCACCTCCGGGAAATCCAAATTGGCATTTACCATCCGCCGACATGAAAATGGTGTTTGAAGGGAAAACGGCTCACGAGTTGGCCAAGCAATTGCTTAACCCAGAACTTAACGGACATAAAGACATAAAAATGCTTATTGCTCATGCAGATGATGGTTTAGTAAAAGCTGGATGGAATCCGGGCGAAGGAAGAACTGTTCCACCTTTGACTTATGCTCAATTTAAAAAAGCCTGGATCACTTGGTTGCAAACAGGTGCTTATGCGCCTGCTCAATAAAATTGTTTTAACGATTATCCGATAACAAAAAGTAATACGGATGATAATTATCGAAATGAAATTTTATATAACATACGGGATTAGCAGGTACAGCACTTTGCATTTTAGTTTAAACAAATGTTTTTGAAAAGAAGCAGCCAATTTAATCCATAAATATTGAAGGTGAAATTATTTTGAAAAGTGATTAAATATGATGCACGAATTATTAAAATTGAAAGAATCATACATTTTAGCCCAAGCTATGGGATTAAAAAGCGTTATGGCAACTGTTGTTGACATTGAAGGTTCATCATATAGAAGGCCGGGAGTTCGAATGCTAATATTTGAAAATGATACAATGGTGGGAGCGGTTAGCGGAGGCTGTGTTGAAAATGAAATCCTTAAACAATCCCAGTCGGTATTATTGGATAATAAGGCAAAAATTATGGTTTATGACGGCAGATATCGTCTGGGCTGTGAGGGTGTTTTGTATATTCTTTTGGAACCTTTTTTTCCTGATGCAGCAGTTTGGGACGCCTTTGAAAATACTTTGCAGCAGAGACAATCATTAAAAATTGAATCTTTCTATACAAAGACGGCAGGGAGTCATTCTGGTTTAGGTTCCGTGTTTCATTTTGAAGGAAATCAGTTTACGTTTTCAAATACACAATTGGATAAATCCTTGCCTAATTTTATACAATTGCTCAAACCTCGTTTTCATTTAATTATTATTGGATCAGAGCATGATGCAGTTCAATTATGTCATTTTGCCTCTTTAACGGGTTGGGAAGTGACCGTTGTGGCATCTGCAAAAGATTACAAAACCAAAGCTAATTTTCCTGGCGCAACAAGGCTTGTCCATTTATCAGCTGAAGAAATAAATACTCTTTCCATAGATATGGATACTGCAGTAGTTTTAATGACACATAGTTATGTAAACGATTTGAAGTTTCTTGTTGGATTAAAAAATAAGCAGCCTGCTTACCTTGGATTACTTGGTCCTGTCAAGAGAAGAAATCTATTGTTAAACGAATTTTTTGAATACACGGAATCTTTTAACGAAGGATTGTTGGAAGTAACTTATGGCCCTTCAGGCATTAGTATAGGAGCAGAAACTCCTCAGGAAATAGCCATTAGTATTATTGCCGAAATACTTTCAGTTATACGAAAAAAGGAACTAATGTCTTTAAAATACAAGAATAGTGCTATCCATTCCTAAAACTTAAATTCAAAGATCATGAATAAAATTGCTGTAGTTGTTTTAGCAGCTGGCAATGCCAAAAGATTAGGAAGATCAAAACAGTTATTGCCTTGGGGTAATTCAACTTTATTAGAACATATTGTAAAAAATGTTTTGACAATTGATGCCTATAAATTCTTTGTTGTTTTGGGAGCCTACAGCAATGAAATTATAGAAAAAACAAATTTATCAGAAGCAACCCTACTGATTAACAGCAAATGGCAGCAGGGATTGGGAAGCTCTATAGCATCTGCAATTACAGAAATAGACAACAAATATTCAGAACTAAGTGCTGTATTGTTGGTATTAGCAGATCAACCTTTTATCAGTAGTGTTCATTTGAATGCAATGATTAAACTTCATTTAAAAGAGAAAGAATCGATTATTATTACTAAAAAAGAAAATTACAAAGGCGTACCAGTTTTATTCCCAAAAAAAATCTTCGGGGAACTTATGTCGTTATCCAATGATGAAGGTGCAAAACAGATTGTCAATAGGAATAAGAATTGTGTCAAAGAGATTGTCAGTCAGGACAATATAGCCGATATAGATACTTTTGAAGCGTATGAAACTTTACTTAAAATTTTTAATAATCTGGTCAAAAATGGTTGATTGCATAAAGTTTGTTTTATTCTTAATCGTGAGCCAAATCTGCTAATAGTTTTTTATCACCTACAATCCATAAGATATCGTCTCTTTCCAAAATCACATCCGATTCAGGGTTTAAGGTTCTATTTCCTCGTTTTTCGATGCCCACAATCAATCCTTTTGTTTTTTCTCTTAATTTAGAATCTTTAATGCTTTTTCCCAAGAAAGTGTGATTTTTCAATTCAATTTGGCGTAAAACAATATCTGGTTCCTTGATTTCAGGAGAAACATCGGTTTCGTGTTGGTCTAAATATTTTTTAAATTCCTGCACCTGTTTGTCTGTTCCAATAACGCAAACTTCGTCTCCAGGAAAAATACGTTCGTTTGCTTGGGGAATATGAATCGTGATTTCGCCTCTTTTGATAGAAACAATATTCACGCCCAATTGTTCTCGAATTTGTAAATTTTTTAAAGTTTCACCAGCAATATTCGATTCCGTAACAATATCAAATACAGCCATGTGCCCATCCCAAGGAGTTAAATCGCTTCGACTTCTTTTGGCTTTATCGATTTCTCTTCCATTTAAATTGGCTAGAAAGTGATTCTCAATTTTGTGATATTGGATGTGGAGCTTTTTTTGAAAAATCAAATAAATTACAATGGCAAACACCAAGGCAATCCAAGTAATTCTTTGGGAGAAAAAGGTATTTAATAAAAGTCCAATAAAGAAAATAGATAATAAAATCCGAATGAAAAACAGCATCGTTAGTGGACCACGAGATTTGCGGTCTAGCATTAATTGCTCGACTTCTGCGGTGGCAACTCTTCGGAAAGCTAGTGCCCATAAGAACGGAGATACCATTCCCAATGTTATCAAGGCTCCAAGTGCATTTCCTATATGATAATCCTCAACCAAAGGCAATATAAATCGAGAAGAAATCAGAATAATTCCAAGAATGATTACTACAAGTACAATAACCTCAATTAGGAACGCATTGATTACCGTTTGCCATAAACTAACGGTTTTTATGGCTTGAGTACTCGCCGAATAACGTTCAATTCGTTTCGTCCATTTTCGAGGTAATTTATGCTCCAAATATTCCGAAAAAGGAAGAGAGTACTTAATCATAAACGGCGTCGTAAATACTGTAACGGCCGAAACAGCCACTACAATTGGATATAAAAAAGAATTCGTAACTTTCAATGTTACTCCTAAAGTGGCGATGATAAAAGAAAACTCCCCAATTTGTGATAAACTCATCCCTGTTCTGATAGAATCTTTCAAGGGTTGTCCTGATAATAAAGCGCCAAAAGTTGAACTAATGGCTTGCCCAAAAATAGTAACAAACGAAAGGATAATTACTGGAATGGCGTGTTCGTACAAAACCTCAGGTGCAATTAACATTCCAACAGATACAAAGAATACAGCTCCAAATAAATCTTTTACGGGCTTTACTAAATGTTCAATGTGTTCGGCTTGAGTGGTTTCGGCAATGATGGAACCCATTATAAAAGCGCCTAAAGCTGGTGAAAAACCGACATTAGCAGCCAATCCAACCATCGTTAGACATAAGGCTATCGATAGGATAAGTAGCATTTCATCTGTCAATAAATTTTTGGTTTTTTTGAGGACAGTTGGAATGATAAAAATACCTCCCAAAAACCAAATGACAAGAAAAAACATAAGTTTCAAAACCGACATTAATAAGTCAACTCCAGAAAATTGATTACTCACCGCAATTGTTGATAATAGAACCATCATCAAAATGGCAAGAATGTCTTGAACGATTAGCGAACCAATAACGATTCCAGCAAATTTTTGAGTTTTTACGCCTAATTCATCAAAGGATTTTAAAATAATTGTGGTAGAAGAAATGGAAATGATTACACCCAAAAAAATACTATCCATTTTGGACCAATCCATCCATTGTCCAACAGAATAACCCAAAACACACATGGCAATAATTTGTGTGCCCGCAGTGATAGAGGCAGTTCCGCCCACTTTCATTAATTTTTTGAAACTAAATTCTAATCCCAAACTGAACAATAGGAAGATAACTCCAATTTCCGCCCAAACTTCTACACTTTTGATTTCTTTTACCGATGGAAAAAAATCAAAATGGTTTCCTGCCAAAAAACCAGCAATCAAATAGCCTAAAACTAATGGTTGTTTTAATTTTTTAAATATCAAAACGGCTATTCCAGCAGTCATAAGAATCAGTCCTAAATCGCTGATTAGAGGTTCTAAATGTTGTGCAACTTCGGTTACTTTTTCTGTTGGAGTCATAGGATTGTACTTATTTCTCTGTTGATTTTTGGTAAGATACAAAAAAACTTTTTTCAAAAGTTAATCTTTTTAAAAAAGCATTTTAGTTTCTATTTTAAATAAAAAAATCCCTTTGAAAATATGTTTTTAATATTTTTTCAAAGGGAATTAAATTTTATAAAATGCTTTTATTCGAATTTATTTAAATCTGATATGGTGTAAAAATTCATATTGTTACGTTTTATATATTGGCAAATGAATTCTAATGTAGCATTTTTAGTTTGATAATCACCTGTAATTATATCTGCTGTTTTGTGACTATTCAAAATCAAAATTTTATGGTTTTTCTTGGCATATTCCAATAATTTCAGCAGATGAGGGATGTTGAAGTGATTGTGTGTGTCGTCAATACTGAAGCTAAAAACTAAATTAGAGTTATTGAAATAACATCCTTGTTTAGATGCGTTTTTTTCGCAAAAAGCTCTTCCTCTTATGATTTTAAATTTTTTGAGTAAAGCTGCATCCAATGCTTGAGTTCGTCCACCATAAGGATAGGCAAAAGAGGATACATTTAGTCCATAAAATTTCATTAATTTCAACATTGGGTCAATTTCCTGATTCATATATTTGTTTATGCTGTGGATTTTGAGAAAATCAACAGCATTAATATGATTCAGTGTATGACCAGCAATTTCGTGCCCTTCCTTTTGCAATTTGAGCAGTTTTTGGATTTGGTAATGCCTTAAAGTGTTTATTTTACAAACAAAAAAAGTGCCTTTCCAACCATACTTTTTTAATTTTTGATCGGTTGCATACCATTCATTAACATAAGCATCATCAAATGACAAAATGACCCCAGCTTTATATGGTTTTTTTGTAGGTTTAGAGGTTTCATTATTGCACGAAAATAAAAGATAAAAAGCACAAAATAAAAGGGTTTTTAGAAAAGACTTCTTCATTATTATTTTGTGCTTTAAATGTGTTTTTTATTAAATCCCCAAGAAATTACTTGGTGTAATTTGCATTAATTCTGCTTTTATTTCTGCTGAAACTTCTAAAGTTTGGATGAAAGCGTGAATCGAATCTTTGGTAATCGCTTCATTAGTTCTTGTCAATCCTTTCAAGGCTTCATAAGGATTTGGATAGGCTTCACGACGCAAAATAGTTTGTATCGCTTCGGCAACAACAGCCCAGTTTTTTTCTAAATCTTCGGCAAATTTTGATTCGTTCAAAAGCAATTTGTTCAACCCTTTCAAGGTAGCTTCGAATGCGATTAAAGTATGTCCAACAGGAACTCCAATGTTTCTTAAAACGGTACTATCAGTCAAATCTCGTTGCAATCTTGAAACAGGTAATTTAGCCGAAAGGTGTTCGAAAATAGCATTGGCAATCCCTAGATTTCCTTCAGAATTTTCAAAATCAATTGGGTTTACTTTGTGTGGCATTGCCGATGAACCAATTTCGCCTGCTTTGATTTTTTGTTTGAAATATTCCATAGAAACATACGTCCAAATATCTCTGTCTAAATCAATAATAATAGTGTTGATTCTTTTCAACGCATCAAAAAAAGCAGCAAAATGATCGTAATGTTCGATTTGAGTGGTTGGAAAAGAATGGTGTAAACCTAAATTTTCTTGTACAAATTGAGTTCCAAAATTTTTCCAATCAATTTGTGGATAAGCTACGTGGTGTGCGTTGTAATTTCCAGTAGCGCCACCAAATTTTGCAGCAAACGGAATGTTGAATAACAAACGCATTTGCTCTTCTAAACGTTCTACAAAAACGCCAATTTCTTTGCCCAAACGAGTTGGCGAAGCAGGTTGCCCGTGGGTTTTTGCTAACATTGGAATCGCTTTCCATTCTACGCTTAATTCTTTCAACTTTGAAGTCAAAGCGATTAAAGACGGCATATAAACTTTTTCAAAAGCCTCTTTGGTCGAAAGAGGAATTGCTGTATTGTTGATGTCTTGTGAAGTCAATCCAAAATGGATGAATTCTTTAAATTGTGACAAACCTAATTTCTCAAAAACATCTTTGATGAAATATTCCACGGCTTTCACATCGTGGTTGGTCACTTTTTCGGTTTCTTTAATCCAAAGTGCATCTTCAGTAGAGAAATTTCTATAAATGTCACGCAAACCTTCTAATAAATTTGGGTTTACGTTTTTTAGTTGAGGTAAAGGAATTTCGCAAAGCGTAATAAAATATTCAATTTCAACCAATACACGGTATTTGATTAAAGCTTCTTCAGAAAAATATTTAGATAGAGAACTAGTTTTGCTTCTATACCTTCCATCGATTG
>Ga0116187_1002952_pt1 | contig 16208 bp, 13 predicted proteins | sample AD_JPNNA6_MetaG_FD_89755 | JGI IMG/M metagenome (GOLD analysis project Ga0116187, IMG submission 89755) | Active sludge microbial communities of municipal wastewater-treating anaerobic digesters from Japan - AD_JPNNA6_MetaG | ecosystem: Engineered > Bioreactor > Anaerobic > Digestate | place... | reverse complement strand
TCAGGGTATATAGTCTGGTGTGATTTGTTTTGAGGCTGGGTGGTAGTTTCTAAAAGACTGGATCACGGCTCGCAGGCCGTGATGACACGGTTTTATCGTCTGTGGTGCTTGTTTCTTGGCTGGGTGGCTGTTTCTAAAAGACTGGATCACGGCTCGCAGGCCGTGATGACACAGTTTTATGGTCTGGTGTGATTTGTTTCGGGGTTGGGTGGCTGCTTTGGATTGGACGCTTGCCCTTATCTTGTTCTTCTAATTCGTGTTAATTTGTGTAATTTGTGGATGATTATTCTAAAAGACTGGATCCCGGGTCGCTGCCCGGGATGACACGGTGTGTAGCTTGGTGGTTCTTGTTTTAGAGACACACTTCCACACTTTTCACCTTACACAATATACATCCTGCTGATCCTGTCGATCCTGTCATCCGCGTTCTATTTTCATTTTGCCTTTCCAGCTTTCCACAGCCTTTACCAGAGAGTGGGACTTGCAAGTGGCACAAAACAACTTGCTGCAGGCGAATTGATATCTGGCATTTCAGGAGCGGATTAGATGATTATCAGTTCTTCGTCTCTGGTAAAGATCCCCAAACCGGAAATCTGGACGTTTGGGGCGCAATTTTTACATAGCTGATAGTAACGCACGCTGTCTTGATTGTGGTCGATCAGTCTTTCCAGTTCTTTTTTCAAGTCCAGATATTGTCTGTCGTCCAGGTGGCACTCGAAGACACTTTTTTGGACACGGGTTCCGTATTTGAGCAGCACCTTGACAGCGCGGTAACGGACCTTATCGGACACAATATCGAAACAAACCAGAAAAAGGCTTTTGGTATTCATTTATAGCATCCATATCTGGCAGAATATCCCAATAAACCGTGCCAGGCAGTTGAAATTCCGTGCAGTTGCATTCAGTTCCACATAAACGGCGCATATTGATCGCTACCCTGAATCTGTTTCACCAAGCGCCGCGCCTGCAGCTCAAAGATATCCTTCAAAGTCCAGTCGCCTTCTGGATTTTTGAGCGTGAAGCGAGAGTTTACCAGTTTGGCGAAGGAAGTTATCAGGATCTTCATGCCATCAGGTTTTAAGGATACAGGCAGCAGTTTTGTGTCCGCATCGATATCTTCGGCTGTGCTTTCCTCATCCGGAATGAGGTTATAGGCAAAGTGTTCCATCCTTATCTCTTTGCGGTTGATGAGTGATATTACAAGATTGTCAACCAGAGGGCGGAATTCTTCCATGAGGTCAAGCACCAGAGACTGTCTGCCGTAGGATAAATCGTGCAGCGCACCAATGAATGGGTCCAGCCCCACAATGTTTGCCGCGGCCATGACTTGGTTCATCAACAGGGTATAACCGAGAGACAGCAGCGCGTTAACCTCATCTTTCGGCGGCCGCCGGTTTCTGCCGGAGAATTTGAACTCCGTCTGGAAAATCATGGCTGGAAAGGCGGAGAAATAGTTTTTGGCAGTAATCCCCTCGTAACCTCTGATAACCTGCATGGAGATATAAGTGGCGCGGATTTTTTCGAGTATGGCCTGGTTTTGCAGATAGGGCGCCCAGAGCAGGGGGTGTTTGTTTCTTTTCATCCTTTTCTGCAAGTGTGTCTGCATGTTTTGGATTTTCCCCGCGACATACGCTGATGCCAGTTGCTCCCTATTGGCGATATCCGAGAAGTAGTGGTACTGGTTTACCCGCAGCTCGACATTTTTACCAAACTCCCCCACCAGCCGCCCCTTGTATTTTCCGTAGTAAGAGAGGAAAACTGTGTCAATTTTGTGCTTCAACAGATATGTCAGGGCGGGGGAGCTGATTGCGACATTGCCCACGACTATCAGTTGGGAAATGTCCTTGGTGTGAAACCAGCGCAATAAGTTTATTCCCTTGTAAACGTAGAGCCTGTCACCTTTTTTGGATATCGAACAACCCTGGTCCGCCACATATACCACTGGCATTATCAACCCAACTTTTTGATCTTAACCGCTATGACTGATTCCTGTTGTTTTTTGTGATCGAAGCTTTTCCGGGTGCAAAAAGCCACTTTCAAGCCGATATGCAAGTCCTCGACAGGAAACAGGCATTGGGAAACCTGGAAATAATAGCTCTGATTTTCCGACTTTATAAAGCCGGCTTTGCCGTGGGGAAGCAGATTGGAGACCCTGCCCTGCAGGTTATTCTGGTCAATGGGCTTCCCCGGCCTCATCCAGGCCTGGCAATCTCTCAATATTACCTTGTAAGGAGGGAGACTGTCAAGATCGATGTTGTGGGCTTTAAGATCCATGATCAGATTGTTGTCCATCCGCCAGTTCCTCTGTTTGCGAATGGCGGCACAGAGCTTGAGCATTGCAATGGAGCGATCAAACTCCTTTTTTATGGCCATCAGGTTTTGCAGCAGTTCCCAGAGGTGGATCTTGTTGTCGGCATCCCCGTATGCGTTTGCCGCTTGCAAAGCCAGCTCCAGAGAGCGGTCTGTCTGTCCCAGCCGATAGGCTGCCAACGCGGCTTCATACAAGATAAACCAATCCCTCTTCCTGGGCAGGATTTGCTCATATTCTTTCAGCGCCAAGAGATAGTCACCCTGTTTACCCAGACAGAGCGCCATTCTCCGCCTAAACCAAATGTCGGCATTTGTGGAAAGCTCCAGATTCCGGTTGAGGACCTCGCGGCATAGATTGAAGCAGGCAGGGTAATCTCCCGCATTGAAGAGGGCTTTGGAGAGCAGAGACGCGTGTTTTTCCCAGGGTGAGGGATAGCTTGTGCCAGGTTTGTTCGAGGGTTGTTTTGTGGTGTCCAGCAAGTCAGGATCAAGGAGCCTGCAAATCTGGACAACCAGGGATGGCATCAAATCAGGTGAGTTTCCAAAGTATGAGAAAACCGCCAGAGGAAGTGGGTGCAAGCCAAGACTTTGAGGCAGTATGCGTTTGATTGTTTCAAGCCATTCCACAGCCTGTTCGGCAGATAACTGGCGTGGTTTTTTGAAGTGGTGGAAATAGATGCACCAGGCAGTGAGGCTGGCCACTGCATCCCAGCGTCCTTCCAACTCACAGGCCGGCAAGCCTATTTCTATCGCGCGCTCATATTGTTCCAATTTCTTCAGGCAGGAAAGCATGGATAAAACGAGGTTTTGGTTGTTCCGCTGACTTTCATCGGCATAGATTTTTTCATACACAGCGAGAGCGCCTTGCCAATCGCCATTTTGCTTGAGCTCCGAAGCCTGCCTGAATAGTTCTTCCACTTGTTCTCCTTGCATGATAAGCTCATTTCAGGTTGAGAGTTAGCTTAACAGAGCCATCCTGGGTGGTCTTTTTTAAAACTCCCCAGGGAGAGGATATTTCATCTACACCTATCTCCTCAAAAGCGGCTATGATTTGCCTCTCTTTTTGGTCCAGTATATTCTGAATATCACAGAATTCTTTTCTCAACTTCAGGTAACTGGCTATCAGGTCTTTGATCTTAAGCTCGTTCCATTGGATCGCCGCCATCTGGTCGTCGCTCAGCTTTCTCAAATGCAAAATTGGAGTGGGGTACATGCCGGGCGCGAGGGAAAAATCGCAGTTACAGAGCCTGGTATCTATCTCATCCGCCATGTAAGCGCGGATTTTAGCGCAACTGACGGCGTTTCCCTTAAAACCGGACTTCATCAATTCTGCAGGATCGAGATGCAGGCATTTGCGCAGCAGGGCGTTCACGATCGCCGGTCCCTGCTTCAAGTATCCAGCAGTGTATTTAAGCACATTTTTCTGATCTGCGCTAAGCGCGGACCTGGTTTTGATCAGGTTATCAACAACCCAGAGGGCGTGGCAGTTTTGCTTGAGACAAAGCCATTCGGGGTCTGTTTCCGGATCCGGAAGCGGCGGTCCGGATTCATCCGGCAGGTCCTTGGGCTCAATATCCGGTTGGCTGGAAATACCGCGCGTGATGTTAAAATTCGGGTCAAGAGAGTTCAGGGCCGAGATAAACATCTGATTTGAAGTCAGTTTTGGCGATTTGACGAACTCTTGGAATGGTATCAGGTCGCCATCGTCAGCAAGCATGGAACTGGGCAAGCCGCTCAGACGATGAAGGCCATAGGGTAGCTTCACCAGGTTTCCGTAGCTGGATGAGCTTATTTTTGTTTGTTTGGGAAAGATCTCGATATGGATGGGTAATCCATCCAGGCTTACCTGAGCCGCTATCCGCTGAGCAAACATACGGGCAAAAGAAGCCGATATTTTCTCTTCGAGCAGTATCCAAACATGGTATCCTTTGTATCCGCTGAATTCCGTATGAGAAGGAATCTGGTAAACAGCCAGAATACTCTTCAACTGAGTAATTGCTTTTTGCAGCCCCGCGTCGATCCAGGCACGGACATCAGGATCATGGATATCGTTGAGATATGATTTGTCGACATCAAGATCGAACATTATCCATTTTACTTTGTTCTTGAAATCAAGCTGATAGACCCCCAGGGTATGGATTCCCAAGAGATGGTTGCGCAGAAGTTGGATACTTAGCGGCTCGCTGACCAAAGCGTATCCATGCTTGCCATCTTCCCCAACCCATTGTCTTGCATGGCAGTTTTCCCTGCCGGCAAATAAATTCATGAAAGCCAGCAGATCGGCTTCCCTGTAAAGCTCCTGCTGCTCATCGCCGGCAGTTGCCTGGGCGGGTTTTTCTTGCTGGGGCAGCAGTTGGGCAATGTCCAGGCTGTTTTCCTTTGCTTTTTCCAGGATGCTTTCCCTGAGAATGAGGTCATTCTCTGCCTCTGCCAACAACAAGAACTCGGTATAGTATTCGATGTTGCGCGGAAACTGGGCAAGCCTGTTTTCCAAAAAAACCCGGGCGGCGGAGTTTTCTCCGCTAAGCCTCAATATCTCGCTTTTCTTGCGGGCCAAGAGGTGGTTTTCTGCTTGGGTTTCCAATACCTGGTCGATCTGGTTCAGAGCTTCCGGCACCTTTCCCAGCATGAGAAAATAGCGGGATAGCTCTTCTCTCTCCGATGGGCTGAGGCTGGAGCTGTTCTCAATACTGCGGCAAACCTCCTCTGCCGCGGAGAAATCTTCGTTCAGAAAAGCTGTGTTGAATTTGATGCGCAGGAGATGGAACTCCTGTGCCGGTTTTTGGGGGACAGGAGAGTCTGTCGCATTGGTCTGATTCTGATTTTGATTCATATTATGCCTCCCAGGCAGAGTTTGTTAGTTCAATACCTCCCGGATCGATTGTTGGATTCTTTCCGGTGCCAGTTCCGGGCAGGTTAGCACCCTGATCCCCATCCCGGCGGCGCGGTCTTGCAAAAAGCTGTTGGCCTGCCACAGCCTGGTGGTGGCTGGCGAGGCGAGAGCCAGCAGGCAGCGCGGCCGCAGTCCGTAGTCGTTTTTCAGTGAATCCAGCCGGTAAAGGATATCCTTGAGCTCAGCGATCTTCACCGAAGATTTCAGTTCCCACACATAGAGCGTGTTGGCGTGGGCAAAGCAGATGTCGAGTTCGTTTTTGACGCCGTTTTTATCCGTGACCACGTTGCGGCAGACATCCGTTTGGGGTAGCATCCTTTGCAGATGGTGGCAGATATACTCTTCAAACCAGCCGCCTTTCACAAATTTCAGCCATTCTGCGCAAGACAGCAGTTCAGGCTTCAAGCCAAGGGTGGAAGCCAGAATTTCCTTCAGTTGAATATTCTTCGGCGAAAGGTCAAGCCTGCGGTTTCCCAGCCGGCTGAGCTTGTTGGCCAGTTCGGGAATCCTTTCTTCTGCTTGCAGCCTGAACATTGCCTCACCTAACTCATAGTGGTGTGATGGGGAGGAAGGTATCTCGGCGGTGACCCCGTAGGCAAACAGAAAGCTGGATGCGTCCAGTTGGTGACTGAGGGGTAGAAAGTCTTTTATGAAGGAGGGGTGAACGATGTGAGCACAGGCAGAGCCCGGGGGCAGGTAAAAAGCCTGGGCGGGAAACTGCTGGATGGCCATATATACCCCTAGAGCCATCAATTTGGTGCCTCCCGTCAGATTGACCGCCACGCTGTCGGGACCTAAGTTCTGCAGGCAGCCAGCCACTTTGGCGGCAATGCCCTCCAGGTCATATTCATCCACTTCGACCACGACCGGAGAGCTGATACCGCAAAGGTCGCAGGTACGCTCCACCAGGGCTTGGGATTTCATGCGGGGTGTGGACACGAAGATGTAGCCATCGATATCCCGCAGCGTTTTGATCAGCAGGATATTGGGGATGGGTTGTTCGCTGACCAGCGAGAGCAGATAGCGCATGCTCAAAGCTTAGAGATGAGGCCCCAATTCGTCCAAAATCAAGACCCCGTTATTATCATAGTGGCAGTAAACCCGAGCCGCGTTGTTGTCGCTCCAGGCGTAGAATTCATGGGTCGAAACCGGCTTGGCGGTTGGGGTTATGCTTTTCAAGCTCAGGCTCTTGAGCATATCCTGCCGCCTGGATTCCAGGTATCTGGCCAGTTCGTCCAACTGGCGGTTGATTTTGACAATGCGGTCTGGGGATAGTTCCTCAGTCGATTCCAGAAAACGAGGGCCAAACTTTACCAGCGGCGTGGGCGCGGGGTAAATCTCCTTTTGATAAAGTTCGAGCTTCAGGTTTTGCCACACGAGCTCGCCATATTCCGTGAGGCCGAAATCCCCGTTACAGGGGTAGTAAAAGGCTTCCGGAATATTCACCAGCTCCTCCGCCTTCACTTTAAGCCCGAGCTCCAGCCTGCGCCAAAGCTCGAGATTCTCGGTGATGTAGTGCTCCGGCTGCAGCTTGAAGGGCAGCCGGGGAATGCGCATCAGTTCGGATTCGTGTTCAAAGATATAGACCGTTTCATCGGCGTAGAAAGTGCTGAGGGTCTGCATGAAGCCTTGCACCGCCTTGAATCCTCCGGTGAGGTTGAAGATGATGCGCGCTCCCTGAGGGGCAAATTCTTCGTGCAGAGCCATGATCTTATTCACAAGTGTGGAGAAGGCAAGGTGCAGGTCGGCGCTGGATTTTGTTTGCAGCCCTGCCACTTCCAGCATCCGCACATTGATGTTTTTGGACTCCAGATAGTCTTTGATGATCTCCCCCGTGATCCTGCCAATATAGGTGTCGGTGGGGATCAGCACCACCAGGTCCCTGTTCTCTTTGGGCTGCTGCTCAAAGAGGATTAGAAGACTGTGCAGCTCCGCTGAGATCTTTTTTGCCTCAGCCGCTTCCATAGCGCTTATCTTCTGCCTCCGGAGCACGACGTAGTTGTCCAGACCGTCTCTGTCTTCCTTGTCGATCTCCTCTCCACTTTTGGCATTGGCATATTTTCCCAATAGACCGCGAACTCTTTCGTCGCTCCGGTTGGTGAGGGTGCTTGTTCCCACCGGGGAAATTATCAACTTCATGGCAGTTCCTCCAATGAACAACAGCAGATGCCCAGCGGCAATCCACGAGCCAGGCTGCGGGTTTGGTATTCAGGATCGTTCACCGATTTGTGCAGCGCGCCGGTTCCCTTGCCCAGGCGCAGCATGAATTGGTTGGCTTTCATTGCTTTTGCCCATGCTTTAAAATTGTCATGCGTCTTCTTTTTTTCCGGCAGATAGAAGTCATCCTCTTCCTTCAGCTTACGCTCGAAGTATTCGTTACAGCATTCTGCCAGTTTTTGCATGGGAAACTTCTTCAGCCAGCGGGCATCCGCCGAAATCACCGTGGACAGCCCCTCGCTATCTTTCAAAAGCACCTGGCAGAGGTAGGAAAGCTCATCTCCGGGATGGGCGCGGCTTGCCTCCATGGCCTGGTTTTTCTTTCTCACCTCAACCTTGCGCAAGCCGAGAGAGTTCATAGAAAACTCGCAATCAGCCACCTTTAGCCATTTGAAGGGATCATAGGTAATGTTCGGCCTTCCCCACTCGTTCAGATAGTCGAAGAGGATGGGCTCAAGATTTTTATCGCTGATCTCGCCGTTTTCTCTTTCGATTCTGGCAGCCGGGTCTTTAGCACGCCAGTCCACCAACGCGGTCCGAATGGCGCCTTTGATGGAGCTGCCCGGAATGTAAGGATTTCCAGTAAGCGGGTTGGAAATGAAGGCCGCCACCAGTTGCTGCGCCTCGGGGTTGCCAAGATCCAGCAGATACTGTTTTTGATAGCTTTCTTCCACGGTATGCCGCTGAGTCCAGGTGTCGGCTTGGGAGGGGTCGAAATTCTCGCTGAGGAAGGCGGCGATGCTGTCGTGACTCAGCTTGAGTATTTCCTGCAGCTGGGCAGGGTTTTTGGCGTTAAGGTGCGAGACCAGACGCGGCTGGTTCAACACGTAGAAGTTATTGGCGGAAATCACATATTGGGTGGGGTCCAGCCATTCCCCCGAGGCAATATGCAGATGCGTGATGGGACGGATGTTCAGTCGCCAGCGTTTGCAGAGTTCAGGCATTTTGTCCTCCCTTGATATGGAAGCCCAGGCTCATCGCGTAGGCGTGCTGGCAGATTCCCGGGTCGTCCGGATGGATGTTTTGCACCAGCATTCCCCGGGGCTGTTTGCTGCCAAAAAACACCGCACCGGGCTTGAACAGGAACAGCGGTTTTTTGAAAGGGCTTTTTCCCCCGGTTGCGTATTTGCCGCCAAGGCGGCCGAATTTTACAAAGCCTTCATAGCAGGCAGGCGCGGGGTCATCCGGAGCGGGCACCATGTTGGAAAGCAGCAGCCAGGCATTGGGGTTTTCCACTTGGGGAAGCTCGCATTCCTGGATAGTGATGCGGAATTTACCCCTGCCGGTGTGCTTGTTGCGCCCGAAGCCGGAGTTTTCGATGAAGCTGAAGACGGCGCGCAATTTATCCTCGCTGAGGGTGTATGCATCTGTCTGCAGATACGATTCAAAGACGGTATTCTCTCTGGCAAAGGTAACCGTTTCCGCGTAGAGGCTTGCCCCGCCCTTGGTGGTGGTGCCTGTTATGCGGTTGATGCTGTTGTGGGTCACCAGGTCTTTCTCGAGCTTGAAACTTTCCTCCAGCATGGCGGTAATAGCCTCGTTTTGCTCCAACGCCTCGCTGTGGACATAGTCCTGCTGCTTGTTCTCCCACATCTCGATGGGAAGGTAGCTGAGCTTTTTGGCGTCTTTCATCTTCTTGCGCTTGAGCAGCGCGCTGGGCAGGTCTGGCGGAAGATCGCCGTAGAGCGGCTTGAGCTTGGGCAGTGGCAAGGTGTTTTTGGGAAAGGCGGAGGAGAGCAGCAGCTTAGGCTCGCGCATCTTGTCCAGAAAATCCAGCAGTTCTTTCTCCCCAAACTCCATGGCCAAAGCCCAGCAGATGTGGCCAAAGATGGTGTCGCTTTGAAGCTGCGTCTCGATTGGGGACTGCAGCGTCCACTCAATTTTGTATTGCATGTCTGCTCCCGCCTTACAAGGCGACGCCGTTCAGATCAAGAGCCTGGTTGTCAACCTTGAGGTCAAAGAATTTCACCCGGCCGCCGCCCCGGCTGCCATATCCGCCCAAGGCGTCGTTCTGGAGGAGTTTAAGGCCTTGCTTGATGATGTCCAGATGCTTGTCCTGCTCCTTGTCATCAAACACGCGCAGCACGATCTCGAGATCAAAAACCGTGCCTGCCGGAACGCGCTCAATCTGCCGCGGACCACCCTGTTTCGTGTTCACCGTGCCGGTATTCCTGTCTATGCTCACTTCAGTTTTACCTTCCACGAACAGCGAATTCATCTTCAGCTTCGCGTCATCCACGTTCATCATCCTGGCCGCGAGGTTTGCTTCGGAAAGGTCGTCAAGGCTTTCCACAGCCCCGATGATATTGGAATCCCGGTAGATCACCCGGGTGGGCATAGTCTGGACGTTTTTATCAATATGCCCAAAGACCACCGCGATGGGGTTGGGGTTGGAAGCGTTTCCGGGCTTGGACACGCTGCCGTCGTGGGGCACCACGTCGTAGTAATGTTCCAGCAGGAAGCGGGTTTTTCCCTTCAAAGAGGAGCCCGGGATATAAGGCAGGCCGGAAATGGGGTTCTTGATCACCGAGAGGTCGATGCCTCCGATCTTCACGCCGCCGTCGGTGCCACCGATATGCAGTCCGCTGAGCAGCACTATCTTGCCTGAAATTGTCACCATTTTAATCATTGTTTCCTCCTAAATTCACTATTTCTTGGGGAAGAAGCCCACCACTGCTTCCATGATGTAGCAGGCTTGTTTGAACTTCTCGGGGTCATCGCCGATCTGCCCCACCAGATTGCTGACGAAATCCACCATGGCCACAGGCATCTCACCTTTCCTGCCGGTGTGCCGGTAGTTGATTTTCGCTTCCAGCAGCCTGATCAGGATGTTCTTTTCCGTGGCGTCCGCCGTGATGTCGCGAATCCTGAGGAATTCGTTGTAGAAAGCCCTCAGTTGATTGGACGTCAGCTTGTTATCTGAGACATACTGGGAGAATTTCTTCGCCAATTTACCTACCCAGTCGATATTAACTTTGCCTTCCTTGAAAAACTCGTAGCCTCCGTCCCATTGTGTTGGCGCCTGTTGGGAAGCACGATCTCTTTGTCTGGGTTCATTCATTGGACCCCGCTGGGGGGCACGGTTACTCTGTCTGTAATCATTCATTATTTCCTCCATGTTTACCAAATTTCCTGTTTTTATATAGGGTTTTGTTGATCGGAACCTTCATCATCCTGATCTGCTCATCATCCCAGGCCAGTTTCTGCAATTCTTCCACCTGTTCAGGGTCTTTTGAGTTTGAAAAGTTACGTTTCAGATCATAGGTCAGGTAGCTCTTGTAGAGCAGGTCCCGGATATTATCCACATTGTTTTCCCCTGCCCTGTCTTTGCTCTTGTGATAGGAACAGGCCATGGAGCTGTATTGCAGCAGCCGGTAAAGGAATTGGGTACTGAAGCCACTGGAGCCTTTCTCTCCACTTTCCCTTTCACCCAGCCATTTGTCAAAGTTATCCGCCCAATCCAGAACCTCCTGCATCTTGTTCCAAGGGACGGTGGTATCGAAGAGGTGAAGGGCGTTTTTATCGTAGTGTTCCTGCTTGGGGTCGGCTTTCCATTTCTTGGCCAGTTCCAGGTCGGCATCTGTTTTTTCGACTCCGAAGCGGATGGGTGCCTTGCCGTGCACCAGCCTCAGCGCTGCGGAGAAATGAAGGTCCGGATGCTGCCCGCAAAAGGCGCGGAACTTCTTGTCCAGCTCCACCGCCAGATCAAGCATCAGGTTCCAGGGCCCGATCAGGCAAAAGTCATCACCGCCCGCATAGACCACATAGACGCGGTTGTGGAATCTCTCGTCGCTCTGGATCAGCTTGGGAAGGTAGGCGGAAAAGAACCAGTCGATCCCGGCTGAGAGGGTGGCATACTGGGTCACCGAGAAGCCTTTGGGCTTCTGTTTGCTGTCCCGGCCGTATCTGAGCCCCAGGGTGAAGATGTTGCCCAGGCTGTCCACGTCTCCCTTGAGCACCGAGTTCAGCGGCACGCCTTTGTATTTTCCATCCGTGGTCTTTTCCAGGGCCAGCAAAGAAAGGTCGTCAAAGGTGAGGGGATGTTGTTCCCGGTTGGCGCTTTCCTCATCCTTGTCGCTTTCTCCCAGTTCAGCGATGAGTTCGGCGTCTCCGGCTTGCAGGTTCTTATAGATGGGCACGTTGGAAGCCACCGGCTTATAGGGCAGGGGCAGCGTTGTATCCTCTTCTGCCTCCCTGACGCAAAAGGCAAAGTCGTCTTCTTTCAGCGGGGCTCCCTGGCGCGGATCGTAGGGTTCCAGATACCAGGTGTCATCAAACATGCTGAGCGCGGCGCCATGGCTGGGTTGCCCCTTGCCGATGATGAAATGCCTGCTGCTGGGCAGGATTTTCCCCAGCTTCACTTCTTCCTCGCAGGAAGAGCAGTTGGGCAGTTCGCCCGCGGCGTCCTCTTCCACGGTTCTTTTGCCGCATTGAGGGCAGAGGTTGCTATAATAGTTATTCTGTTCGATCAGGAATCTGTCGCTTTTGCAGGCGTTCTGTTCATGCAAATAGCTGGAATACTTGCGCAGCTTGATGTCTTCTATGCGCTCGATAAAGCTGTCCAGGGTATCTGGGAAGTTCTCGCTTCGCATTGCCCCGAAAGGAACTTTCAGGCTCCAGTCCAGGTTCAGGCTCACCGCGCCCATGAAGTGGCGGAAAAACTCCCGCTCCGTATCATCCCTGATCTTCTCCATCCTGGCTTCCACTTCGGGGAGATTGGGCGCCAACAGCATGAATTTGCCTCCGGCGTTGATCAGTATGCATTGCCGCGGGAGGCCCAATTCCCGGCAGATGCGCTGCAGCGCGATGTCGCAAAGGGTCTTGATCTTGAACGACCTGGCGCGCAGCGTCTTGGCCGCTTTTTTGGAGTGCTCCGGATGCAGGTCGAAGATATAGCTCTGGATACCGCTCAGGTCGCCCCCGATCAGCAGCAGGATCTCCCGCCCGGATTTGTCCAGATTCTTCAGTTGTTCCCGCTCCTCCGGTCTGGCGGCGAAGTAGTTGTAAAGCACGCTGGCGATGCCTGCCGTGATGCGGCTGTGGTGAAACAGCGAATTGGTGGGCGTCTCTTCCATGGTGTTGGAAGGCACGCTCCAAAAATATTTCTCCAGCAGCGATTCTGTGGCGTCCACCAGGTTAGGCAGAGTGATCATGCCGCTTCCCAGGGCGTTGAGCAGATTGCCGAACTCCACCCTGAACCCCTCATACAGGGCCATGTATTCTTTACACTTCAAGCTCTCGGGATCAGGCTGGCGGGGGAAAACCTCCTCGCTTGCCTCCGAGGGCATAAGCGGCAGGGCCAATTGCTCTGGCATGGGATTCCCTAAGAATACATCCGTGAAGATGCTCAGCAGTTCTTTCTTCTTATAGGCGCCCCGGGGTGATACCTCATCTTCGTCCGGCCTGTCCCAATTTGCGGAAACCCGGTCCGCGTTGATCAGGCACTGTATCAGCCAGTATTCCGGGTCGATTTGGTTGGCAAAAGCGGAAGCGTTGTGATGGCTGGCGGCCAGGTTGGCGATCTGCTCCCAATCGCGTCCCGGTTTGGACAGCAGGCTGTCGAAAAACAGCCGGGTCCACATCACGTGCTGGTGGCTGGGGACGCCCTTGAACGTGGGGCAGTATTCCTCATATTTGTCTCTGCCGACCTCGACTTCCGCCCTTTGCATCACCTTGCCCACATCATGCAGCAAGCCTGCCAGGGCCATGTCGTAAACATCGATCATCTTACCTCCCAATCTCAAAGTATTTCATATTTGCCCAGGCCAAAGGTGGTCTGTTTGCCGGCCTGGATCAATTCTCCAAGTTTAAGCAGGCCCGCGGTCTGGGCTGAAGGGCCAATCACCCTCACATCCCCAACCAGGCCTCCCAGGCTCATTTCCTGCCCCTGCCTCCAGCTCTTGCGATACATTTCCTGCCAGCGCATTTGTGATTCGCAGCCCTCAAAGGCAGGCGCGAAAGGGGGCAGGCCGGAGCCTTCGCGACCCATGTGGCTGCATAGATAGTTCACTCGTTGATAGATGCTGCGCAGCACCGGCTGCAGCAAAAAACTGCCCATCAGCCCACCCTGGTGCTTCAACCTGAGCGGAGTGACGAACCTCAGACGCATCTCTTTTCTTTTGCGGGGGATATAGCTGATGCTGAGCGGCTGGGGCTCGCCAAGCGCCTGGCTTCCTTGCCGGTAAAGCGTCGCGCCGCCGGAGTCGGTCACCGCAAGCAGCTTCAGGGGATGCCTTTGCCCCCGCAGGCGGAACTCCCTCCCCTCCATCCGGGTGAGCAGATGCATGATGGAACTGCCGTAGGATGCCAATTCACCCAATATCACAAGCTCCATCTCCACCCTGCTTTCCCGCGTTCCGGTGTGGCGGATGATATAGGGGCGGTAGTTTTCGTGACCCTGCCCTTCCGCTTCGAATATTCTCCGGTAAAGACAGCCCCGGATCGGGCAATCCGCGCAGTCAAGCCTGTTTTGGATGCAGAAAGTCTGCCTCAGGGTACGGCCAAAGAGGCCCCTGAAACTGGAATGGAAAGAGTAACCGGGTGTCACCACAGGACCCACATCCACAGAGATGGCAAGCTTCAGATATGGAATCGCGATCGCCAATCAGGTCTTCCTTCGCATCCTTCCCAAGTTGGCGGCCCGGGCGCCGGGTATCCCGGCAGCGGAAGCTTCTCTGCCAGGCAACGCCAAAACCGGCATCTTGCTTACCCTGCCTCTCCGGCAGGGCACTGAAACACAAACAGAACGCATACTTCTCAGTAAAACCATTTCTCAATCCTGCTCCGAAACATCATGAAAAACACTCCCGACTCTCTCCCTTCCGTAAAGCTACTTCCGGTTTCCGGACCAGGAACTATCTTGAGCCAAACAAAATCCGGCGCGATATTTTGGCAAGTTATTTCTTCTCTGTCCTCCACTTCTTTTCGTGCCCGCGCCAATACAGCCTGACCAAGTTCCTTTATTGAGGGAGTCCCCGCCTGGAAAACGCCCCGCCATTATCCCCTGAATCGGGTCAACTGCATTTTAATACTCTAAAGGGGCACCGATTCCAGCCGGTAATATAAAGTCTCAATCCCCTAAGTCGGGTCAACTGCATTCTAATATAAAATCTGCATCCACGCATCTCCGCGGCGGAGTGGAGTCGTCTCAATCCCCTAAGCCGGGTCAACTACATTCTAATCGGATCACTACAGCGTATAGCACAGTGTTTCCGAGCACAAGGTCTCAATCCCCTAAGTCGGGTCAACTGCATTCTAATGGAAAAAATGAATACCATTGAAAATTGGATCAAAGTCTCAATCCCCTAAGTCGGGTCAACTGCATTCTAATGGATTCGATAAGATCATCAAAACAGCTGGCCTACTGCGTCTCAATCCCCTAAGTCGGGTCAACTGCATTCTAATGTTTTCCTTCCGAGAATAAGTTCTTTGAGGTGTATGTCTCAATCCCCTAAGTCGGGTCAACTGCATTCTAATTCGGAAGGCGAGTGGGATACGCAGCCGCCCGCTTGCCTCAGTCTCAATCCCCTAAGTCGGGTCAACTGCATTCTAATTGTGGGCGCCGTTTGATAAAATTGCAAATCTCCGTAGTCTCAATCCCCTAAGTCGGGTCAACTGCATTCTAATATTACAAATTAAACGTGATTTCAATTATGTGTGCGAAGTGTTTAGTCTCAATCCCCTAAGTCGGGTCAACTGCATTCTAATGAGGATCAAATGTTATTAGTAGATCTTAATTCCAGAGAAAGTCTCAATCCCCTAAGTCGGGTCAACTGCATTCTAATTAGGCAAGTTGCGCAAATTCCATATTGATTTGATAGACTAGTCTCAATCCCCTAAGTCGGGTCAACTGCATTCTAATATGTCGAAGCTCAAGTCTTATATTGTGATAGATATTATGTCTCAATCCCCTAAGTCGGGTCAACTGCATTCTAATAATATACTGTATATTTGATCCTTCTAAAAACTCTGTCTCAATCCCCTAAGTCGGGTCAACTGCATTCTAATATAAATGGAACTCATAAGCAATTTTCTTCTCATAAAAAGTCTCAATCCCCTAAGTCGGGTCAACTGCATTCTAATGAAGATGGTTATATTGTTGATATTAAAAAAGATGATAAAGTCTCAATCCCCTAAGTCGGGTCAACTGCATTCTAATCCATGGAACGAAAAATACGAAATAACAAGGTGACGAGTCTCAATCCCCTAAGTCGGGTCAACTGCATTCTAATGGAGGCATGACAAACACCGGACAAGCGATTGTCTGGGTCTCAATCCCCTAAGTCGGGTCAACTGCATTCTAATTTGTCGATAATGAATCAGGCACAGGAAAAACCATTATTGGTCTCAATCCCCTAAGTCGGGTCAACTGCATTCTAATAAGGATACAGATAAATGAGAGAGGAAAAGATATCAATGATTGTCTCAATCCCCTAAGTCGGGTCAACTGCATTCTAATGATCTACAGGAATTGTGGGGTATTAGCAGACAAGTTGTCTCAATCCCCTAAGTCGGGTCAACTGCATTCTAATAGCGGCTTTTCTATTTGCTTATCAATCTGCAGTTTGCAAAGCCGTTTTGGACAGCGATTGGAATTTGCCTCTGGGGGGATGGGGGCATATTTTTGGGCACCCCTTAACTGCTTGCGCGGCAGCCTCTTGCAATTTGGACAGCGATTTGCCTGCCCAAACTGGATAAAAGGGTGTGCCGCAAGACGTTCCCACTTTTGCATACTTCCTTGCGAAATCACTGTCCCAAAACTCTAACTTTTGCATGGTGCAAATCTCCG
>Ga0116187_1002948_pt1 | contig 16212 bp, 11 predicted proteins | sample AD_JPNNA6_MetaG_FD_89755 | JGI IMG/M metagenome (GOLD analysis project Ga0116187, IMG submission 89755) | Active sludge microbial communities of municipal wastewater-treating anaerobic digesters from Japan - AD_JPNNA6_MetaG | ecosystem: Engineered > Bioreactor > Anaerobic > Digestate | place... | reverse complement strand
GCGAAGACTACTACGCCCAGTCTCAGGATGCGCACAATCCTATCGGTCCTAAAAAAGGCAACCTGCGTGTACTGCGTGGGGGGAGTTGGTACACTGAAGGACCAACACTATGCCGGTGCGGCTGTCGCGACGGGGGCTATCCCTGGGGCAGGGTCATCAGCTGGGGATTTCGTTGCGTCCGAACCTCTCCTCACAACCCTTGAGCCTTGTTCCTTGTCCATTGTTCCTTTGATCCTTGTCCTTTGAACTTTGGGGTCTGGGGCGAAGCCCCAGTCGCGCAAAAATCGATTTTGGAGTGCAGTATGAACCACAACTCTGACCCATTGCCGTTGCTGGTAGAAGCCTGCCGGCCACGCAAGCTGCTCCTGGTGTGGGCGGATACACCGTTCCCCCCGCAGGAGACGCTGCGCCAGCCGGCGGCGTTGCTGATCAACCAGTGGCAACACGCAGCGCCGCAATGCGCTCCACTTCCGTGGGAGCGAGCGGCTCTCCCGTCACTGCCCGTCCTCAGCCTGGACCCCACCGTGCGGCTGGAAGCGACCATACCCAATGCTGTGACTGTCACCACACTGAGTGACGTTGCTGTGCCGGAACGCCCAACGGTGCTCAAACTTGCCGGAGACCTGGCCTCCCGTGCGGGCCTCTTCCTCACCTGGGATGAAGTCCGCGCCGCTCGCAGTGATCGGGACAAAGTCCACATTTTGCGTGAAGCAGCGCATGTCGCCGCGGGTGGGGTCGTGCTGGTGCTGGTGCCCAATCCAGACCCCACGTTCGACCGTTTTTGGACGACCTTGCTGGCCCCAGCCTTGCGCGACGCTGCGCACACCCTGGTGCTGGGTCCGCCGGACTATCCCTGGCCTGCGCCATTGGCGTGCATTGGCCCGCTGGATGACGCGACTGCCATATTCTCCCGTTTGCGGGAAGTGACACCCATCACCCCGCATCGCCAAACGCAACCAGAAGGAATACCACACGACGCTGCCGATTTCGCCGACCTCGAAATCCACATTCTGCCCCGGCGCGGGGAGGCGTATCCCGTAGACCTCACCCTCAATCACCAGAATAACTGGCGTGGGCAAGTCAAAGCTGATGATTTGCCCTGGACGCCGACCGACGATACCGCCGAGGATGGGCGACGCTTGTTTAGCGCCCTGTTCGCCGATGAGGCCTTGCGCACCGGCTGGACGAAGGCGCGCGCCCTCTCACCGCAACGCCGCACGCGCCTGCGCCTGTGGCTGGACGTGGATGAGCCGCGACTCCACACCTTACCGTGGGAACTGCTGCGAGAAGGCGCACTGATGCTGGCGGCAGACGCCAAAACGCCCTTTTCACGCTGTCTGCCGGTGGAGAAAGACTGGGGTAAGGCGGTGATCGAACGCCCCTTGCGCGCGCTGGCGCTGATCGCCAATCCCGGCGATCTGACAACCGGCTACAACCTGGCCAGCCTCAATGCCGCTGCTGAGCGCGCCCTGCTCGAAGCTGCTTTCAGCGCCTTAGGGCCAGAGCAGGTCGCACTGGACTTCCTTGATCCGCCGGTCACGCTGGCACGGCTGGAAGCAAAACTGCAAGAACGCCGGTATCACATCCTGCATTACGTGGGGCACGGCGCGTTCAACGCCACACGGGAACAGGCCGCCTTGTTCTTGCAGGATGAAAGGGGCTACACACACATCACCACCGATAATGCTTTGGTGGAAATGTTGGCGCGACAATACACGCCGCCATTGCTGGTTTTCCTGGCGGCCTGCCAGAGCGGAGTGACCTCAGCGCGGGAGACGTTCAGCGGCCTGGGGCCAAAACTGGCGCAGATCGGCATTCCGGCGGTTGTAGCAATGCAAGATAACGTCGCCATCAAGGCCGCTAATGCCTTCAGCGCCGCCTTCTACCCACAGTTACTCCGGCACGGCGTGGTGGATCGCGCAATGAACGAAGCCCGTAGCGCCTTACTCACCGGCGAATACACCGATGCCGCAGTGCCGGTGCTGTGGATGCGCTTGCGGGAAGGGCGGCTGTTTTCAGTCTAGGTATCCTTGCTACGTAGTATGCTCCTGCTTATCTTTTTCTAGGCAGCGTCACCCCTCCACCGTCAGTACCCTCTCCCCGACTACACCGCACACCCGGCCCTGCCACTGCAATGTCCCTTCGATAACCACGAATGGACTTCGTAACACCTCGCGATACGCCGTGAACACCTCCGGTCGCAGGGTCACATTGACCACACCACCCTCGTCTTCCAAGATGAGGGGATGCCAGGAGCGTGGCACAGGAACCGAGTGGGGTCGAATTTGGCGTTTGGGCGTTTTGCACTAGACTATGGACAAACGTTGAGGAGGAATAACCGCCCAAGATGCCCACCCACCTCTACCTCGCCCCCGCCGCCAGCGGGAAGACCACCTATCTCGTCGCCCAGGCCCGCGCCCTGAGCGCCGGGCTGACGGCCACGCTGCGCGTCGTCGTACCCACGCAGCTTCAGGTACGCGCGTGGCAGCGTCGCCTGGCCGAGACGGGCGGCGCGCTCGGCGTGCGTGTGGGGACGTTCGACACGCTCTACCGTGAGATCCTGCGCGCCGCGGGTGAGGTCTACGTCCTGCTCACTGAACCGATCCAGTACCGCCTGCTGCGCGCGCTCATCGCCGACGCTCCGTTGCAGCATTTCGCCCCGCTCCGCACCCGGCCCGGCTTCGCGCAGGTCGTTCAAGGCTTTGTCCGTGAACTCAAAGCCGGCGGCGTCTCACCTGACGCCTTCGCCGATGCCGTCAAATCAATGGGCGGCGAACCGCGCCTGCTGGAACTGGCGCAGCTCTACACCGCCTACCAGGAGCGTCTGCAACACGAAGGCTGGGCCGACTTCGCCGGGTTGGGCTGGCTCACGGCAGAAGCCCTCGTCCGTCACCCCGATGTGGGCCGCGATTGGTCGCACCTTTTCGTGGACGGCTTCGACGACCTTACCTCAGTGCAGGTGGACGTGCTGCGACACCTGGCCGGGCGCGTGGGCGAACTGGTCATCACCCTCACCGGCAGCCCCGGCGACGATGGGCGCACGCTGATCCAGCATCGCTTCGACCGCACGCGCCGCCGCCTGGAAACCGCCCTGGGCATCACAGCGGAACCCTTGCCCGCCCGCGTGACGCCCGATCCGCGCGTGCCCGCGCTAAGACACCTGGAAGCGGCGCTGTTCACTACCGATGCCGCACAATGCCCCACCGGGGATGCCGTTGTACTCATCGCCGCACCCGACCGCGAAGCCGAAGTGCGCGCCGCGCTGCGATGGCTCAAGACGCGTGTCGTCCGTGAGCGCCTGCGTCTGAGCGACGTGGCGCTGCTGGCCCGCGACATCGAGCCGTACCGCCCCTTCATCCAGCAAACGGCGGACGAGTTCGGCGTGCCGGTTCACATCCTCGACGGCCTGCCGCTGCGCGCGAATCCGGCGGTCGCGGCCTTGCTCGATTTGCTGCGACTGGCGCTGCCCGACGAGGCCAGCAGTGCCTTCCCCTGGCGTCTGACGGTGGAAGCCTGGCGCTCCCCCTACTTCGAGTGGACCGCCTGCGGCATCACCTCAGAAACCGCCGAAAGCCTGGATCGCCTGGCGCGCTGGGGGCGCGTGGTCGCCGGACTGGCGCAATGGGAAGAAGCCTTCGCCCTGGCGATCAACGCCGGGCCGCGCGACGTTCTGGACGAAGAACAAGCCGATGTCGATATCCCCCTGACCGTCCCCACCGGCGCAGCGGCGGAGGCGCTGCTCGCGACATTCCACTGCTTTGTGCAGCGCATCACTCCGCCGCAAGGCCCACACCCTTGCCGGACGTTCGTGGCGTGGATCGAGTCCCTCATTGGTGACGACGCACCGCCTGAGGATGAAGCCACATCGCCAGACGATCTGGGCGTAGTCCGACAGATTTTGGCCGGGCCAGTGACTCTGCGCGAGCGCGATCTGGCCGCACTCAACGTGATCAAGGACGTGCTGCGTGGACTGGTATGGGCCGATGAAGCCGTGGTCTGCGATCCCGCGCCGTTCCCTGCGTTCTGGACCGACCTCGAAGGCGCAGTGGACGCCGCAACCTATCGCCTGCCGCTGCCCACCGACCGCGAGGCGCTGCTGGTGGCCGACGTGACCCAGGCGCGCGGCGTGCCCTTTCACACCGTCGCCGTGCTGGGATTGGCCGAGGGCGAATTCCCGGCGGCGCTGGCCGAAGACCCTTTCCTGCGCGACGCCGACCGGCGTACTTTGCGCGACGACTTTGGCCTGTCGCTCTCACCCTCGCCGGACAGTTCTGAAGCCGAGTACTTCTACGAAGCCATCGCCCGCCCGCGCGCGGCCCTGCTGCTCACGCGCCCGCGCATCGCCGACAACGGCGCGCCGTGGCAGGCATCGCCCTATTGGGACGAGGTACGTCGCCGCGTTGCCGTGACGCCGTTACACCTGACCAGTCACAGTTACCCCGCACCGGACGAGGCCGCCTCGTGGGAAGAATTGCTCTTGGGCCTGAGTGCCCAGGGAGACACACCGGCTTGGGAAGCGATGGCACGCCGCCAGCCGGAGTATCACGCTGCGCTGGAACGGGCGACGCGCGTATTGGCGCAGCGCCTGGGCACAATCACACCAGGGCTTTTCGACGGCGATTTGACCTCCACCAGCGACATCTTCGCCCAACGTTTCGGCCCGGCGCGCACCTGGTCCGCCAGCCGCTTGGAAAGTTACCGCGAGTGCCCCTTCCGCTTCTTCGTGGGCAGCGTCCTGGCATTGGAACCGCGCGCCCGCCCCGTCGAAGGGCTGGACGCGGCGCAGTTGGGCAGCCTCTACCACCACATCTTCGAGCAACTCTACCAGGCCGTCGCCGATCCCACTGACCTTGAGCAACTATTAGCTACGTTACCCAGCGTCGCTACACCGATATTGGACGTCGCTCCCCGTGAGCAACAGTTCCGCCCCACAGCGTGGTGGGCGCGAACCCGCGATGAGATCATCGAGAACGTCCGCCGTTCGTTGGTTGCGTTGGATGCTTCGCGAGAGGATTTTGTCCCCAGCGTGTATGAGGCCAGGTTTGGGTTGGATGATCACCATCCCCCCCTGGTCATCCGTGACAGCGCGGACAGTTTCCGGCTGCGCGGCTTGATTGACCGGGTAGATCGTGCGCCGGACGGGCGTGTACGTATCATTGATTACAAGACCGGCGGAAAGGGCAGTTTTACCGTCACCAACGTCAAAAAAGGGAAGAAGCTACAACTCCCACTCTACGCCCTGGCCGCGCAGGAGGCGCTAGACCTGGGAACCGTCAGCGATGGCTTCTACTGGCACATCCAGGCCGCCGAGGCCAGCAGCTTTACCCTGGCGAAGTTCGCGGACAAAGAAGAGAACCTGTTCGGTCCGGCGGGCGCGATGCACACCGCCGTCACCCACGCCTGGGAAGCCGTCCATGGCGCGCGACAGGGCCACTTCGTCCCCACCCCACCCGATGGCGGCTGTCCCGCCTACTGCCCGGCGGCGGCCTTCTGCTGGCACTATCAGCCCAAACAATGGTGAAATGTGCGAATCAGCGAATCAAAGAATCAGCGAATGGGCGAATGACGCATCACGACTTTCTTATTTGGAGCTAATCCGTGGCTGACCTGCATCCTTTGTTAGCGCAAATGTCTCCCAGCGAGGAGCAGATGCCGTCGATCCTCAAGCGGGGTACGGACGTGGCGGTGACGGCCGGGGCGGGGACGGGCAAGACGCGCACACTCGTGGCGCGCTACCTTTCCCTGCTGCTGGACGATGTACCGCTGCGCTCCGTCGTCGCCATCACCTTCACCAAGAAGGCGGCGCGCGAGATGCGCAACCGCGTGCGCCAGGAAGTACGCCGGTATCTGGATGCGGGGCAAATGACTGACGAGGAACGCACTCGCTGGCAGCAGCTCTACGAGACCCTGGACGCCGCGCGCATCGGCACCATCCACAGCCTGTGCGGGGAACTGCTGCGCAACCACCCCGCCGAGGCCGCCATCGACCCACGCTTCGAGACGCTGGACGAAGGCCAGGCCGCGCTGCTCCTGGCGCAGGCCGTCGAAGCGGCGCTGGCCTGGGCCGCCGACGATCCACAAGCCGCGCGCCTGTTCGCCGACTTCGGAGAATGGGAACTGCCGCGGCTGCTGACCCAACTGCTCAAGCAACGGCTGGACATCGCCGCGCTCCCTCGCCCGGACGATTGGTGGGCCGTGTGGGAACCACATCTGGTGGCCCCACTGCGCGCTTTTGTGGAGGACGCCGCCGTACAGACGGACTTTGCCGATCTGCTGACTCTGCGCGCAGACGGAACGCTGTCCCGCGCTGAAGCCGCTGGAGACAACCTGGCCGCGCCGCTCGCGGAATTGTTGCGTCTCTGGGATGTCATCACGGCAGCGCGCACGACGGACGATTGGGCGACGGTGTCCGCCCACCTTGCACCGTTACGCGGCGCGATGAAGCAGGTCGGACGACAGGCCAACTGGGCGCCCGCCAATCCCAAAGCCATCATCAAGGAACTACAAATCCGCTACGACGAAACCCTCAAGCCACTGGTCGGAGACGGCGTTGACCTGGCGCTGGATCAAACGTTAGCCAGCGCCATCCTCCCGGAACTGCTGCGCCTGTATGATTACGCGCTGGCCGCCTACACGCGCCTCAAGGAAGACCGTCGCGCTCTCGACTTCGACGACCTGGAAGCCGGGGCGCTGGCGCTGCTGCGCGACCATCCAGCCGCCCGCGCGCGCTGGCAAGCTGAAGTCCGCGCTCTGCTGGTGGACGAATTCCAGGACACCAACGCCCGCCAGCGCGACCTGCTCGCCCTCCTCAACGGCGACGCGGGCAAGCTGTTCATCGTCGGCGACGGCAAGCAGTCCATCTACCGCTTCCGTGGCGCGGACGTCACCGTGTTCCGCGCCGCCCGTCGGGAAATCGCTGACCAGGGCAAGGCATTCACCCTGGATACCTCGTTCCGCGCACACGGCAACCTCGTCGCTGCCTTGAACGCCTTGCTGCAACCGGTGCTGGGCGTGGACGAAGACCCGGCGCGGCCCTACGTCGAACCATTCGCCGCACTCACACACTTCCGTGAATCGCCACTTGCCGGATTGACGTCACCTTACGTCGAACTGCACCTGGGTGTGGGCAGCAAGACCGGCGGCGCGCTGGACAAAGCGGCGGAGGCGTTAGTCATACGGCTGGCGGCACTAGTGGAAAACGGTCACGTGCAACTAACGGCCCGCGATCCCGACACCGGGCAGTCCCACACCCGTCCCCTGGACTACGGCGATATCGCCATCCTCTGCCGTGCCTCGACGTCCTTCGCCCCCTACGAGAATGCGCTGGAACGCGCCGGCATCCCCTTCCTCACCGTGGCCGGGCGCGGCTTCTACGAGCGGCCGGAAGTGCGCGACGTCCTCAACGCGCTCACCGTCCTGGCCGATCCCACCGACGACCTGGCATTGGCAGGCTTGCTGCGCTCCCCGGCGTGCGGCCTCTCCGACCTGGCGCTCTATCGCCTGACCGAGGAATGCACGACTCAAAAAGCCCCCTCGCTGTGGACGGTGCTGAACGGCGCAGCGCTGGATTTTCTGGTAGACGAAGCCCCCTGCGCGGCGGAGGCCGTCGCCCTCATCCAACGTCTGCACGCGCAAGCGGGCCGGGTGATGGTCGCGGCACTCCTCAAGGCCTTCCTGGACGCGACGCACTACTGCGCGGCGTTGCTGCGCGCGGGACAGGCGCGGGGTGCGGGCAACCTCGCCAAACTGCTGGCGGACGCGCATACCAGCGGCATCGTCAGCGTGGGCGAATTCCTGGATTACGTGACGCAACTGCGCGACGCGGGCACACGCGAGGGCGAGGCGCACACCTTGAGCGTGGGCGCAGTACAACTGATGACCGTCCACGCGGCCAAAGGGCTGGAATTCCCCGTCATCGTCATCGGCGATGCCGGGAAGGCCGCACGCGGCGGACGCGGGGCCGTGGTAGATTCAATTTTAGGCGTCGTCCCGCCACTGAAAAGCACTGGCGATGACGACGCGCCCTCCGCCACCTCGCTGGCCTATCGCCTGGCGCAACAAGCAGCGGCAGATCAAGAGGAAGCAGAATCCGACCGGCTGTTGTACGTTGCGGCGACGCGGGCACAGGATATGCTCATCCTCAGCGGGACGGTGAGCGCGCGCAAGGACGGCCTTGGCCTCGACGGCTGGCTGGAACGGCTCGATACGGCGCTACACCTCAGCACCTCAGCGCCGGCGTGCGACCCCGAGGGAGAAGCAATCCGGCAAGTGACGTTGTCTGCCGGAGCACAGCCGGTGAACTGCACCCTCTACGAAGGCAACACGGAAATCGCGCCCCCAGGTGTGTCCACCGCGCTCCCCGCGCAGGCAGCCTGGCCGGAAACCTTGCCGCTACTCGATCCCCTGATCCCACCGCCGTCCACGACCGATGATGACACCGAGGCCGAGCACCGTGATCCGCCTCGACGAGTGTGGCGCGTGGTTCCGGAGAAAGCCCGGCCCTCGGCTCCCGCCTGGGTGGTCGGGACGCTGGTTCACGGCGCGCTGGAACAGTGGCTCTTCCCCGACGGCGTGCGCTTCGCACGCTGGGCCGAGGCGGAGGCGCGCGGGCGTGGCATCACCGACGCCGCCGAACTGCGCAATGCCGTCCAACGCGCGGCGCGGATGCTGACACGCTTCCAGGCCACCGACCTGTACACCGCAATGAACGCCGCGACGCAACGTCTTCACGAAGTCCCGTACACGCTGGCGACGCCGGGCGGCGCACTAGAACGCGGCACGCTCGACGCGCTGTTCCGTACCGACGGGCAATGGACGCTCGTGGAGTTCAAGACCGATCACGTCACCGATCAAGCGGCGCTGACCGCGTTACTCGACAGCACGGACTACCGCGCGCAGGTGACGCGCTACCTGGACGCCGCCGAGCGGCTGCTTGGTACGCGCCCGCGTCCGGCGCTGTGTTTCCTCAATGTGGGCGGCGCGGTGCGGGTGGTGACGGATTTGTAGAGATGATCGTCCTGTGATGCTACGCAAAGAGGAGAAAACCTATGCCGACATTGACATCCACAGAAATCGCCGCCTTCCTGGCTGAACCTCGGCACGCGGTGCTGGGCACAAATACCGGCAATGGTCCACCACAACTCAGCCCGGTGTGGTATCTGTTTGAAGAGGGCAAGTTCTACATCAGCATCACCACCGGGACGGCCAAGTACCGGAATCTGCGCCGTGACCCACGCCTCAGTCTGTGCATCGATGGCGGACATCCCGATTATCGCACTGTGACCGTCTACGGCGTGGCCGAATTCTTGCCAGTCGATGCGCCGAACCTGGACGACATACGCTGGTGCATCATCCGCCGTTACTACGTAGATGAAGCCGCCGCGCGGCGTTACGCCGAATCCACCCGCGATCAGCCCAATGTGCTGCTGGTGGTCACGCCGACGCGCATCCTGAGCCAGGATTTTAATTGAAGAACTGTCCTATGTCCTCCGACTCATCACACTCCACTCCTTATCATCTTCCAACTGAGACCACGCCCGCCTTTGCCCGCACCAACACACAGACTATCGCCCAGCGAGTAGCCTTGCTGTGGGAACTGCTGCCCGATGTGCGCGCCATTGGGGAACTGTGCTGCGGGGATTGCGCCCGGCAGTGGGCGGCGTATCGCCAGGCATTTCCCGCTGCCAGCTATCGCGGACTGGACCTTGCCCCGCACATTGTTGCCGCGAACCAGGCGCAGGGCATCGCGTGTATCTGTGGCGATGCGCTGGACCCGGCGACCCTGCGGCAGTTCCTTGCCTGTGACGTACTCTTCTTCGGGCCTCCGCTCTCGCAAGGATGCGATGGACACAACCTGCTGGCCTTTCACGAGGTTGTACCCACCTATGCTGACTTTGTGCGCCTGCTGTGGGGTGACTTGGGTTATCAGGGGACATTGATCTGTATCTGCCCCAATACGGCGACGATGGGTGATGTGCAACGGTTGTACACGCAGACGCGCGCCGCACGGTCCGACGTCAACCTGCGCCTGCTCCACTACAGTTACGCAACGCTTACCGGTCACGACGAGGTGACACCGCTGCGTCTCAAATATGTCGAACTGTGGTTTTCCACGGTGCTGCCCGATGTGTGGGAAGTGCGGGAGATGTCGCCGGACTAGCCGCATTGCCAAGCGGAACAAGCTGCGTGAGTTCGAGGCGGAGTCGCCGCGCCGGGTGAAGACGCTGCCCTACGTGTACCGGGTGCTGCTCACCGGCATTCACCTGTACCCAGCCTTTGATTTACCTTTCATCCCCGACTTGATCGCGCAGAAAGCCGCCGAGCACGCGACATTGGACGAGACCGTGTTGCCACATTATCAGCAGGCCATCGAACGTTTACAGGCTGAGTTGGACGAAGCGTTTGCGATGACGACGTTGCCCGAAGCGCCGCACCGGAGGGCGAGGTAGGGGTGATCAGGTTGGAGGGCGGCGTGCGACTGGTCATCAATCGTCGCGGACCCAGGGCAAGACCGTCGTCAGCATGTCGCAAGGCAAGCGTCCGGCAAACGACGTCATTGCGGCCGGACGCTTGCCCCACACACCATCATGCCTTGGGCTTGACCATCCCGTGCATGGTGAGCCAGCTCACGAAGGCATTGAACCAGCCGGTGCTGGTCGTTTCCTTGGGGTACATGCCGAAGCCGTGACCGCCCTGCTCATAGAGGTGAAATTCGACCGGCTTCTTGGCCGCGCGCCAGCTCTCGATCAGCCCGAATCCGCTATCGCCGAAGAAGGGATCGTCGGCGGCGAGCGCGACGAACAGCGGCGGAGCGTCGTCCGGAACGGTTATCGAAGCCAGCGGACCGTAGATGTCGCCGATGAACGCCGGCCTGGCGTTCTCACCGACGAGCGCAGTCGCCATGGTAAGCATGGCACCGGCTGAGAAGCCCACCATGCCGATACGGTCCGGATCGATCTTCCACGTGGCGGCACGATTCCGGATCAGGGCGAAGGCGGCGCACGAGTCCTCGAGCTGCGGCGCGAGGTAAGCTTTCATCTGATCCGGAGCGGGTCGCGGAGGCCGGCGCTCAGTGTTCGAGAACATCTTGTCCATCGAACGTTTGAATTTGTCCATGTCCGCCGGCGTCTGGGTCAGGCGATACTTAAGGACGAATGCCGCAACGCCGTGCTTGACCAGAGCGCGGGCGACATTCCAGCCTTCGTTCTCCATTGATAATGAGAAGAAACCGCCGCCTGGCGCAACGACGACCGCGGCGCCGCTGGCGCCGGCTGGATCGGGCAGGAACGGCGTGATCGTCGCAACCGTGACGTTACGGGCGAACCGGCTGCCATATTGCGAGTGCCACGCTTCTTGGGCCGTCGCGTCGGGGAGCGGGGGGGTGCCGATCTCGATCGCATCCGGCTGATCGGGGATGGCGATCGCCGTCATCGTGTGGTCCAACGGCTCAGGAACTGGTGCCTCAGATGCATGATCATTCTTTTTCACGAAATTCACTCCTTATATCATATATGGTACATCATTATTATAGGGAGAAAGGGGGAGGGTGGCAAGTGGTAGGTGGCTGCGGGTGCGTTTCAAAATGGGGGCGAGTTAGGCAGCGAAGGCACGCGCCCATAAGTCGTCGAAACGCTTCTTGCCAGTCATCACTGCGCCACGTACGGCCAAGATGCGTTCCGCAGGGTAAAAGGTATCGCCGTGGAGGGAGGCCGAAGAGGGCGCGCAACACACGCTTAAAGACGCAGACTGAAGGGGGGCCTCGCTTGCGAGCTACATCCGCAAGCAAGCCCCCCCTCGTGAAAATGCTATTGCCGCAAAATCCGGCGCACCACCCCGCAATCAGTATGCTGATCCGGTCGTATTTTGCCAAACTTTCCACGCCTGTAAAACACTGGAATAGTTTTAGTTTTTATTTCCAGATCAGTCATTATCGGATTGGCTACGACGCACGGAGCACAAGAGGCAGGTAAATTCGGTGAACGGTGAGCAGGTTTTGTCGATAACCAGTATGGGTAGCGAAATGCGCGCTGCTGATGTTGCCAGTCGCCGGCTGCGCGATGGTCGAGGCGACCCGGAAATGCGTCGAGGCAATTTCGCCCCCGCCACTGCTGAAGGCGCTCCAATTCAGCCCAAAGTGCGTTGATCCCATTGGCGGCGCAGCAAGCTGCGCCGCCTGAGCTTTACGCGCGGGCAAACGCCCTCCATAAGCCAGCCCCAGCACACCCAGCAGCGCCACGCTCAAACCCAGCAAGAGCAGGAGTCTACCCCCTTTCATGGTTGCACTCCTTCCTGTGCCTCCGCCGGCGGCTCGACTAAGGGCATACGCGCGGCCGCCCCGCCGGCAGGTTGCGCCACGATCCGGTAGTCAAAGGCGATGTTGGAGGTTCCGCCGCCCTGCTCGCGCACCTCGAAACCGGTGGGGGTCTTTCGCGCGACATAGAGGCCCTGCGTGTCGCCCAGTGGGGTCAAGAAGACGTGGTAAGCACCGCCGGCGTCAATGGCTTTAGCGAACAACGTTTCAAGCGGGACAAACACGGTTCCCCTACGCAGTTGCGCCGTTCCAAAGTCTTCTATCCAGGCTTGCGGACTCTGCACGCCGTAAAACGCGCGTGTGTCGCCGTCGACTTCAGCGGTGGTGCGGAGTCCGTTTCCCGAAATCGTTCCCGCGCAGGTTAAGTTGCCATTTTCCAGAATCGAACACATATTCTGGTCATCCCCATTAATCACGGCAAAACTCGAGTCCTGGCTATCATCCCTATCCACATACAGCCAGATAGCATCGTGACTGTATAGATTCAAATCGCTGCCGGGGTCAGCGAGATCCGAGTAGATTGAGCCTTGTCTCCCCGAGCCTGGCATGACATCGGTGGGACCCGACAACTCCAGGCCCTTTTCACCCTCTAACCGCAGCGCTGGCAGAGAGTCGAAACTTAGAGTGCTTTCATAGCCATTCCCCACCGTCAATATGGCCTCGACGCCACTGGAGCCGTAAATGGCAGAATCCATGCTATCGGAAATGACCGCGCCCGGCATCAAGGTAAACGCATAGGGAGCGCCGTAGAGCCTTTGACGTGGCGTAAGCGTTTCTGTGTAAACACCGTTAGCGACCTGAACCTCAATCCAGATCGGCTCGCTCAACGCTTCCGCCGTAAGCCCGGCCCCTGGCGCTGTCGGCCCAATGACCACATCAAACAGCCCGTCGGTGACCGGCACCGTGTGCGTCTCGGTATAAATCGCCGTAACAGCGTCGTCGTCGTGGTAGTAGCGGAATTGCATCTGGTATGTCCCGTTCAAGGGTGTCCCGGCAGCATCCGTCAGCCGCCCCTGATACGTCATCTGTGGCGTCAACCCACACCCGCTCAAGATGAGCGCAACCCCCAGCAAAGAAACCGCCAACCCCCGCCAAATCCTGTGATTTTTCATCGTATACCTCCTGATTAGCGAAACCATTGAGTTTGAACACGAAATGCCACAAACGGCTTGAAAACCAACGCTCTGCATGTGAACATTACGGGGTGGTGTTCATAGCATTTTTTTGACGTGATAAAGGACATACAACCATTGTACGCCAGTGTACACTTAGAGCAAGAGTATCTGATACTGCAAACCTGAACGCCAACGTGCCCTTGCGCGTGTGCCTGGCCCTGCCCACCAACGTCGACAGCCGCGTGGTGCTCGATCGCGAGGGCAAGGATTGCGCGCTGCGGGCCTCATTGGCGGCCACGATGGGGTTGTAGTTGCCGACTACGCCGATGTAGTCGCCGACGACACGGTTGCTACCCATGGAGTCGGTGTAGTGGGTGTCACCGCTGCGAAAGTAAACATTTTCATGGAACTCCCCCGGTCTATGGGGGGCCGGGGGAGTGAGGGGAGTTATGGGTAACGGTGTGCGTTACCCGCCGCCGGGTGTAGCGGATCGGACACCGGCTACTATACCACCCCGGCGGGGGATTCGGCCGTCCCGTACCCGCGCCGAAGGCGGTCGGCTGCAACATCCCCAGGAAGGCGTGTCATCCTTCCCCCGACAAGAACCGGAACGCCGCCGGTTCTTAGCAATCGCTACGTAAGCGCACTTCTTAGCCCTCTTCCGCGATCAGATGAGCCTCCATGACCTCGAATCTCTCGTCGAGGTTCGCCTGCAAGTCCAGCAGCGTCCGCTCCGAGGCAGGCGAAACCACCCCAAATGCCTTCTCGACATCATAGGGTTGCTTGAACTTCAGGCAGTGGTAGATGTGTCTGGCCAACGCTGCACACACAAATGGCATCGCTTTATACCACGGGTACCCAGCGGCCATCTTGCGCTCGAACAAGCTCTTGTAAGGGTTCGCGCCCTGGTCGAACCACACCAGTGGCGCGGCGATCTGAAAGTACGCCCGTTTCAGGACACGGTTGCCCCGTCTGGACATGCGTGTGCGGTCAATCGTCTGCGACTTCTCTAGCCCAGCGTAGTAGCCGGTGTAGGCTACGTAGCGGCGATAGTTGCGGAAACGATTCACGTCGCCGGTCACTGCCAGGATCGCCCCCAACGTGGCTGGCCCTGTGTAAGGAACAGGCCTGATCCACACATAGCCTGGGTGACGGCCAACCTGTGCTTTCAGTTGCTTGCTCAACTTGGCCTGCGCTTCCAGGTGATTCAGCAGTAATCCGGTCAACCACTCCAGTCGCCAGGCCCGGCCCGGGTCAGGCAGCAAGCCGGAAGTGCGGCGGGCTAACACCTGCAACTCATCCACGCGCCGGGCGTGGTGATAAGCGCCAGCAGCCCATAGCACGGCCTTCACTTCCTCCGCCGCTGCCGCCGCTAGGTCTGCCGGCGTTGGGTACATGGCGATCAGACGGACCGGCGCCCATGACGCTACGCTCTTGGTGAAGAAGGTCTTCAGCTCAGGAAAGACCACGGCCATCAACTGGCCGAACTGGTTGCGTTCCCGCACGACCACTTGGTTTAGTTGCCAACTATCCCGGCACAGCGCCAGCAGATGGGCCTCATCTGGCCGGGACTGCTGCAGTGGGCGCAGTTTGAACTCCTCTCCCACCGCTTCATGCAGATAACAAATCCGTGCCATCACCCGTGCGTCTGTATCGTCCGTTTTGGGAAGTGCACCCATGATCCGCTCCCGCATGTGGCGCGTCAGCGCGTTCTCGACCATCTGCACCGGATAGTGGCGATCCAACAGGTATTGGTATACCGTCGCCCCGTAGTAGCCGCCGGTCGGTTCACAGACCCCCAGAAAGGCCTGCGGATCGGCACTGAACCCATCCAGATAGCGCTGAAATCGCTCCAGGCCTGTCTGTGTGCTAGGAAAATGCTCGCAACGGACGCGCTTCCAGCGTTCGCCCCCACGCACGAATGTCCTTAGGCTGATGACCACGGCTACATGCTCCTGATAGCCAACGTCCAATCCCAGATAGTAGCGCTCCGGCAATCCCTCACCCAACTGCGCCAGTAATGTCATCATGCTGCTCCTTGCGTTTCTTGGTCGGGGCAGTGATCAGGCCGCCTACGCTACGTACAGTGGTCGCTCGACGAAACCTCAACTGACTGCGCCACAATGGTCTTCAGTCAGGCTGGCCTGATCCCCAACCCCGTTGATATCTTATTGCGTCGAACGCCTCTGCTAGTCTACCCAAGATCGCAAGTGGCCGAAAGTGACGACGGCAGCCAACCCCCACACATTACGTACAAGGGTCACGGCCGACACAACCCATCGGTGTGCCCTACCGGTCTGAGCAGTGGTCTGAGCTACACCCCAAATCTGTTGCAGGTGGCTCGTAGGTTGGCGACACCCAACATTTGTTACGTGGGTCACTGCATGCCCAAAGCGATTTTCATGGGTCGTCGCCGTCACTTTACGGATGTACTCCCGTACTGCGCATTACCAGTTGTTAATGTGCAACGTTACAGCCAGACACTCATCCTAATCATAGCGGACATTTCGAGCTTGCGCAAATGCCCCCAGTGGGTGCGCTCTAGACCATTTGTTGGGCGGCCTTTTGTGGATTAAAACCCCTACCAATGGCACAACCACCCTCATACATTTTTATACCGCCTGCCATCGCCTTAACACTCACCAAAGACAAACTTAACCCTCGGCTGTTCAATGACAATTAGAATTAGACATCGGCGACAATTAGAAATACCCACTCGAAGTTCGGGGCAGTCAGGGTAAACTAGGCCGCAGGAGGCCTAGAGATGACTGCAACCGATACCCAAGT
>Ga0116187_1002945_pt1 | contig 16223 bp, 13 predicted proteins | sample AD_JPNNA6_MetaG_FD_89755 | JGI IMG/M metagenome (GOLD analysis project Ga0116187, IMG submission 89755) | Active sludge microbial communities of municipal wastewater-treating anaerobic digesters from Japan - AD_JPNNA6_MetaG | ecosystem: Engineered > Bioreactor > Anaerobic > Digestate | place... | reverse complement strand
AGCCCTTTTTCATAGATTTTTAAAATTTATATTATGGTCAGTAGAATTTTAATGATTTTAAAAATATTGAATTATTGGTAAAATAAAATCACTTTTTCATGAGTATAACTTAATTTAACATAATTTAACTCTATGAGATTAAAATATGTAAACAAACCTGGGTTTCCAGGAAAATTGAACAAAGTTTTGAAAGATTGTTTATTAGATTTATGTGTAAAGGGTCAATTGTAATTTTGAATTGCTCAGTCTTGCATTTATAAATGAAAATGACGTGAATAATAATGTTGCAGATTCTGAAGGAGGTCGAAAATCCCAGGCATCACGTCAAAAAAGTTAAATATCTAGTTTTTTATGATTAATTCAATTAACATATTCACGATAAAAAAATATTCATCCTGTTATGCATTTTCTGATGATCAATACTTGTTGTATATAACCAGATGCATAAAGAAAATATGCTTTTCGAATAATTTATTTCATTTGCGATCACCATCCAAACAAAACTTTACGGGCTATCGCATCAAACTATTTTACGTCTAACCAGAAATATAATGCTGTGAAAGTGGTGCGGACAAATATAAATTTAAGTATATACTCACCCAAGTCAAAGAAGTATAATTTATACATATTATCCATGATAGTTACTTATTTAACTTCCAATAAGCTTCGACTTATACTCTTTAATTATTCCTATGCAGCTCTTGTAAGAGGGACTCTTATCTGGAAACACAGAATGATAATAATTCTATAACCAATGCGCACTAAGAGGGTACATTGATTTTCAAACTTATATCTTACTTTTTTTCTTTCTATGCTGTATTTCAAATTGTGTAAACCCTTTGACGGTCATTTAATGTTCCGAAATAAATTTGCTCATAAATTCATGAATCTTTGAATATGAGATACGGACACATGCACTTTTTGATTAAAAAACGCTCATATATTATTAATAATCTGTTATTTGATTTTCGCTAAGCTCAAATCCCGACATCTGAGTGTCACCACAAAAGACTCATAAGGAAAAACCATGGAAAACTTTCCTGATGAGCATATCAAAAATATTGATAACTTGTATTATGCTTTTTTCAGCTTGACAGAACAACCGATTGCACGGGTCTTTGTGATTGCGACCGGTTCTGCCCTTAGAAGGGAATTGACTGCATCCTCAACATATTTTTTATCGGCAAGATCAGGATTTTCAGTATTATTGTCTATGGCACCAACGTATTCAACCTTATTGTTTCCGTCCTTTTTTGAAAGGACATAAACATGAGGTGTATTGGTGGCTCCATACTTATTCAGAACCTCCTGTGTTTCATCATACAGATAGTTGAATCCGAATCCCTTTTCTGCGGCAAACTTTTGCATTTCCTCGAATGAATCGCCCGGGGATGTATTTACGTCATTGCTGTTAATTGCAATTACCGGATAACCTTTGTCTGCATATTTTTTATGCAGGTCGATAATTCTTGATTCATATTGCCGGACTACCGGACAGGTATTGCATATGAATATTACTATAAAGCCCCTGGCATCCCGGAACTGGGAGAGAGAAACCATTTTCCCGTCAACATTTTTAAGGCTGAAATCCGACGCATAGTCACCCGGCTGATATGGTCCGGCAGCTTCCGCAGAGACGGAAGCCATTAACAATATTGCAAATAACCAGCTAAACTTTTTCATATCATTACGAGTTTATTTTACATAATTAATTTAAACAGGTGTCGATGAACTTTCTTAAACCGGATTCATCTATTTCTCCGGCATGAAAAAATCTTGTCTTCCTTGAATTGTTGAAAAACAATGTTGCAGGAATATTACCCTGCCAGGAAGGATCGACTTTTTCAATCCACGCGTTGTAATCAAGATCGGTCATAACACGTACATCCAGAGTGATCATGTTCTTTTTCAGAAAGGGGACAAGCTGTTTCTGAACCTGGCCCGGAAAATCAAGGCTGACCATTATAAAGCTGACCTTTTCCGGATCATATTCCTTTGATATTTTCTGGAACCCCGGCAGCTCCGCTATGCAGGGTGCACACCAGGTAGCCCAGAAATTGACTACATAAAGTTTGTTTTCCGGTGCTTTCAGCAGTTTGTCGAGATCAGGGATGTTGATATAGCTTATTTCCTGACTTCTCACTTCTCTGCCGGTTATAAGCAAGACAAGAATGAAAAATAGGATATAGCCTGGCCTGGATTTCACGCGTCTGTCCTTTTAAGGGAAAAACAAAAAATCACCTGAAAAGTTCACACGAAACAGGTATAAAGAGAAATTTAAGACATGTATGTATGGCGGAGGAGAGCCATGTTAATAACTTATTCATTCATCTGGATAATTTAAAATGTGTCTGATACTTTATATGGTTATTTTTGTTCTGCAATCGGTTCTTATAAGATTAATAGGGAATCCGGTGTGAATCCGGAGCTATCCCCGTAGCTGTAAGTTCTATTTCAAGGTTCAATCATTACGCCACTGCTCCCGGAGGAGTGGGAAGGCGATTGAAACAGATCAAGCCAGAAGACCTGCCGATGCAAAATTTCGTAGCTTTCGGGCGAAAAGCAATTGAATTTCTGCCATTTGCAGGCATTCTTAGAATCCCCCGCAGGTTACCATTACTAATCTTAAATTCATTTAATATGAATGGTAAACTATTTTTTTCACAAATCATTAAACGTAACGGCGATGTTGTACCCTTCAACCGCGAGAAAATTGAAAATGCTGTTTTTAAAGCAACACGCGCCATCGGCCGTCCTGACAGGGCAAAAGCGAACAGATTATCGGCAGATGTTTTGGAAAAACTGTCAAAATTAGAAATCCGGGAATTACCTACAGTGGAACTTGTACAGGACCAGGTTGAAAGGACATTGTTTGAAGATGGTGATTTTCAACTGGCAAAAGCTTATATCCTGTACAGAAAACAAAGGGAGCTGGCAAGAAATGCACAGGAATTATTTTCCAACATTGAAGTTGTTGACGATTATCTTGGTATATCTGACTGGAGGGTCAATGAAAGTGCCAATTCAGCATATTCCCTTCAGGGGCTGAACCAGCATATCTCCACTACAATCACTTCACAGTACTGGCTTGACAGGATCTATCCTGAGAATATCTCCTCAGCCCATAAGCAGGGGTATTTCCATATTCATGACCTCGGGTTTCTGAGTGTTTATTGTGTCGGCTGGGACCTGAGGGACCTGCTTCTGTCAGGATTCAGGGGTGTTAACGGGAAGACGCAGACAAAACCGGCAAGACATTTCAGGACTGCCCTCGGACAAATTGTAAATTTCTTTTATACGATGCAGGGTGAGGCTGCGGGAGCACAGGCTTTCTCAAATTTCGATACCTTGCTTGCTCCATATATCAGGAAGGATAATCTGGATTATAAGCAAATTAAGCAATGCATCCAGGAATTTCTCTTTAATATGAACATACCTACAAGAGTAGGTTTTCAGACCCCTTTTACAAATATTACAATGGATCTTCATGTTCCGGATTTTCTTAAACAGGAACAGATTGTATGGGGTGGTGAGATACAGGAAGATGTATATGGCAGTTTTCAAAACGAAATTACCCTGCTGAACAAGGCCTTTGCAGAAGTAATGCTCGAAGGTGATGCAGCGGGAAGTCTGTTCTCTTTTCCAATACCAACCTATAATATTACACCGGATTTTGACTGGGATAATTCTGATTACGATTCAATTTGGGAAATGACTGCAAAATATGGCATACCCTATTTTTCCAATTTTGTGAATTCTGACATGAAGCCTGATGATGTAAGAAGCATGTGTTGCCGTCTTCGTCTTGATAAAAGAGAATTAATCAAGCGCGGAGGCGGATTATTTGCTTCCAATCCTCTTACGGGTTCTGTTGGTGTGGTAACTATTAATCTTTCCAAACTCGGCTACGAAGCAATATCAGAGAATAACTTTTTTGAAAAGCTTAAAAACCTGATGATTCTTGCACGGGAGAGCCTCGAGATAAAACGTAAAACAATTGAGAATTATACAGAAAAAGGCCTGTATCCATATTCAAAATTTTACTTGCGTGATATTTATAAAAGATTTAACTGCTATTGGAAAAACCACTTTTCAACTATCGGAATAAACGGAATGAACGAATGTTGTCTTAATTTCCTCGGAAAAGATATTGGTCATCCGGAAAGCAAGTCTTTTGCCATCAGGGTAATGGATTTTATGAGAAATGTGCTGGAAGGATTTCAGGAAGAAACCGGCAATATTTATAATCTCGAAGCTACTCCGGCTGAAAGCACTGCATTCAGGTTTGCACGGATTGACACAATACAGTATCCGGATATAATCACTGCAAACCAGAAGGCATATAAGGAAGGAGCTGCACCCTACTACACAAACTCAACTCATTTGCCGGTCGGTTATTCTGATGATATTTATGAAGTATTATCGTTGCAGGATGATCTTCAGGTGAAATATACCGGTGGTACGGTTCTTCATGTTTTTACCGGGGATACAAATATGCCGGCCATGTCTGCAAAAAACCTGATCAGGAAAATAACAAAGGCTTTTCACCTTCCTTATATAACCATCTCTCCGACTTTCAGCATCTGTCCCTCACATGGCTATATTCCGGGAGAACACTTCAGCTGCCCTGAGTGTAATTCGGAAACTGACGTATATAGCAGGATTGTCGGGTATATGAGGCCGGTTAACCAATGGAACAAAGGGAAGAAGCAGGAATTTAAGGACAGGAAACTGTTCAGGCCGGACACCGGTAATAAGGAAATGGAGGAAGATCAGGGAATGGAGGAAAATCAGGGAATCCCTGAAAAGGCGTCTCTGATTCCGGAATTAAATAAATCCCGCTAATGCGTATCGGCGGGTTTCTTAAACATAGTCTGATTGACTGGGAGGGAATGATTACTGCTGTGATTTTTACCCGGGGTTGCAATTTCCGGTGTGGATACTGTCATAATCCCTCCCTGGTCCTTCCCGGTTTGTTCAATGAAACAGAAGATATAGAAAGTGAAGAAATACTTTCTTACCTGAATATCCGCAAACAATGGATAGATGGTGTGGTTATTTCAGGAGGAGAACCGACTGTTCATCCCGATCTCCCCGAGTTTATTAAACTTGTCAGGAATGCCGGCTACAGGATCAAACTTGACACCAATGGCAGTAACCCGGTAATGCTGAAGGAGCTTGTTTCTGCCGGACTTGTCGATTTTGTTGCCATGGATATCAAGACATTGCTTAAATCTTCCGCGTATTATGAGATTACCGGATCCTCCAGTCTCCGCCTTATTCAGCGTATTTCAGAATCAGTCAGTATTTTAAGAACTTCCGGAGTACAGTATCAGTTCAGGACTACACTGGTTCCCGGGTTTCATACAGAAGAAATTGTTGAGCAATTAAAAAAAGAATTCAAAGGTGACCCCTTGGTCCTGCAGCAATTCAGGGAGGGAGTCACCATTGAATCTCTTAATGACCGCCAGTCGTTTCCTAATAGCTGAAAACCACTGAACAGGGAAACTTTGCCGTTTCGAATTCCAATTGCTTCACCCCTGCGGTATTATAAACAACAGCTTTGGAATTGACTGCATCCAGACAGACAATATTGCCGCTTTCAGGATCCACGTTCAGTCCATAAAACTCCTGATCAGCCACTTTGGTGTCCGGTAATTCAGTTGCAGTTACCGGCATGGAATAAAGAGCATCGTTAAGAAAATAAATCGTGCTGCCATCTTTTCCTGCCGCGATATTATTGATTCCCGGGGCGCTCATGGTGCTGACCGGGAAAGAACTCACCGTATTGGCAGATATGTTGATCCTGCTTATCCCGGCATCCGTATAGCTTACTTCCGGCCAGTTTGTATAATCAGCAATACCTTTGCAGTAGGCCCATACATTGTTGTCTTTATCGGATACCAGATCCACGGGAACCGAAGCTACGGTATAAGTGCCGGTTACAGAGAAAGTAACAGGGTCGATCTGAATAACCGTATTGCCGTCATTGTTCCATCCTCCTGAAATAGCCGCATATACTTTTGAACCGGCAGCTATGAGCTTTTCGGGTCCTGTGCTGAGCGCAAGGGATCCGCTTATCTCCAGGGTCGACAGGTTAATTTTGTAAATAAAATTATCGGATGATCCGTTTCCGTTTGATACATACAGTGTGTTCTCATCAGCACGGACAATACTGCGGGGGTAGGAAAAGCCATCAATGGTTTTGACCAGTTTGAAATCCTTCATGTTTACCACAGTTACTTTCTGCGAATTGTTAACAACGATAAATCCGAGAGTATCTGCTATTACAAATGACTGGACGACATCGCCGAGTTCCATTCCGTTGACAGAATAAAAAAGATTTTTTGTAGTCTGCCCGGTCTTTGAATCATAGAAACTAATATCACCGTTTGCCTGTCCAAAGACCCCTTCACACACAACAAACATACCCTTCAGGTTATTAATAGTAATAGGCGGGTCATCAACGGTTTTTTCACATGATGACACCAGCAGGAGCACTGTAATCAGGGCAAAGGCGGGAAACAGGGTTTTCAATCTGATTTTTTTCATAATCATTGTTTTAGATAGAATTAAAGGATATTAAAAGGTATAGTTTATTTTGACTGACCAGTAACGGCCCGGCATCGGGTATAGTCTGATTAGCTCATAGGTGGTATTTGTCAGATTATTAACACTAAGATGAATACCCAGATGTCCGTTTGCGACAGGGATTTTCACTCCTGTTTTCATATCCAGAAGCTGGTAAGGCTTCAGCAATGAATTGTCATCATAAAAACGGTCTGCACTGAAATGGTGATCAATAGCCATATCAAATATTCCCGCTGACAAACTGTTTTCCCATGAAGTGATAATCCGGGGTGAATACAGCATTTTTTCATGCTCACCTGACACATACGGCTGTACATCCGGCCTGTTAAGCATTACATTAAGCGCCGAACGGTATTTTAATTTTCTGTGTTTCACATCCAGAATCAGTTTGCAATCCATTCCGGCAGAATATACTCTCTGGTAATTCATGGCAGTCCAGTACATCCCGTCGGGCCGCCATGCGATCATATTGTTTATTTTTGACCAGTAAATGCCCGCATCGGCTGAAAGAACGGCTTTTTCTTTTTTAAAGACCGTTACTGAGGAGCCTGCTTCGACCGAATATCCGGTTTCAGGCTTTAAATCAGGATTACCTCCCGGCATCCAGAAAAGATCATTAAATGTGGGTTTGCGGAATTTCTGTGAAACATTGAGTCTCAGTTTCCACTTGTCAGTTATCATTTCCCGCGACATGCCGAAGGAAGACAATACACCTGAATGAAAATTAGAATTCCACTCTTTTCTTAATCCCGCCTGGGTTGAGAACCGGTCCAAGTCATATTTTATTCCGGCAAAAGCCGTCAGTCCTCTTTCCTCTTTCCTGTTCCCGTAGGCTGACACATCCGCATTGATAAAAGTACCGATCAGGCCGGCATCTACCGAAATGTTCCGGCCGGCATGATACCTGAAATTTACATCACCATAGTACTGACCGGATCTGATCCTTGAATCTATGCTGTATGATTCCGCCTGTTCGGATGCTTTCATAGTGTATCTTTCATGATCCTTAAACACAGCCGTCTTTGCCTCCAGGCTCCAGCGGTGACCCGATTTTTTCCAGGCGGTAAAGAATTTCAGCGTTGAATCTCTCTGATGCTCCCAGGATACCGATCCTATCCGGGAAGGGATATTAAAGGCCTTTACCTGGTACCAGAATCCTGCCTCAATGGTTGATGACGGGGAAAGGCGGAAAATGAACTGCTGAACGGTACCTGTACTGTGCCACTGCCCGTCTGTTTGCTTTCTGTCAGTCTGTCTAATGTAGTCATAGTAGCTGAACTCATTGCCTGAAAGAGCACCCCATGCATCGGCTTTCCATGCCAGCCTGTTATTCCCGGTGGTAAATGATAAGCTGCCGTTAATTGTTTCGATGGACTCATAGCTTATATTAACAGATCCCTTGAGTGCCTTCACCGTTTTCAGGTTATTATCCAGATTGACGGCCCCGCCGAATGTGCCGCTTCCATACAGAGCTCCGGGAGCTCCGTAAACAACAGATATATTATCGAATCCGGAAACAGGGATAAATGAAAAGTCACTCGAACCCAGGGTGACCGAGTTGATGGGAAAACCGTTCCAGTTGACCTGAACATGACTTGTTGATGTACCCCTCAGGGAAATGTTGCTCAGAGCACCGCCAACACCATAACTCTTGACATTCAGGGCTGTCTTGCTGATAAGGAAACGTCCGAGTGATTCTCCTGCAAAAGGGCTGAGCTCTTCAGAAGTAAATTCATCTGTTTTAATATCACTTCTGAACTGTTGAAACCTGGAAGCTCTTACAACCACATCGGGTATCTGAATTATGGTATCGGCAATGGATTGTGAAAACATAACCGTACTATAAGTTATTATTAACAATATTGCCGGCAGGACTGACCTGAAATACAACAGAGCTTTTCTAATCATTTCCGCCATATAATTCTTTGCGTTAACATTGCGACAAGTGCATCATTAATGGCGATGCAGTTCACATGCAAAAATCTTCGTAGAAATAATTAAAAGGCGGGGGCGGAAACATGGCAGATTTCCTTCTTTGCCTTTCACCCGAAAGCTACGAAGCATGTTACAGGCAGGTCTTCTGGCTTGTCCTGTTCCGGCTGCCTTCCCATCTCACCTGGAGTTTAACAGTGGCAGGGTATGCCGGAACGCTTGCAGGACTTACAGCTGCGGGTACAGCTCCTGTTTTTCACAGGATTCCCTCTTCGCCCGGGTTTGTATCTGACTGACCCGGGAACCTGTAATCGCAGAGCAAATATATCTTTTTTTTCTGAAAGAAATTAATTCCGCTTATTATACGACTTTTTTCCCGCAGGTAAACCCGGTCCGGAAGATCATACCGGCATTAGGGATTTCCTGTCCGGATGCCGGTGATCTAATTTCCTGGTATAAAGAGTTTGATGCTGCTGTCTTTGCCATTTTCATTGACCAGTAAAACATATATTCCGGTGATAAGACCATTGACATTTATCCTGTTGGTCCCAGTCTCTCCAATTTTTCTTATCCATATTGCATTCCCCTTTAAGTCGTATAGTAAAGCAACAGCTTTTTCAGTAATTCCGTTAATTACAATCTCGTCTCTTTCCATCCATGCGGTAATCTTTTTCAGCTCGCCTGAATTTGTGTCTGTGATGCCTGTTATGAGTCCTTCACAGCTTTCGTTTGCAAAGGAATCACCTTCTATAGTCCATCCCAGTGTTTCTGTCAGATAAGTCCTTGCTGCTTCGGCAGCAGTACCGTATTGCATGTCTGCTGCTCCCAGTACCCTGTTTAAGGGAGTATTTGGATTGGCAGACCAGCCTGCCAGTGTTGCGGAATAGTCAATACAGCTCATGCCGCTGCCGTCAAACATATATTCCAGCATAACTCCGGGGTTTAAAGTCCATGAACCGATGTTCCGGCTGAAACCGGAAGCTTCCACAAACATATCCCTCATATCGTTAACAGAAGATGTATTCCATGAACTGATGTCGCTGTTGAAACCGGCGGATCCGGCAAACATAGCATTCATACTGGTAACAGCACCCGTGTTCCAGCTGCCAATTTCCCCGTTAAATTCGATTGTTCCCTGGAACATACCGCTCATATCGTTAACAGAAGATGTATTCCATGAGCTGATGTTCCGGTTGAAGCTGTAGGCCCAGGCAAACATCTCACTCATACTGCTTACAGCAGCCGTGTTCCAGTTGCCAATATCCCGGTCAAAGGCATTTGCGTTCCTGAACATACCACTCATATCATTAGCAGATGATGTATTCCATGAACCGATGTCACGGTTGAAACTGGTGGCCCCGGCAAACATATAGCTCATATTGGTAACGGAAGCCGTATTCCAGGTATTGATATTTTCAGGCGAATCCAGGGCAGTGCAATACTGGAACATCAGTGCCATATTTGTAAGGCCTGACAGGTCCGGCACATCTACGGCAGTTATCTGAAGATTCGCACAACCACTAAATGCCAATGCCATACTTGTCCAGGCTGTGCTGCCCCAGTTTTCGACCAGTGTCAGCCTGTTACGGTCAATACCACCGTCAATAAAGAATCTTTCCAGGTTTTCAGGCTGAATATTCAGACGAATTATGGCACCTGCAGGCAGGTTACTTATGGTTGCTTCCGGTCCGCTGAATGTTCCGGAACCTGAATAAGCGGCAGGTATGGTTTCCCAGGTATAGGCAACTGTGCCTCTCGTTGCCACGTTGAAAGTTATTTCCGTATTTGCCCCGCCGGGAATTGCAAGATTCCAGACAGTTACAAACTGATTACAGCCGGAAATAGCAAAATCATTGAATGCCCGGTCTTTAAGTGTAAACGGATCGTCACAGTCGTTGGTAATAAAAATGCCATAACGTTTACTGCCCGGCAAATCGTAGATAAAGAAATCCGTATCAGTTGTTTCACCGCTGGCAATAACACTGCCATAACTGATATTGTATCCTGAACCGCTGATTATCTCCTTTACAGAGTATTTGTAGGGCGGATAATTCACCGGAATATCTGTACCGGGATCAATATTTATGCGAAGATATCCTTCTGAGCTGCCACATTCACCCATGAATCCTGATTCTGTTACCTCGAACAAGCCACCTGCAACTCCATCTTCGGGGCTGGTAACAAATGTATTCCCGCAGGCATCAGTTATCCTTACCGTGTATATTGCCGGCGGCAGCCAGTTAAAGACAGCATATTCTGTAGGGTCAGAGAAATTTATCCCGTCAGAACTTATTTCAAATGTGTAGGGAGGAAAGCCTTTATCGGCACCTACGTACAATTCATAAGGACTTCCGCAGATATCTGAAACAGGATAAAGAAGAACATCTGCCTCAAGAGTGCCGGTACATATTTCCTGAAATATTACCTTGTCACCGTCTCTGACAAAAACTGTGTCACAACCTGTAATGCTTTCATATACAAAAATGTTTGAAGGCTGCCACACGCCCGGATTACCCCGGGAGATTTTCAGCATATATTCAGGGGTATCGGAACAGGTTTGTGCATGTACGGTTAATTTTGTTTTACAATCTTCTGTATCAACAACAACAGAGGTGATAACAGGATCCACGGCCGGGAAAAATATAATTGTCGGCTCACTTAATCTTCCGCAGCTGTCGCGTACTACAATTTCATATGTTTTCCCTAACCTGAGATTGTTTGCGGTCAGTCCGGGAGTAAAGATATATGGATCACTGGTTCCGGCCAGCCGGACACCATGCTCCGGATAAACGCCCATCAGATTTACATAGTATTCACAGAAACCGCCATATGAACCATAGCCCCTCAAGGCCGCCGTGGGGTAGTCTATACCGGTGTTGATTACAGAATATCTTGAAATCACCCCGAACCTGTCTTTTGCACTGAGCACATAGCGTTTTTCTGTCAGGCCTGTAATTAGTCCTTCAGAGTAGTTATAGCTGATTCCATCAATAATACTTTGGGGTACAGCAGTTGAAAGAATGGTGTCATGAAGCGGCGCCAGGCCATAAGTCAGGGGCAGCCGGCCGTTAAAGTTCTCTCCGACGAAAGCATTGTATAGTTCCACGCTTGCGCCGCTGCAGTTTACGTCAACTACACGGCCCCTGGCTGCAAATGCAATATTCCCGGTTACTGAGTCAACCTGATTGCAATAATCCTTAACAATAACTACATATTCCTGATTCGCTTCAATGTTTCTGTCGAAAATTACAAGGTTGCTTGATAATTTCTGATCCACAACGGAACCGTCCTTCTTTTTGATGGTAAAGGTGAATGGCGGCCGCATTCCGTCCAGATTAGGCAATGATGTTGGTTGTACACGAAGGTAGTTTGACCAGTTTGTGGCAATGGTTCCCCAGTAAAAGGTTAATTTAGGTTCGGGCCTGGCCACAGCTTCATTGAATCTTGCAGGGTCAACAATTACACTGTTTGAAATGATCTGCCGGAGGGTCTCATTGTTGCGCATTATTGCACGGTATTGGGTTGCAAGGGAAATATCACCGGGAGTAACCAGGTGGTAGTTTTCAATTGTCTGATGGACAGTAACCCAGTTACCTTCGAAAAACCGCTGAAATTCATAGGTTATATTTGTCCATTGCGGGTCTCCCGGGTAGGCAGCTACGGTGGCGCCACCGCAGCCGTGATAAACATAACACACCGGGTTTTGTGCATGTAATGTGATTGTGGAAACAAGCAGCAGAAGCGGAAATATGCCTTTCATTTTGTTTTAATTTATAAGACAATGTCGTTCAGGTATAATTATTTCATAAGCGTCTGTAATTCATCGAACAAGATGCTGGATTTTATGATATATAATGAATTCAACCATCAGGCAATTTCTCCGGATTAAAAGAAACTGTAATCAGAGCTATAAACAATTCAGCTACAGGGTTTGTTTAGCTAGGTTTAAAAAATTTTGTCATGCCGGCCTCACTGATTCAAATGGTTCCGGTATTCCTGGCGGCTTTTCTCCGTATGGGCAGGCGGTGTTTTCGTTCAGGCGGGCCTGACGGTATAGTCCTTTTTCTTCAGCTTCTATTCGTATATCATTTTCCGTGTCATACCGCCATCAATTATGATATTGGTCCCGTTTATAAAATCGTTACCATAATCTGTCAGATACAGGCATGCTTTTGCTATGTCTTCCGGCTTGCCTACCCGTCCTGAATAATGTTGTTTGTGATCAGTTTCCCTGAGTCGGGTATAATCACCAGTTTCAATCCACCCGGGGCTTATACAGTTAACCCTGATATGATCACCGGCAAATGAGGCGGCAAGAGCGTGGGTTAGGGCAACGATACCCCCTTTAGAAGCGGCATAGGCTTCGGAGTCTGGTTCAGACATGAAAGCTCGTGTCGAGGCAATGTTCACAATGGAACCTCCTCCGTGTTCCTTCATTACCATGGCGGCTTCCCTGGAACAAAGAAAAGTACCACGGAGGTTTGTGTTTATTACTTTATCCCATTCCTCAACGGGCAGTTCATATGGGGACGCCCATTCTGAGATCCCTGCATTGTTTATAAGAATGTCAATGGTATTAAACAATCTTACAGTTTCACCAACCATTCTTTTAATGTCCTCCGGATCAGAAATGTCTGTCCTGATAAATACTGCCGTAAAACCTGAGGCTTTGATCGCCTTTTCGGCATCAGTACCTGTTTCCGGATCCTTTTCAGCAAGAATAACCATTGCACCTTCCGATGCATAGGTCAGGGCAATACTACGGCCGATGCCTTTGCCTGAACCTGTAACAATAACTACTTTATTCGTAAAGTTCATAGATCAAATCTGATTGATGTAAGAATCTTCCTTATCTCGTAATCCGACACACTGGCTGTTTTCATCTGACCGGCAGACTTCCTGGCTGTAAGTTCTTTCTGAGAAAGGCCGTTGTTGGCATACATCAGCTGAAAACGAAGTTCGTGATTTTCCGTGTGGTTTTCAAATTAAGCTTATCGGTTGTTATTTAGTCCCGTATGAACTTTCTTAAATAATTATAAGCTGGTACCCTGAATTTTCCCCGGTTTAATCCAGTCCTTTCAGCTTTAACCACTCTGATATCAGGTCGGCGATTTCAACGTTGTTTAAATCTGAGAACGGGAAATGGGTGTTGCCCCTGATCCCGATCTCCGGCAGATGCACCACTGTAACATCGCCACCATGTTTGTTGACACAGTCTCTCCACAGCCTTGACATTTCAAGGCGTGCTCTCCAGCCATCCTGACCGGGGTTGGGGTCAGGCTTTTCAGGTATGAAATCACCATAATATATAACTACCGGGATTTTTGTCAGTTTAAGAAAATCAGCCATAGGAACAGGTTCAGCCACCAGTGTGCCTCCCGAACTGGGTATCGGTTCCGGAACCTCCCCTTCCGGAAATACGAAGCCGCTGCCCGGTTCATATGAGACAATAGCTTTTATATTTGGATTCCTGATTGCGGTGAGCCAGCCCATTCCTCCTGAATGTGAATGGGATACAAGTATTCCCGGTCCTGTTTTGGTAAACAGGGCAGAAACCGCTTCGACATTCAGATTTATGTCTATCGGCCCTATGTTGGGCACCATTTGCCGAAAATACTGATTGAGAGTCTCCTGGTCACGGGCGAACTGAACACCCTCAAAATAGTCGGGCCATATACCTATCCGAAAAGTGCCAAACCATCCCTGTTCGTCGGGTGTCGGTTCAATGGTGCCGGCTATGGTACTCCGTCCTGCATCCCCTCTTCTGGGCTGATCAATAAGATATACCCCAAATCTCCGGCGAAGAAAAATATTCTGATAGCCTTCCCTTCCGTCGGGTGTTGTTTCCCATGTTTTGGAAAACTGACCGATTCCATGCCACATCACCAGTGGGTATTTCCGGGCTTTAGCAGGGATCTGATAAAAGACATAGGCGTGGTCACCATGGAAGGTTTGTCCTGCCGGGGTCTGATTGTAGGGATCAAAAACGCCCGGATTGGAAATTACGGTTCCTCCCACGGCAAAACTACCCTGTTCCTGAATTAGCAATGATTCGTTCTCTGTATTTTCTTTATCAGATGCACATGATATCAGAGCAGCGATAATGACTGATAAGGAACACAGAACAGCTTTCTGAATTTTCATTACCGGCATCATGTGCCGGACATTTCTGCGGTAGGTCAACAATATATCACCGGTTCTCAGCAATACGGATTTTAAAAGCTGAGGTACGTCCGGTTCCCTTGCTTTTTTTCTGTCAGCTATACTTTCCATCTTCAGTATTGTTAGTTATTTGGTATTGATTATTCCCTTTGGTATTGATTATTCTCTTTGGTATTGATTATTCCCTTGTGAATTTACAATAAAAGGTGCACAACAAGATAAAGGCTGAATTAAAAAACCGGTTTCTCTGTATGCAGATTAAGGATTTTATATCGGAATTACTGAATATTCATTTAATGAATCTCAGGGTATTGCATTTACCGCAATATTATGGGGAATCAAATTGGACTGCGCCAGCAGAAACACTATGATTTGAGAATGTATATCTGCTTAACGCTTTGAGAAGTATTGAAACACCAAAACGTATAATGCTTGTCTCATTATGGAAGTGGCGGGCCCGGTTGGGATCGAACCAACGACCCCCTGGTTATGATCTTCTTATGAGGCTTTCCACAGATTTGGACAGATTTGTATCTGTCTGCACTGGTTTATTTTGTAACAGAATAATTGTAAAAGATTTCAGGGATTTATACCGATTTGGTGAAAATACTTGCATCAGGACCGGCACCAGAATAACTTTACTTTTTGGAATGCTTATTCAGATAGTATGCGGTATAATTCAAGATTCAAATAATAATGACGGCCTTCAATTACCTTTTTCTCAAGAACATGTATGTCGCATAATCTGTTTAAATAATCCCTTGCAGTATTTTCAGCATATATCCCTGAATCAACCAGATGGCTTACTTTAGTAAAGGGTTGAGTAAACAGGGCATGTACTAAGTCTTCAGGATTTCTCATTTTCCTGGCATCTTTCCTGATAAACTCTAAAATTGAATCTTTGGCTGATACAATTTCATTGATTTTTTGGAAAGTAATTATGGATGTATATTCAATAGCTTTAAACATGAATAATAGCCAGTCCTTCCAGTTGCCTCTTTGCGAAACCCCTGATAAACAAGAGTAATAATCTTTCTGGTGATCTAGAATATATCGGCTTAAAAATAGTATTGGCACATCAAGTAAGTTCCTTTTTGTCAAATAATTGATATTAAAGATCCGACCTGTTCTGCCATTGCCATCACGAAAAGGATGAATAGCTTCAAATTGATAATGTGCTATGGCCATTTTAATTAAATAATCCATCTTGAAATTTTCATCATCGTTTAAGAAAGCTACCAGGTTGTCTAACTTTTCTTTAATTATAAGCTGACCCTTTGGCGGAGTATAAACAACCTGACCAGCAATTGGCCCTGTACCACCTTGTTTTATTGTTGGATTTAAAAAATCAGGCCGTATCTCCTCTTTTGTTTGTTTTATTTCCTGAAAAATTTTAATAAAATACTCTATATCAAAGTAAACCTGGTTTCTTAACCTGATTAATTCATAAACTCATAATTGAGTGTAAAGATACACCTTTGGGTCTTCTTTCTTTTCGGTAAGTTGACTGATTTTATTCTTCAACCCGGTTTTCCGGT
>Ga0116187_1002932_pt1 | contig 16280 bp, 12 predicted proteins | sample AD_JPNNA6_MetaG_FD_89755 | JGI IMG/M metagenome (GOLD analysis project Ga0116187, IMG submission 89755) | Active sludge microbial communities of municipal wastewater-treating anaerobic digesters from Japan - AD_JPNNA6_MetaG | ecosystem: Engineered > Bioreactor > Anaerobic > Digestate | place... | reverse complement strand
CCTCGAACCTCGAACCTCGAACCTCGAACCTCGAACCTCGAACCTCGAACCTCGAACCTCGAACCTCGAACCTCGAACCTCGAACCTCGAACTCCTATCCCACCTCCGAATTCTCCATCAAAAACGCTTTGATGAATTCGTCAATCTCGCCATCTAATACAGCTCCTGTGTCTGATGTTTCGTAGTCGGTACGATTGTCTTTTACTAATTTATAAGGATGTAATACATAACTGCGTATCTGACTCCCCCACTCAATTTTTTTCTTGCTGCTCTCTGTCGCTTGCTTAGCTTCGTTGCGCTTTCTTAATTCAAGTTCGTACAATTGCGATCGTAACATCTGCATCGCTCTTTCTTTGTTGCCGCCTTGCGTTCGCTCTACCTGACAAATAACTACTATCCCCGTTGGGTGATGCGTTAATTGTACTTTGGTTTCTACCTTGTTTACATTCTGCCCTCCGGCACCTCCCGATCGTGATGTTTGTATCGAAATATCAGCTTCTTTAATTTCAATGTTGATTTCATCATCGATTAACGGATATGCATATACCGATGCAAATGAAGTATGCCTGCGTGCATTCGAATCAAATGGAGAAATCCTCACTAATCGATGCACTCCATTCTCACTCTTCAAATATCCGTATGCAAAGTTTCCTTCAATTTCGTAGGTCGCCGATTTAATCCCAGCGCCATCTCCTTCTTGATAGTCTATCTCTGTTACTTTGTAGTTGTGTCGCTCAGCCCAACGTAAATACATGCGCAATAGTATCGATGCCCAATCCTGACTTTCCGTTCCACCCGCTCCCGAGTTGATTGTAAGTACAGCACTGAGTCGATCTTCTTCACCACTTAACATGTTTTTGAATTCCAGTTCTTCTACTAACTTGGTAGTAGCAGCATAGGCAGAATCCACTTCTTCTTCTGTTGCTTCTCCCGCTTTTTGAAATTCAAATAGTACCGAAAGGTCTTCTACCGACGATGATACCTCTTGAAAAGCATTCGTCCATTCTTTCTTTAAGTTAACATTCTTTAAAATCTGCTCTGCACGCTTCGGGTCGTCCCAAAAGTCGGGCGCATGTGTCAGTTGTTCTTCCTGCGCAATTTGTTGAAGTCGGTTATCGACGTCAAAGATGCCTCCTCAGAGCATCCCTACGGTCAGAAAGTTCTTTTAATTGCTCTTGTATCATAATGGTCGCAAAAGTACTAAAAATTGCCTCGTTGTGCCTACCGCTTATTCTTTTTCGAGCCCTCTTTTAGTGCTTTTTGTCAGTTTATTATAAGATTTTCAAAAAACCGACTTCCTCTTTTTTCTTTCAAAGAATTATGATCCCCATTAAACAAAAAAACTGCTCCGTTTCCGAAGCAGCTTTTCCTATTTTTTTACTTTATGATTATTTCGCCAAATTAAATTCTACACGACGATTTTTCGCTTTGTTGCTATCTGTTGTATTCGGTTCAGCAGGCTTGCTGTCTCCGTTTCCTACGGAATTCATTCTGCTAGCATCTACTCCTTTTGATTCTAAATATGCTTTAACAGCATCAGCACGTTTTTGTGATAACGTCACATTGTTTGCAGTGTCTCCAACATTGTCGGTGTTACCATTTATGATAATTCTGTAGTTGTTGTTTTTCTTCAATAACGCTGCTAACTTATCTAGGTTTCCGTTATAAGATTTGCGAATAATGTCTTTTCCTGTTTCGAAGTAAACAATTTTAATCGTTTTGTTAAATAATTTTATGTCGGCTTCTGTTAACTCAGGACATCCTTTATTTGTAATGCTGCCTGCTACTTCAGGACAATTATCGTCTTGATCTGCTACTAAGTCGCCATCTTTATCAGGACATCCACTCATCTTAATTGATCCCGGTACTGTAGGGCAATTGTCAGATGGATCAATGATTCCGTCTCCGTCCGTGTCAATACATCCTAAGAGTTCTTTAACTCCTTTTATATCCGGACATTTATCTTCTGCATCAGTAACTCCGTCTCCGTCACGATCCGGACAACCTTGCAATTCTAATGTTCCTGCTACTTCCGGACATTTATCATCTGCATCTGCTATACCGTCGTTGTCTTGATCAGGACATCCTTTCGTTGCAATAGTTCCTTTTACATCCGGACATTTATCGTCAGCGTCTAAAATTCCATCTCCATCACGGTCTAACGGACATCCATTCATATCAACTTTTACCCCCGCAGGTGTATTCGGACATTTATCTTTCTTGTCAGGTACTCCATCGTTGTCAGTGTCTTTTACTTTTCCGAAGTTCATCGTTAAGCTAAGACTATGCATCAAGTATGAATCGTTATTCGAACGTGCTTCGTAATCACGAGTGTCGTGATCAGTGTACATGAATGTTTCTTGAAGTTGTACGTTGAATAATTCGTTTATTCTGTAACGTATCCCGGCTCCGAAAGGCACGAAGAAATCAGTTCCTTCAGGAGTGCGTTCTCCTTGTAAATATTGAAAACCAATTCCACCATGTAAGTAAGGAAGAAACTTATGCGTATCTTGGTTGAAAGCATAAAGACGAACGTGCGCATTCCATTGAATTTGTTCAGCACGGAATCGCTTGTTAGCACTTTCTATATATCCCAATGATCCATAAGTCACGTTGGTTGAGAAGTCTGCTTTTGAAGTGATGTAACGACTGTAGCTTATCCCGATATGAGCATAAGTTGCTTGATCCGATGCGTAAAATCCCTGACCTAAGTCGCCATTGTACTGCGAAACTCCCCCTAAGAGACCGATCGAGTTGGCACGTTCTACGGTTTGCGCAAAGCTATTTAAGCAGAGAAGGCTGAAAACCAGGACGTTAAGTAATAATTTCTTCATGATTGTTGCAATAATTTTTAAAGAAGGATTGCAAAGGTAGCTTTTCATTCATCATCTAGGCGTTTTACGTGCAAATTTGTCGTTTTCTTCATATTGATAATGGTCATTAATAACTTATTTTAATTGACTTTCGGTGGTGGAAATCTTTTGTTTTGTCAGTCTTCAATTACCTTAAAGTGTCATACCTTTGTGTCAGTTCTTACTCAAAATTCGATAAAATTCGAAGCACTTATCCAGAAAGGCGGAGGGACTGAGCCCTTTGATGCCTTGGCAACCCTTGTAAAAGAAGGTGCCACATCCTGTCCCTGTTTACCGGGAAAAGATAAGTGCCGGAAGATCTGGTTATACTATTAATCTATAAATCTCTTTCGGCACGCCGGAGGAGATTTTTTATTTTCCGGCTGCCTGCTTACATATGAAAAAGAATATTCAATCTGAACTCGTTAAGAGAATTCTCGTAATCGATGGTGCTATGGGTACCATGATTCAACGTTACCAACTCGATGAAAAGGATTATCGCGGTGATCGTTTTGCTACTTGGTCGCACGACGTAAAAGGTAATAATGATCTCTTAAGCCTCACTCGCCCCGATATCATTCGCGATATTCATCTCGAATACCTTAACGCTGGTGCCGATATTATCGAGACAAATACTTTTTCTGCCCAAGTAATCTCGCTCGCCGATTATAAAATGGAGGAGCTCGCTTACGAAATTAATTTTGAGTCGGCTAAGCTTGCTAAAGAGGCTATCGCTTTGTATGAGAAGACTAACGGTAACGAATATCCGAAGTTTGTTGCCGGTTCTATCGGACCCACAAATCGTACAACTTCTTTATCGCCCGATGTAAATGATCCCGGCTATCGCGCAGTTACTTTCGATCAGCTCGTAGATGCTTATTCTACTCAGGTAAAAGGATTAATTGAAGGTGGTTCTGATCTTTTGTTGATCGAAACAATTTTCGATACGCTAAACGCTAAGGCTGCTTTGTATGCCATCCAAGTGGTGCAGGAGCAGTTGAATACAAATCTCCCGATTATGATTTCGGGAACTATTACCGATGCTTCAGGTCGTACGCTCAGCGGACAAACAGTCGAGGCGTTCTTGAATTCTGTTGCACATGTCGATTTACTAAGCATCGGATTAAATTGCGCCCTCGGTGCTAAAGAAATGCGCCCTTACCTCGAGGAACTTTCTGAAAAGGCTCCTTTCTTTATTTCTGCTTACCCTAATGCAGGTCTCCCGAATCAGTTCGGTGAGTACGATGAAACTCCTCACGCAATGGGACACCAAGTAAAGGATTTTCTTGTGAGCGGTTTCTTAAATATCGTTGGTGGTTGCTGTGGTACTACTCCTGATCATATCCGCGAAATTGCAGCGCTCGCTAAAACTGTAAAACCTCGCGTGCGCCCTGAGCGTGATCATTTGCTTCACCTCAGCGGATTAGAAGCTGTAACCCTTCGCCCCGAAAGTAATTTCATGAACGTTGGCGAAAGAACTAACGTCACGGGTAGCCGAAAATTTGCTCGACTCATTGCAGAGAATCAGTACGAAGAAGCTTTGGCTATCGCTCGCGATCAAGTGGAAGGCGGAGCACAAGCAATCGATATCAATATGGATGAGGGTATGCTCGACTCAGAAGCGGCAATGGTGAAGTTCTTAAACCTCATCGCTTCTGAACCCGATATCTCTAAACTGCCAATCATGATCGATTCGTCGAAGTTCTACGTGATCGAAGCCGGATTGAAATGTACCCAAGGAAAAAGTATTGTTAACTCTATTTCACTGAAGGAAGGCGAAGCCGCTTTTATCGAACATGCTAAGATTATTCGTCGCTTCGGTGCCGCTGTAATTGTTATGGCTTTCGATGAGGATGGTCAAGCAGATTCATACGAACGTCGTATTCAAATTTGTGAGCGTGCTTACAATATATTAACTGAGAAGGTAAATTTCCCTCCTCAAGATATCATCTTCGATCCGAATATTTTCCCTGTCGCTACTGGGATGGAGGAACATCGTCGTAATGCTCTCGATTTCTTCGATGCTACCGAGTGGATCAAGAAAAATTTACCGTACGCTAAAGTGAGCGGCGGTGTTAGTAATGTTTCCTTTTCTTTTCGTGGTAATGATCACGTGCGCGAAGCTATTCACGCAGCTTTCTTATATCATGCTATTAAACGTGGAATGGATATGGGTATCGTTAACCCTGGCCAGCTTCAAGTTTATGATGAAATCAATAAGGAATTACTCGAACGTGTTGAGGATGTACTCCTCGATCGTCGTGATGATGCTACCGAACGTCTTATCACTTATGCCGAACAAATTAAAGGCGCCGGCAAAAAGATGGAGCGCGATGAGGAATGGAGAAATGATTCTGTTGAAGAACGATTGAAACATGCGCTCGTGAAAGGTATCGTGGAATATATCGATCAGGATGTGGAAGAGGCACGTGGAAAATATGATAAGGCTCTCCACTTGATTGAAGGTCCGTTGATGGATGGCATGAACGTAGTTGGTGATTTATTCGGCGCCGGTAAAATGTTCTTACCTCAAGTGGTAAAAAGCGCACGCGTAATGAAAAAGGCTGTTGCTTATCTATTGCCTTACTTAGAAGCTGAGAAAACAGAAGGTGCATCGAAAGCAGGAAAAATTTTAATGGCTACTGTAAAGGGTGATGTGCATGATATCGGTAAAAATATTGTCGGTGTTGTTCTCGCTTGTAATAATTATGAGGTGGTCGATATCGGCGTAATGGTGCCAGCCGATAAAATTTTAGAACGAGCTATCGAAGAGGAAGTGGATGTGATTGGCCTCAGCGGATTAATTACTCCTTCGCTCGATGAAATGGTACATGTTGCGAAGGAAATGCAACGCCGCGGATTTACTATCCCGTTGATGATCGGTGGTGCTACTACTTCTCGTGTACATACTGCCGTGAAAATTGCTCCGCATTATGAATATCCTGTTGTGCATGTGAATGATGCTTCGCGAAGTGTGCCTGTTGTGGGTTCGCTTATCTCGAAAGAGAATCGCGATGAGTTCGTGAGGAAAATTAATGAAGATTATGAACGTATTCGTGTGCAACATGCAGGCGCGAATGCAATGAATAAATATATCCCCGTAACGGAGGCAAGAAAAAATCAATCTGTCATAAACTGGAATGATTTTAATCTCGCTACACCGGCATTTATCGGTAATAAAGCGTTTGTTGATTATCCGATGGGTGAACTTGTTCCTTATATCGACTGGACACCTTTCTTCCATAGCTGGGAGATGAAAGGATCTTATCCGAAAATTTTATCAGATCCGGAGAAAGGAACTGAAGCAACGAAATTGTTTAACGATGCTCAACAGATGTTGAAGAAAATTGTTGATGAGAAATGGTTGCAGGCAAATGCTGTTATCGGATTATATCCCGCAAATGCTGTGGGTGATGATATCGAAGTGTATGCCGATGATGCTCGTGTAGCAGTAGTTACTAAGTTTCATACTTTGCGTCAACAAACTAAAAAGCCGGAAGGACAAGCAAATGTGGCATTGTCTGATTTCATCGCTCCTAAATCAACAGGTAAAAGAGATTATATCGGTGCTTTCGCCGTAACAACAGGTGGTGGTATCGATGCTCGCGTGAAAAAGTTTGAAGATGATAACGACGATTATAGCGCTATCATGTTAAAAGCACTCGCCGATCGCCTCGCAGAAGCTTTCGCAGAACGTATGCATGAACGCGTGCGTACCGAATTCTGGGGATATGCTGCTGAAGAACATCTAAGCAAAGAGCAATTGATTAAGGAAGAGTATTGTGGTATTCGTCCTGCTCCGGGTTATCCTGCACAACCCGATCATACCGAGAAAAATCAACTCTTCTCATTACTCGATGTCGAGAAATCAACAGGAATTTATCTCACCGAAAGTTTAGCAATGGTGCCTACTGCTGCTGTCAGCGGATTATATCTCGCACACCCCGATGCACATTATTTCGGATTAGGAAAAATTGCAAAAGATCAAGTGGAAGACTATGCAAAACGTAAAGGCCTCTCCCTCGATGAAACTGAAAAATGGCTTAGCCCAGTATTAGCTTATTGATATTGAAAATATTCGTTGAGTAATTTGTTCCGAATCCGTGTTCGTTTAGATGAACCCGGACCTGACATTATCAAATTTTCAAATTGTCTCATCTTCAAATCATCCCAACGGCTCATCCCGCAATTTTTCGCTTTGGTCTTTCGTTTACTACTATTCATCGATAACATGATGTTTATTGGTTAAGGTTCTCTATTTTTGATAAATCACGCACTTTCTATGATTTCGTTGAATAATGTTCACAAGTCGTACCGTATGGGTAACGGCGCTATGCATGTCCTTAAAGGGATCGATCTTTCTATCGGTGCCGGTGAGATGGTTGCTATTATGGGTTCTTCCGGTTCGGGAAAGTCTACTTTGCTCAATATCCTCGGTATCCTCGATGAATATGATTCCGGCGACTATCGTTTAAACGATACTTTAATCAAGGACCTTAACCCTACCAAGTCAGCGTATTTCCGTAATCAATTCTTAGGTTTCGTTTTCCAGTCGTTCAACCTCCTTTCATTTAAAAATGCAATGGAGAATGTTGCGCTTCCGCTCTATTATCAGAATGTAAGTCGTAAAGAGCGTAATAAATTGGCACTCGAATATCTCGATCGTGTGGGATTGAAAGATTGGGCTAACCACTCTCCGAATGAAATGTCGGGCGGACAAAAACAACGTGTCGCTATTGCTCGCGCCCTCATCACTAAACCGAAAGTTATCCTTGCCGATGAACCTACCGGCGCACTCGATTCTGCTACTACACTCGAGGTAATGGATCTACTTACTGATGTTCATAAACAAGGTGTTACTGTTATTATTGTTACCCACGAACCCGATGTGGCTGCACGTACTCAACGTGTTATTCGCATCAAAGATGGTTTGATTGTTCACGAGTAATTTTTTTCTACAATGTTTGATAAGGAAGTCTGGTACGAAATTCTTGCCACTGTGCGCGCTAATCGCTTGAGAACTTTTCTCACTGCGTTCAGCGTAGCTTGGGGTATTTTTATTTTGATCGTATTGCTGGGCTCCGGACGTGGATTACGTAATGGTGCCGAATATCAATTTCAAAGTGATGCGGTGAATTCCATCTGGATCAATGGCGGTGAAACTTCTAAAACTTATGGTGGATTTCAACCGGGACGAAATATTCAATTAACTAACGAAGATTTTGCATTGATTCGTCGTAAAGAGAGTAACGGTTATGAAATGACCGCTTCTTATGATGGTCGTTCTATGCGTACTTTAAATTATAAGAAAGAGAATGGCGCATTCACTGTGAGAAGTTGTATGCCCGACCACGATTACCTCGAGAATTGTAAAGTTATCGCCGGCCGATTTATTAACGACCTCGATATCTCCGGATATCGTAAAGTTTGTGTAATCGGTGAACCTGTTCGCGATGCTTTGTTTAAGAAGGAAAATCCTATTGGCAATTATTTAAATGTTGAAGGTATTCCTTATAAAGTCATCGGCGTATTTACCGATCAAGGTCGTGGTGATAATGAGCGTATATACATCCCCGTTAGTACCGCCCAGCGTGCATACAACGGACAAAGCAATCTCAACGTTATCTGGATGAGTACAGGTAACGAAGGTGTCGATGGAAGTGAAGCAATGGCAAAAGATATTCGTAATTTACTTGCGAAGAAATACAATTTCGATCCCGCCGATGAGGATGCTGTTAATGTGTGGAATAACACTATTGAGTATGTCCGCATCATGAATATGCTCAACGGAATTAAAATATTTATTTGGATCATCGGTATAGGTACTTTGATCGCCGGAATTGTTGGCGTAAGTAATATCATGATGATCGCTGTGAAAGAACGTACAAAAGAAATTGGTGTGCGTAAAGCTATCGGTGCTCCTCCTTCTTCTATTATTAGTATGATCTTGCAAGAGAGTATTATGATTACTGCTATCGCAGGATTCGTTGGACTCTTCTTCGGAACAATCTTGCTTGAAATTGCTAAGAGCTTTATGCCTCCCGGCGATTTCTTTAGAAATCCGGAGGTAGATGTTTCGGTAGCAATTTGGTCTGTTATCGTGTTAATTATTTCAGGTGCACTCGCAGGATTATTCCCCGCTATGCGCGCCGCTCGTATTCAACCTGTAGTCGCTTTGCGCGATGAATAACTCTGCCCGCTATGTTCGATCGTGATGCCTGGCAAGAGATATTTGCCACAATTAAAAAAAACAAATTACGTACGTTCCTCACGTGCTTCGGCGTGTATTGGGGAATATTTATGCTGGTGATAATGCTCGGCGCAGGAAATGGTTTGCGAAACGGAATTCTAGCAGGCTTCAATGGTACTGCTACCAATAGCTTCTTCTGTTGGGCACAGAAAACTTCGAAGCCGTATAAAGGAATGAAACCCGGACGAAGTTTTAATTTTACGAATGATGATTTCAAAGCACTAAGGCAACTTCCCGAATTAGATATTATCGCTCCTATGAATCGCTTGGGAGGTTACGGTAGTTCTAATAATGTAGTACGTGGATTAAAAACCGGAAACTATCAGGTTTCAGGTGTTTATCCGGAGGTAAATCAAATTGAAAAAGTCGATCTCAGCGAAGGTAGATTTTTAAATTATAATGATATTCTTCAACGACGTAAAGTCTGCATAATAGGTAAACGCGTTCGCGAAATTTTATTTAAACCCGATGAAAATCCTTTGGGTGATTATATACGCGTTAATGGTGTTTACTTCAGAGTTATAGGTGTTACTAAACCAACTGCCGGCGGACAAAACGGTCAAGAGCAATCGGAAACAGTGAATATTCCGTTTACTACTTTCCAACAGGCTTTTAATTATGGTGATGTGGTAGGTTGGTTCGCAGTAACAGCGAAAAACGGAGTCCAGGCTACCGAAGCTGAAGAAAAAGCATTAGCTGTTTTGCGCGAACGCCATAAAATTGCTCCCGAAGATCAACTTGCTATCGGACATTGGAATATGGAGAAAGAGTTTAATAAGCTCAGCGGATTATTTTCCGGTATCGATATTCTTGTGTGGGTCGTTGGAACCGGAACGCTGCTCGCAGGAATCATCGGTGTAAGTAATATTATGCTCATCATCGTTAAAGAAAGAACGAAAGAAATCGGTATCCGTCGAGCTATCGGTGCTCCGCCTGCATTAATCGTCCGACAAATAATTATCGAAAGCGTTTTCTTAACGGCTATCGCCGGATATGTGGGATTGGTAGTTTCTGTTTCTCTTCTCGAACTCGTATCGAATGCCATTCCGGAATCAGATGATTCAATGTTTATTCACCCCGGTGTCGATGTGTCAGTAGCACTAACGGCATTGGCTATCCTAATATTTGCCGGCGCTCTCGCCGGATTAATACCAGCACGTAAAGCAATTGCTGTAAGCCCTGTTGAGGCGCTGAGAGCAGATTAATAAATACTCGTTATGTTCAAAAAAATCTTTAAAGTCGTTCTCCTTTTATTGTTGGTTGGTTCATTCTTTTGGACCATCTGGTTCTTCTATAATAAATCGAAGACCCCCGATGAAGTTTTTAAAACTGAAAAGCCTGCAGTAACGAATATCATTCGTAAAACAGTAGCTACCGGTTCTGTAGTTCCTCGTCGCGAGGTGTTTGTAAAACCGCAAGTGTCGGGTATCATCGACGAATTATATGTGGTTGCAGGTAAGATGATCAAGAAAGGTGATGTGATCGCGAAAGTGAAAATCATACCGAATATGATTAGCTTAAATGAAGCCGAAAGTCGCGTGAATAAATCACAGATCAGTTTTGATCAAGCGAAAACCGACTTCGATCGCTACCAACAATTGTTCACAGGAAAAATTATCAGCCCTTCTGAATTCCAACAGTATGAAATTCGCCTTCGTCAAGCACGCGAAGAATTAAAGGCTGCGCAAGATAACCTCGACTTAATTAAAGATGGTGTTGCGAAAAGTTCAGGTAGCGCTACTAATACATTGATTAAATCTACAATCACCGGAATGGTACTTGATGTTCCCGTAAAAGAAGGTTTCTCAGTGATTGAAGCAAATACTTTTAACGAAGGAACTACTATCGCTTCTGTTGCCGATATGGGCGAGATGATCTTCGAAGGGAAAGTGGATGAATCAGAGGTAGGAAAGATCAAATCGGGTATGGATCTTATCTTAACTGTTGGTGCTATCGAAAATTATAAGTTCAGCGCTAAGCTCGAATATATCGCTCCGAAAGGAGTAGCTGAAAATGGCGCTATCCAATTCCAGATTAAAGCTGCCGTTAAACTCGATCCCGATCATTTTATCCGCGCAGGTTATTCGGCAAATGCCGATATTATCCTCGAAAGAAAGGATAATGTATTGTCGGTGCCCGAAAGTGTACTTCAGTTCTCAGGCGATACAACGTTTGTTGAAGTTGAAACTGGAACTAATACCTATCGCAAGCAAGTACTCAAAACAGGAATCTCAGATGGAATCAATATCGAAGTGTTAAACGGAATCACCAATAAAGATAAAATTAAAGTGCCTGCCGGCTCAGTAGCTGAAAAGACAAGTTAATCTGATAAAATTATTGTAAAGAATAGGGAAGCTATCAAACCAGATAAGCTTCCCTTTTCTTTTGAGCATAAAAAAAGGGCCTCGTAAACGAAGCCCTTTTTTAATTTCTAATAACTTGCTGTGATTAGTGAGCAGCAGCAGTATCAACTGCAGCAGCAGCTGTATCAACTGTAGCAGCAGCAGCTGTGTCAACTGCAGGAGCAGCTTCAGCAGCTACAGCAGCAGTATCAGTAGTTCCTTCAGCAGGAGCTTCTGTTTTAGATCCACAAGAAGATAATGCTACAACGAAAGTAGCAACAGCAAGGAATGATAAGAATTTTTTCATTTTTATGAGATGAGTTTTTGGTTAGAAACTTACACTTAATACCGGAATCGCTTTTTGGTAACCCGATTTTATGGTCAAAATCTGAAGAAAAAACGTAAGTTCTTGATAATCATGCAATAAAAGTTGAAAGAAATTTATTTTGGCCTCGTTTAATTGATGAATTTTGCAAAAGAAAGGGTTACCTTTTCAATTATCCCGAATTAAGGACTATACAAGCATGAAGCAGGTACAGCCTGTCACTGAAGCAGAAATGCTTCGCTCGCTGCAAAGCGGTGACCAAAAGGCGCTCAAATCAGTTTACCGCCAGCATTATCAAACGATAATGAATCTGGTATTAAACAATGGCGGCTCCTTGCAAGAGGCTAAAGATGTTTACCAAGAGGCGCTCATTGTCTTCTACGAGAAATTGCAGGAGGATGATTTCGAACTTAACTGTAGCATCAAAACCTTCATCTATTCTGTCAGCCGACGGTTATGGCTCAAGCAATTGCAGCGTAAGTCGAGGTTTACCGATGATTTAAGCGATACGGATGAGTTTATTCAGGTTGAATCGGAGGACATGGAGCAGAAGGAGGATCAGTACCACGCTATGCAAGTTGCATTGGAAGGCCTCGGCGAACCTTGCCGTTCTATTCTGAAAGATTTCTATATCAATAATCAGAGTATGGACGATATCACCGAGAAGTTTGGTTATACAAATGCCGACAATGCCAAAAATCAAAAGTATAAGTGCCTGAAACGTCTCAAGAAAACTTTCTTTGAGGTGTATCAGAAAACGGGAAATAACAATGACCAACAGGAGAGAAACTGACGAATTAATAGAGCGCTATTGTCTGGGGCAATTAACCCCGGAAGAGTTGCGCATTTTTGAGCAATGGCGCGAAAGTGATCCTGAAATGGCGAACGCTATCGATGATCACCGCCTTATCACCGATTCTTTTAGAGTTTATGCCGATCGAATCGATCTGAAAAAGAAATTGGCCGCTATCCATGATGAAATGGAGTCGGAGCAGTTTGCTTTCAAATCTCCTCTTAAAGTGGTGGAGAAATCGGATTCGAAAGTGCGTTTATTATGGAAGCGTTACCGCGTAGCTGCAGTGGCTGCCGTAGCCGCTATCATCGCTGTGAGTTCTACGATTCTTTATTATGATCTTACCGGTGGTGGTGCTGTTAAAAATCAAAATGCTTACCGCGAATTACGTCGTGAAGTAGAAAGCATCAAGCGTAAGCAAAAAGCACTCATCCAAGATCAAAGCACTACGATTAATAAGGATCAAGAGCATGAGCAAACTCAAAGCTTTACAGGTACAGGTTTCGCTATCACTTCCGATGGCTATATCTTAACCAGCTACCACGTTGTGGAGGATGCTTCTTCTATTTATATCAGCAACGAAAAACTTGGACAAGTACAGATGAAAACAGTGTATACCGATAAATCACTCGATCTTGCTGTTTTAAAAGTAGATGATTCCGATTTTAAAGGATTTACCGATATGCCGTACTCATTTAAGAAGTCAATTTCTGATCCCGGTGAAAAGGTGTTTACCCTCGGTTTCCCTCGTGAAGATCTAGTTTATAATGAAGGGTCTATTAGCTCGTACACAGGTTATGAAGGTGATACTACCGCTTACCAAATCAGTATTCCGGTAAACCCGGGTAACTCAGGTGGACCATTATTCGATGGTCAAGGTAATCTCTTGGGTATCATCAGCGGTAAAAATGCTTCCGCAGAGGGAGCTTCGTTCGCTGTTAAGTCGAAGTGGATCAGCGATTATATTAATAAACAACGCGATGTTGCGAATATTTCAGTGCCTTCTCGCAAGAATCTGAAAGGCGCCGATCGTACTTCTCAAATTAAAAAATTGAAGGATTTCGTCTTCATGGTGAAGGTGTATAATTAAGCATCAAGATATTGTAGTTAATGAATGAATGGTTTAACAGGAATGAGGGGTATACTCATTCCTGTTTTTTTTTGCTGCAGAACACGCTTTTTTCGGTTCATCTACCGTTTATAACACTTGGTCGACTTTCAACTATATATGTCAATCGCTTTTATAACTTTGTTCACTTATCTAATTACCCGAATTATGGTGTTACCGAATATTCGTTTTAAACTTGCCGGCTTGTGCATTTTCTTGCTTCCGGCTTTCGCCAACGCTCAGTCTTCTTGGTCACTGCAGCAGTGCGTTGATTATGCCTTGCAACATAACTTAACTGTTAAGCAACAGTATCTTTCTACGCAAACGTCGAAGATCGCTGTGGATGAGAATAAGTTTAATCTCGCGCCAACATTGAGTGGTTCTGCTAGCGGTAATTATAACTGGGGACGCTCAGTAGATCCGTTTTCGTATACGTTTACGAACTCTGAAATCAAATCGGTGAATATGTCGCTGAATGCAAACGTCGCTTTGTTTAATGGCTTCCAACTTCAAAATACCTTAAAGCAAAGTCAACTGAATTACCTTGCAGGTCAATCTGATCTTCGCAAAATTCAGAATGATATTGCTCTCAATGTCGTTTCTTCTTATCTGCAATTACTCTATGCAAAGGAACAACAGAAGGTAATGGTGAATGGTGTCGATGAGTCGACTCAACAGCGTAATCGTACACAAAAATTAGTAGATGCCGGTGTAATGACTCGCGGTAATTTGCTCGATGCTGAGTCGCAATTGGCAAACCAAGAATTAAATAAAATTACTGCCGATAATCAAGTGGCTATCGCTCGCCTTTCTTTAATTCAATTGCTAGAACTCGATAGTACCCCGAATTTTGATATCGCTTCCCCAACAGTTGATGTTCCTCAGGTAGGAATCCTCGCTCAAACTCCGGAGCAGATCTATGCTACCGCTTTAACGCATCTTCCTGAAATTAAAAGTGCCGACTTAAAAGTTCAAAGTGCAAACTTGGGAGTTCGTATCGCGCAAGGTGGATACATTCCTCGCTTGTCAATGTTCGGATCACTTTCATCGGGATATTCAAGCACTTCTAAATCACTCGATGGTTCACCTGTTTACTTGGGATTAACTCCAACAGGTTACGTCACTCAAAGTGGCGAACAAGTTTTGTCGCCTTCGTTTAGCACGAATTATAAGAATACTGCATTTAGCGATCAAATCGATAATAACTTAACCAAATCACTCGGACTTAGTTTAAGCATTCCAATCTTTAACGGATTCTCTGCACGCTATAACGTCTCTCGCGCTCGTATCAATGGCATGAATGCCGAAATTTCTTCTCAGCAAACTAAGAATACGGTTTATAAGAGCATTCAACAAGCTCATACCGATGCTTTCGCTTCGCAGAAAAAATATTATGCTCTCGAGAAGAGTGTTGCTGCATTACAAGAGGCTTATGATTATGCAGAAAAGCGTTACAACGCGGGATTAACAAGCTCTCTTGAGTATCTTACTGCTACTAATAACCTCACAAAAGGAAAGATTGAGTTTCTTCAGGCTAAATATGATTACATTTTCCGTGTGAAAGTGCTCGATTTTTACGCCGGCAATCCTCTTACTTTCTAATTTTACATCGATTTATATTATTTCAATTATGGCTAAGGATTCTTCAGTTTGGAAAAAGGTGGGTATCGCTGCAATAGCACTCATCATTATTCTGGTAGTGGCAAAAAAGGCAGGCTGGATCGGTAGTGGCGATGAGGTGAAGGTGAGTACCGACAAAGTTGAACTTAAAGATATTACTGAAACGGTTTCTGCCAGCGGTAAAGTACAACCCGAGGTAGAAATTAAAATTACAGCCGATGTTTCCGGTGAAATTGTTGACCTCTTTGTGAAGGAAGGTGATGTGGTGAAGAAAGGTACTTTGCTTTGTCGTATCAATCCTGAAATTTATTTGTCGACACTCGATCGTGCCCAAGCAGCTGTAAGCGGATCTGAAGCTAATTTATCGAGTAGTAAATCTCGTCTCGCTCAGTCGGAATCACAATTGAAGAAAGCAGAGTTGACGTATAACAGAAATAAAGCTTTGTTCGAAGATAAAGCCATCTCTCCTCAGGAGTTCGAGGCTGTGAAGTCGGCGTATGAGGTTGCAAAGGCAGAAGTAGATGCCGCTAAAATGGCTATCGCTGCTTCTTCGTTTAATGTAAAAAGTTCTCAAGCAAGCTTGAAAGAGTCGAAGGAGAATTTGAATAAAACGAATATCTATGCTCCTGTTGATGGTACCGTTTCTAAGTTGAGTAAAGAGAAAGGTGAACGTGTTGTGGGAACCAATATGATGGAGGGAACTGAAATTCTTCGTCTCGCTAACTTGAATGAAATGGAGGTGAATGTTGACGTGAGTGAAAGTGATATCGTTCGCGTTTCTCGTGGCGATACTGCCGATATTGAAATCGATGCTTACCTCGGTCGTAAGTTTAAAGGAGTTGTAACTGAAGTGGCGAATTCTGCTACTGTCAGCGGAACACTTTCAACCGATCAGGTTGCTAATTTTACAGTGAAGGCGCGTATCATTCGCGAATCTTATGCTGATTTATTAAAAGATAAACCAAAAGATTTTAGTCCTTTCCGCCCGGG
>Ga0116187_1002903_pt1 | contig 16367 bp, 12 predicted proteins | sample AD_JPNNA6_MetaG_FD_89755 | JGI IMG/M metagenome (GOLD analysis project Ga0116187, IMG submission 89755) | Active sludge microbial communities of municipal wastewater-treating anaerobic digesters from Japan - AD_JPNNA6_MetaG | ecosystem: Engineered > Bioreactor > Anaerobic > Digestate | place... | reverse complement strand
GTTGAGCCCTTGCCTGCGACGGCCGCTATCGTCGTATACTCATCGCATGGGACGTCTCAGGGACACGGCAGCGTTCGCGCTCGCCTTCGTCGTGCTGGCCGGCGCCGTCGTTCTGGGCGGCGTCGTCTCTGCCTGCGGCTCCGGCGGCTCCGCCGGCCCCACCGGCAGTGCGACCGGGTCCCCCACGCTTTCGCCCCAGACGAGCGCCGCAGCCACCGCCGACGCCCGTGCCACCCTTCGTGGCCTCTTCGCGGCGTGGCGGGCCAAGGACGTTGCGGCCGTCAAGAGCTTCGTCTCCGCCGACCGGCAAGCAGTCGACTGGGCGTCGGAGTTCAAGGGCCTCGACGGCGTCAAGTTCGGCGAGATCACCGAGAGCCCGGAGCTGGTCGACCAGTACATCAGCAACGGGGAGGGATACGCGACGGGCGTGGCTCCGGAAGACGTGCGCTCCTTCCAGGCCGACGTGACGTTCTTCTACGTCCCGGGCTACCAGGGCCCGGCCGACGAGGGCCAGGCCCTGGCGTATCACTGGTTCCTCGAGCGGGACGACGAGGGCGTCTGGAAGGTCACGGACTGGGGTTTCTGATCAGGGCCTCCCGCTTCTGGCCGGGGCCTCCGCGTCAGTAGACTGCGCCGCCGTCCTGCGTCGTTCACCCGTCGTTCACGATCAGCCGGGCGCGGCGTCGTCACGCCAGGGCGCCCGCCAGCACGGTGGAGGCCACGACCGACACCACCCATGCCACGACGACCATAAGCACCGCGTCGGGCCAGATGTCGGCGCTGGTCCAGCGGCGGATGAGGACGAACATCAGGACGAGGGCGGCGAGCCATCCGACGAAGGGCACGAGCCCGACGACCGCGCAGATGGCGGCGATGAGGAGCATGGCGATGAAGGTCCCGTCGACGCCGGTGACCTTCATCGCCACCCAAAGACACACGGCCGAGAACAGCGTCGAGATCACGAACGAGATCAACAGGTCCATCGGCTATCGCTCCCCTCGCGGCTCGGCGCCGGTGCCGTGATCGTCCGCCGGCATGGTCGTCCGGCGGCGTGGTCGTCAAGCGGCACGGTCGTCCAGCGGCGCGGTCAAGCGTACCCGAACAGCGCAGGGAACACGATCACGACGATCGTCGCCCATACCGCGTAGACGGGCACGTAGTCCGTCTGCCACTTCTCGACGGCGGTGAACGGCCCGCGTCGTCTCAGGAAGCGGGTGTACAGGGCGGCGGACCACGCCAGGTTGACGAGCAGGACGATGTTCTCACCGAGGGCCGCCACCCGGTTGGGGGTGAAGCCGAACTCGGTGATGCGCGCGGCGATGGCCCACAGCGCGATCGCGTCGGCCGCGAGCGCACTGACCACCAGCACGACCTGGAGGATGTCGAAGACGCCGGGAGGCGACTGCGGGTCCCGGGCGGAGACCGAGTACAGCAGCAGCGCGAGGACGACGACGAGAAGAAGGTCGAAGGCGATGAGGACGTCGCGGTCGACGTCGACGCCGCGTCCGGTCAGAAGCACGGTCGCGAGGAAGGCGACGAGGACGGCGGCGAAGAGGGGCGTGAAGAGACGCGTCAACACGGGCGCCATGTTCTCGATCACGCTCTGCTTCGCCTCGACGAGCCAGGAGGCGACGACGACGGCCGCCGTCGCGCCGCACGGCACCAGCCATGATTCGAAGAACGGCTCGACGTCGATCCCGATGGCCTCGAAGATCATCGCCATGAACCCGACGAGGACGGCGCCGCCGAGGGCGATCAGGACGTAGTAGATGACGAGCTCGCCGGAGAAGCGGATGAAGTCCATGCGGCCGTCGACCTGCCGCCAGCGACTGCCCGCGTAGGCGACGCCCACTGCCAACCAGAGCACGATCGGCAGGTGCAGCGCCGTGAGCGTCTCAGTGTCGCCGCCAGGCTCGAACGGATAGGCGTTGGCGAACACCGCAGCCGCGACGAAGACCACGGCGAGCCGGGCGATCGTGGCGGGACCGAGCTCCCGTTTCCAGACGAAGTAGGCTGCCAGGAAGGGCAACACGAAGAAGGTCAGGTTCCGGGCGTAGAAGCCGGCGTCCGCGTCCAGGTCGACGCCGAAGAGCGCCGGCGCCTTGACGGCCACGGCCGCCGCCAAGGCGAGGCCGAAGGCGACGACGGCATCGGTCCGCGAACGGGCGCGTGGCTCCGCCGCGCCGGAGTCCACGACCACGAGCTGTTTCCAGAGGCGATCGGAGTACTCGCGGGCGAACTCGCGCGAGAGTGCGTCGAGGTCGCCCATGCGCTTGACCGCGATCAGGAACGCCTCATCGTCGGTCAAGCCGGCGGCGACCAGGCTCGCGATCTGTTCGCGCAGGTGGTCTTCGAGCTCCGCCACGTCGACGGGATGGATCGCCTGCCGGCGACGGAGGTAGCCGCGCCACTCGCCGATCTGTTCCTCGAGGGATGCCGAGTGCTCAGGGACCGTCATCGCTCAGGCACCGGACGGCAGCAGCTCGGCCTGCGCCGGACGGCGGGACGAGGCGGAGGAGGGCAGCGCCTTCCAGATGCCGCGCAGCGTGGTGTCGACCGCCTGCCACTGCCTGCGCTCCTCGGCAAGTCGCTCCCTGCCGCGCGGCGTGATCCGGTAGTAACGGCGGCGTCGGCCGCTCTGTGCCACTTCCCACCGCGCCTCGACGTAGCCGAGCCTCCCGAGCCGGTGCAAGACGGGGTAGAGCATCCCGTCGGTCCACTCCAGGCGCCCTCCGGACAGCTCGCGGACGCGCTGGAGGATGGCGTATCCGTAGCTGTCCCCCTCGGCCAGGATCGCGAGGACGATGGGCGTGGAGGACGCGGCCGTCAAGTCCTTGCCGATCTGCATGCTCGACCCGCCACGTCCATTCTCAGCCGTCTGCCGTGTCCATTCTCTGGCGTCGTGTCGTGCTCGTTCCCAGGCGTCGTGCCCTATCCGTTCCCGGGCTCCGACCGCTTCGTACATAGCAGCACCATACATTGCAGAACAAGGTATGTCCAACCAGGGGTCCACGCGACGCGTGCCCACGAGCGCGCATCAGCGTCGCAGACATGTTGACGAGGTGGGAGGCATGGCCCGTCCGCGTCGCCGTCGCCTCGGGACTGAGGGCTCATGCCCGGGCCTGGGATCTGTCGGTGCTCGAACGCGATACCCCAGCACGCGGCGGGCGCGCCGCTGAAAGGCGTGCGGCGGAGCTGCCCTGACTCGGCACACATCCGCGGCCCGAAAGCGCGGTCCTCGTCCGCCTCGTCAAGGATGCCGACGCCGAGTTCGCCGACCTCCCTCTTCAGGTGCGTCAGCTTTTCGTGCTTGGTCGATTCGTCGCCCCTCGGCCGCTGAGGTCTCACTCACCCTTGGCGATCGACAGCACGATTGCCGCCCTGCGCCTGGCAGTCGGAGCCCTTCACCTTGTCGGGAACGCCGGTCTCCGACTCCATCTCCCTCTTCGTGGCCGTCACGGCCGCGTCCCCAGGGAGGCTTCAGGAATACGGACAAGAGGGATGGCCCCGCGCTCGCTCGCACTCGTTTGGCCAAGGAGCGGCAACGAGTCACGCATCGGATCGTGGTGGCGGCTCCTGTGCGTGCTGTGGCGATTGGTCCCGTCCGCTATCTGCCAGCCGGCGACTGCGACGGCAACGCCCGCCGCCAGCACGTACGGCCAGGCGGAGCGTCTCCTTTGCGCGCAGAGGACGGCGCAGAGCGCGAGCAGCACCGCCGGCCCAAGAACGACGAGGATGGCCCGCAGGTAGTCCAGAGCCTTGTCGAGCGTCGGGTGGACGAGGGCGAACGGCCTCAGGGCTTGGGGCGTGCCCACCGACTCCAGCGGCACGGCGTGCCCAAAGAGTGTGAGGTCGCTCATGTTCCAGTACTGGCCGTCATTCCAGTAGAGGAACGCCAAGTAAGAGGCGCGGCCCTCGCTTGCTCCATCCCGGCGTCCTCCTGCAGGGAGAAGTCACCGCGCATGACAACGAGGTTCACGCCGTCGGGTACGCCCTCCTCGAGTTCACTGCGACGCTTGGCGAGCAGGTCCGCGGCCGCGTCGGCCGAGGTCGCGACGTAGCGCGCCCACTGGACGTCTCCCCGGGCGTGCTGCTCGGCGATCACGACGACGTCGTCGTCGAGCTGCCCCGGGGGCTCGGCGGCCAGCGCTTGCGGCAAGAGCCACAGCCCGGCGAGAGCCATCACCGCGGTCAGCAGCAGGACGTGCGCAACGACGTGTCTCGATGTTCGCGGCTCAGAGGCGCCGACCATCCCGGGCTACTGGAACCAGCTCGGGTTCGTGGCGGTGGTCGCTATCCGCTTGCTCTTGCCTGTCGTCACATCGACCACATACAAGTCGTGCGTGCCCGAGGTCTTCGACACCTCGTAGACGATGTCGTGTCCGTCACACGACCACGCCAGCGTTCCTAACTGCCGCTGCGCCGAACTGCAGCGGTCGAGCTGCACGGGCGAGCTGCCGTCCGTCGACATGACGACGAGTGAGGCGCGGACCTCGAAGTCGGGCAGCAGATGCTTGTCGGACTTCGTCACGTAGGCAATACGCCTGCCCTCGGGCGCCCAGCTCACCGTCTCGGTCGAGTAGCCGAGGCTGGGGTCGGGGACCCAGAAGGTTGGAAACGCGGTCGGGGTGCCGGAAGCCACATCGACGCAGATCGCGTGTGGAGGGACGCTCGCCGAGAACGTGTGCGTCACGGTCACTCGGCGCCCGTCCGCGCTCCAGAGTGGATCGGAGAGCTCACCGAACCCCGGGTCGTACAACTCCGTGACGTGCTTCGTCGCCCAGTCGACGAGCGCGAGCCGCGAGTGGTCGGCCACAGCACCGGGTCCGTGGCACAGCAGGAGGGCCTTGCCGTCGGGCGACCACGCCACGTCGGTGACGGGCACCGACTGCCACTGGCCCTGGCTGGACATATCCAGCAAGACCGCGGCCTGGTGACTGCCGTCGGCTCGCATCGTGCGCACCGCGCACGAGTCGCCGGCCGTCCCCTTGTCGACGATGTACGCGAGGCGTGCATGGTCCGGCGACCAGCTCGGTGCGCGCTCGCGCAGCTTCGTCGTCCCGGTCAGGTTCCGCTTGCCGCTACCGTCACCCTTCATGCTCCAGATGTCGCCAGCGTGTTCGAACGCGATCCGTCCGCTGCCGGTGCCGTAGATCCACCGGATACCGGACGTATCGGCGCTCGAGAGGCTCCGGTCTACGGTGTCACCCGACCGACGCCCATACATCGTCTTCGCGCTGTCGCCGTCCCCATACAGGTCTAGGAGGCCGACGATGCGTCCCAGTTCGTGCAAGGCAGCCGTTTGGACGTCGTAGCTGCCGCCGGAGCCGTCACCCCAAGGGACGCGTTGCCCAGTCTCGTCGATGATGGCGTCGTTGAAGCAGAGGTCGGCGTTCTGGAACACGCCGTCCTTGGACTGGGAAGTGACCACCGCGATCGCCGAATCGACTCCTGCCGGGAGGAGCGTCGAGCTCCAGAAGACGTCGTTGTGGCCGTCGCTCATATCCCACTTCGTCGTCGTGCAGGTGCCGTCGCCCTCGGGCACGAAGCGGAAGAGCGAGCCAGCGCCGTTCCAGGTCGTGGCCGCGGCGTCCACGAACGCGCGCGCCGGTATGTGGTCGATGCCGTTCGCGTTGACGCGGTAGGTGCAGTGTGGCGGGGACCACCTGCGCTGTCCGTAGGCGAACGACACCGAGAACTGCCGGCCGGGGCTCGTCTGTCCCCAGCGGTTCGTCACCCATACGGGTCCGGAACTCGCGGCGGCAAGGGCAAGTTGTCCCGAATCCGGGTCGGGCAGAGTGGCGACGGGCACTCTGACGACGATCCGGTCGGCGCTCCAACTCAGGATCTGAGTTGCCGTGATGCGTGTGGCCGCCTTCCAAGTGAACTGGACGGCGCCCAGGGCGCCCTTCGCGTCGCCGAAGCCAGTACCGGTGATAGCGACCTTGGTCTTCGTCCCGGCGGAGGCCGAAGCCGGCGTGATGGCCGCGATCCGCGGCCGGGGGTGGGAGGCCGACCCCTTGATGACGTGACCGCCGAGGATGGGGTCGTCGAGGGCGTGGTCGGCGGTCGAGTGCGTCGGCATCGCAACGGTGCGCAGCATGCCTGGCCGCAGGACTTGGGGTGGGGCGCCCGTGAGGGCTGCCATCCGCCCCTCGAACTCAGGGAGCGACATGCCGACGGCCGGCAGGCGCCCGGAGCGCACGATCAGACTGCCGTTGCGCCAGGCGATCACGCGGCCGGCGGCGTCGAGGAAGAGGACCCGCGTCTCTCCGGGCGTGAAGCTCGGCGCGTCCGTGACCGCCACGCTGGTCGTCCCCACGTGTCCGCCGGGGACCTCGATCGTGAGGTCCGCTGCGCTGCGGCCCTTGAGGACCTCCAGCACCGCGAGGCGGACCCGGGTCATGATCATGTCGCTCTCGTTCCCGGGCGCTTGCGCAGTCCCGGTCCAGTGAGGATCGATCGCCTTCACGTGTGCCACGACGACCAGGGCCGCGCGCGCATGTAGTTGACTTGGCGACAGCGGTCTGACCAGGGCGGACGCATCAGTGGCGGTCACGAGGCAGCTCACGAGCACCAGAGCGAGCATGCTGATCGAGAGACGAAGACGCGTTGCCATGGTACAGCCTCCTGTCGGATCCCCCCATTGCGCGCCCGACGGCGGGGCGCTGTGCACGGCGTCTCGCCCGGCCCGCCCGGCGACCTCGACTCTAAGTTCCTGCGAGGCGCCCGGAGCGCCGTGCTCCTCCGGCACCTTACAGACGCCGGCCGTCATGCGCAACGTCGGATGGGCAAGGGCGGCCCTGGTCGGCGGCGCTGACGAGTATGTGCACGGCAGGTCGGGCGCGGCGCCCGTCGCCGGGGGCTGGCGCTCCCCGGGCGACGGGCGCCGCGCAGGCTGTTCAGAGGCCGCTCAGTCGTCCGCCAAGGGCGACTCGTCGTCCTAGCGACGGGTGACGGTCAGCGTCTTGGTCGGGCTGTAGCCGGTCGCGTTCCTGGCGTTCGCCGGCATCTTGGCACGGAACTGCCAGACCTGGCTCGCGGCCGTCATCTTCACGGTGATGACATACCTTCCACCACTCTTAAGGGTGACACTGCGCCAGTTGAGCCACTGGGCGCTTCCCTTGCGTCGCTTCTGGAGGATGAGATTGCCGGAGCCGGACTTGCCCCTCACCGTCTTCACCGTCCCACGGAAGCTCACGCTAGCTCCGGGTTTCACCTTGGTGGCCGAGAGGGCGAGGGTGACCTTCCACCTGGGCGTCGGCAGGACGGTCAGCTGCCTCACGACACTGTAGCTAGCTCTGACGCCGAGGTCGACGTTGCCCGCCACCATGGTGCGGAACTGCCAGACGCGGTTGGCGACCGTCATCGTCACCGTTCTGGCGTAGCTGCCATCGGCGTTCAGGCGTGTCGTCTGCCAGTCGACCCACTCGTCGTCTCCCTTGAGGCACTGCTGGATCGTCACTGCGCCGTGCACTGGACTGCCGTCCGCCCTGGTGACCGTGCCGCGGAAGGTCACCGCGGTGCCTGGCAGGACCTTGCCGCTGGGCACGAGGTTGAGGGTCGCCGAGCACGGTAGTGCGGGCTTGATGGAGTCGCTTACCGCGTCCGAGACGTTGCCCTCGGCGTCTTGGAACTGCACGTAGACGGTCTTCGGGTCATCGCCGGCCGGCAGCGTGTAGGCGGCGTGCGTGGCGTAGGGCTGGAAGTCGTCCGGCCAGGTGGAACCGTCGGCGGAGAAGCGCATGCCGGTCACTCCGCCAGATGCGTGACTGCCCGCCGCGAGCGTCAGGCCGACGTCGCGGGACAGCGTCCACTCGGCATCATCGTTGATGACGATCGAGGTGTCGAAGAAGTGGCTGGCGGCGAACAGGTGGGCAGCATTGGCGAGGGCCTCGCCCGCGTCCGCCGTCACGGCGGCGAGGATGTCGGCTTCCTTGGCGTCGTAGGCGGCGTCGCCGTCGCTTGGGGCGAACATGTCGCGTGCCGAGATGACAGCCTGCTGGTACCAGGTCTTCCAGTCATTGAGGACCTGGGTCTCACCGATCGACCGTTCGTCTGTGTAGGCGGTGCCGGCGTAGGCCTCGTGCAAAGCGCCGTCGACCGTCGGCGGGGTGCCATACGGATGCGTCAGGGCCCACTGGAAGTGGGCTCTGGTGTTGTTCTTCTCCCACGTGAAGCGCTGATGAGCCGCCGCCTTGACGATGTCCATCGTCTCCTTGGCCGACTTCACGTCGGCATCGGCGCGGTAGTACGCGAACACCCCCGACATGAGGCCGACATCGTAGAGACGCTCCACGCTCAGCGCCTTCATCGTGTCCATCGACGAGTGGTACGTGTAGTCGGTGAAGAAGAACGTCGCCAAGGCCGGGATGGGATGGGGGACCGTCACACCACCCACAGTGTCGGTGTTCCACAGGAACGGCTGCGCGTCGCTGCCGCCCTCCCAGGGACTCGGCCTGAGGCGGTACCTCGTGTCGAACGTCGGCGAATCCTGTTCCATGAGCTTACCGGATTCGAAGTACAGATCGGTCAGGTAGTGCCCGTCGTACGGGTACCAGTCGAGACTCCCGGCGCCCCACAGTGTGTGTGTGTCGGGTCCGCGCAGGAACTGTGTCGGTGTGGGTGGCGTCGTGCCCGCCAGCACCTCGGTCTGGTAGGCGTACCTGGCCGACGGGTCGGGCATCTTGTCGAGGACGAAGACGGCCCCGGTCGTCGCCTGGTCCGCGCCCACCATGTCATTGGAGAACGCAGCCACGATCTTGTTGTATTCCGCCGGGTGCGAGCCCTTGTAGAGCGCCGACATGGTCATCTCGTTGCCCCACATGAAGGTCATCGTGCGGCGCGGCCGCGGCAGGGCCCCGGTGTCGATCAGGTGCTTGGTGGCACGGAGCATCTCGAGCTGCTGTCCCACACCTGAGGCGTTGTCCTCGGCCCCCGGCTCCTGGACGTGGGCCATCTCCATGACGCGCTCGTCCGCCTTGGTGGTCCCCCTGATCTCGGCGATCAGCGTGTGGAGCGTGGTCGAGGCGTCGGGCGCGACGGAGTACGGCTTCGTCCCGCCGATGGCGAAGAGCTTCACCTGCGGGAAGGCTGGTAGCTTGCTGTCGCAGAGCCCGGTGAGGTAGCGGGCGTCCTGGTACGAGATGTTGAGACAGATGACGGAGCCGGGGTTGCGGCAGCCCGCGTAGCGGACGTTGTTGGGGTACCACTCGACGCCATCGATGACCGGGTGGCTGTAGTCACTCAGAGCGGCCGGCGTCATGACCGCCTTGGCCCCGGTTTGGTGCGCCAGACCGATCATGTCCGACATGCTCGCCGGTGGCACCGACGAGGTGAAGATGACCTTGCCGGAGAGTGACACGCCGGTGTTCTTGGCCCACGAATAGGTGGTGACAGAATCCGTTACCGTGCGCGTGACCGTGCCGACATCGACAAGGTCGGCGAGGATGGCCCCACCGGCGGGCGTCTCGGCCACTGAGACGGGTGTATCGATGGGAGCTGTGAACGCCGAGTTGGTCGCCAAGTGACACCGGTCCTGCATGGCCTCCTCTTCCGGTGTGCGCTGGTGGTCGAGGACCCACTGCTGCGTCATGTACGACGGGTAGTAGGGACTCGTCGGGTCGAACGTATCGATCGCCGGATGGTCGAAGTGGTAGGCAGCCGGGTGGGCCGGATCCGCGTCGCCGTCCGGCCCCACGATCGCGAACGAGAGGTACTGGGGGATCCAGACGTTGCCGCTGCGGTAGTCGTTCTGGATCCAGTAGCAATAGTCGCTCGAGCCCTCGCCGGGCGTGAAACCCATGTCGTCCAGTTGGTCGGCGATCCAGTTCTCGACCTGGTTGAACCATGGACCGCCGGTGTTGCGCCAGCCGCGGTACGCATAGGCGGCGTTCTCGAGGGCTTTCTGGCCGCTGACCTCATGCTGCATGACATCGTGGATCTGCTGCAACGTGAGCGGCTCGTGCGGTGTGGAGCCGAGAGCGGCGGCCGGCAGCCCCATGGCGGCCACGGCCGCCGCCACTAGTACGATGAAGAGCAGGCGAGCTCGCTTGCCAAAGAAGTAGTCCATGCGGACCCCCAAACGACGTGATTTCAGACGACGGACGGTGGCCGGCGACCGATCGGTGCCTCATAGGTCGAGCTGCTACCCCCTCCCCCGGCGCCGTCGCGTCTCCTACACAATCTATGATTCGCGGAACGGAGAGTAAAGAATGAATCGTGCGCCCCGGCGCCGGTCGGCGGTCATGTTGTGCCATGCCGGAGGTCGGCTCGTCGTCGGTGGCCCCCGAAGGACAAGCTCCGGCGTCGTGAGGCAGAGATGCTGGCCTTCCTCCCCGCACGCCGTCGCGCCATGTTTCTCAGCCTTCGCCGTCGCGCTTCTCGACCCGCAGCTCGACGTCCCGGACGTGCTGTTCCGAGAAGCGGAACGCCTTCGGCACGAGGGCACGGTCCTTCTGCAGGACGTCGTCGACGAGCGTCGCGAGCTCGTCCCGATGGCCCGGCGACAGGGCTTCCATCTGTGGGTCGCGGTCCATCTGCCGCCGGATCCGCTCGCGGTTCGCCTTCGCGAGGAGGCCCTGCTGGGCACTGTCGTACGCGCCGGCGAGCGATTCCAACGCCGGCGGAAGGTACTTCAGGCCGAGCCAGACGATGGCGATGGGCGGTGCGGCCTGGGCGACTTCGGCGATGACGAGCTCGAGGGAGCCGGCGCGGACCTCCTCGACGCGCAGGTGGTCCCTGGGCCGCAGGGCGTAGGAACGCAGGCCCTGCGGCTGCAACCGTCCGTAGACGTTGTCGGCCAACTGGAGGTAGGCCGCCAGGTCCCTGAGGGGCAGGTCGCGGCCGTCGGTGCGCACGACGAGCTCAAGGCGGTCGCCTTCGCCGGCGCCGGGGATCAGCGCCTGCTGGAGCTCACGCAGAGCCGCGACCGGCGTGCGGATCGTTGGTTCGTCCATCGCTCCCCCCCCGTTGACTTGCGTATCGTGGCGCGCACGGGTCGTCCACGCCGCCCTCTTCGCGCTCTGTTCATCGTACGCTGCTGACGGGACTACTCCATGCCGCGATTCCGGCAAGGAGGACAACAGCTGCCGCCAGTCGCTGTGGCACGAGAGTGGAAGGGCGGGCGGCGCGGCGATTGCGCCGCCGCAGGCGGCGTTTACGCGGCGCCGCCCGCCCTGTAGAGTCGATCACACGTTGAACGTTCAGTCAGCGGCGCCGCCCGGGAGGCGCCGCGGTCGGCGGTCCGGGTCGGGGACGGGAGGACGATGAAGCGCGCGGAGCGCTCGCAGCAGCGGCGGCGGGAGATGCTCGAGGCCTACTACCAGACGCTCCTCGAGGAGGGTCTGCAGGGCGCGTCCATCGCCAAGATCGCCCGCCGCCTCGGCGTTCCGCCGAGTCTCCTCATCCACTACTTCGGCACCAAGGAGCAGATGACCATCGAGCTCGTCGACTACCTGCTCGAGGTCTTCTACGAGACCTACGGCCACAAGCTGGCGGCGATCGCCGACCCGCGCGCGCGTTTGCTGGCGATCGTCGATGAGTTCTTCAGCCCCGAGTACCACCAGCTTCTCGACGACCGCGCCTTCTACGCCTGCTTCTACCTGAGCCTCACGCATCCCAAGGTCCGCGAGGCGTACGCGGCTCTGTATGAGAGCTCGCTCGCGCTGGTCGAGGAGGCGATCCACGACTGCATGGCCGCCGGCGTGATCCCCGGAGACGACGCCCACGAGCTGGCGATGACCGTCAAGGCCATGGAGGAGGGATACGCCTTCCTCATCGGCGGCGGGGCCGACGAGGCCGTCAAGGCGACGATGGGGCAGGTTCTGAAGAAGCGCGTGCTCGGATTGCTGGGGCTGGACGGGAAGGAAGAGTGGGAGTAGGGAGAAGGAGCGGACGGGGAGGGCGGGCGCGCGGCCGCAGGCTGACGCGCCCGCCCTCCCCGTCCGCTCCTTCTCCTCCAGCGTCCCGACTTCTCAGTCGGCGAACAGCTCGGCCACCGCCTCGCCGAACACCAGCGTGTGGCGGTCGATGTCCGCCTCGCTCGTGGCCGGACACATGAGGGCCATGTTGTGGAACGGCGTCATCAGGATGCCGCGGTTGATCGTGTACAGGTGCATGTACTCGTCGAGCTCGGCGTCGTGAGCGGCCGCCGACTCGCCGCCGCTGCGCGGTACCCGGGGTGTGAAGCGGTACTCGGCCCGCGCCCCGATCTGGACGATCGACCATGGCGCCCGGTGCTCGTCGATCACGGCCTGGACGCCGCGCGTGTACTCGGTACACAGGGCGATCATCTTGGCGAAGTTCTCCTCGGTGAGGACGTGCTCGAGGGTCGCCCGCGCGGCGGCCAGCGAGAGGGCGTTGCCGGCGAGCGTGCCGCCGACGCCGCCCTGGTCGACGAGGTCGGCCTCGGTGTCGGCGAGGATGCGCTCGGCGAAGTCCTTGGAGACGCCGTAGGCGCCGATCGGGATGCCCGAGCCGAGCGCCTTGCCGACGGTCACCACGTCGGGGCGCAGGCCCCAGGCACGGGTGCAGCCGCCGTAGCTGGCGCTGAACGTGTGGGTCTCATCGTTGATGAGCAGGGTCCCAGTCTCGTCGCAGAGGGCGCGCACGGCGTCCAGGAACCCCGGCTCCGGAGGGACGATGCCGATGTTGGTCATGGCCGGTTCCATGAGGACGGCGGCGACGTCGCCGAGGGCGAGCGCCTCGCGCAGGGCGTCGACGTCGTTGAACTCGACGACCTTGGTGGTCAGCGTCGGGTCGACCTGGGGCCCCACGTTGCCCGGCTTGGACATCGGCCTGCCGTCGGGACCGACGACGATGACGGTCTCGTCGACCGTGCCGTGGTAGCAGCGCGAGAAGACGAGGACGTACGGGCGTCTCGTGACCTGGCGCGCCATGCGCAGCACGAACCGGTTCGCGTCAGTGGCGGAGAGCGTGAACTGCCAGTAGGGGAGGCCGAAGCGACGCTGCAGGTCGCGGCCGACCGCGGCGGCATCTTCCGTAGGAAGCATCGTCGTGATGCCGCCGTCCTCGCTGATGCGCTTGCGCACGGCCTCCATGACGATCTCCGGCGAGTGGCCGGTCATCGCCCCGGTGTCGCCAAGGCAGAAGTCGATGTAGGTGCCTCCGTCGACGTCGGTGATGCGGTTCCCGTGCGCCTTCGTGAAGTACACCGGGAAGCCGCCTGGCCAGATCGCCATCCAGCTCATCGGGACCCCGGCGAGCAGGCTGCCCCGCGCGTCCTCGTAGAGTGCAAGGGAGCGGGGATGGCCGGCCACGTACTCGCGGCGCTCGCGTTCCAGCAGCGCGCGGAGGCGCCCGCGGTCGAGCGAGCGGAGCGGGCTGCCGTCGGCGGTGCGGGTCGGTCGCGCGGAGGCTGCTTCGTGATGCGCGGTCACGGCGTCGAGCCGCGTGGAGACGGCGCCGGGCCGCGAGTAGATGGCGCTAAGCTGGGAGAAGCTCATGCTGGTCACGTTGTCCCTCCGTCTTTGTGAGATGCAGAATCAAGGGTAAGTTAGACTGAACGTGCAGTCAATATACGACGCATGGAGACCGGCGCGGCCGTGTCGTGGGAGAAGGAAGACGGGGCGGCGAGGGCCGGGGAGTGGCGCTCGCCGCCCCGTCGACTTGCAAGACGCGGGCCGCTAGCTGGGGGGGATGCCCACGTCTCACGGGGGGCATCATGTGCCGTCTGCAGTGTAGCGTAGAATGAACGTTCAGTCATCCGGTCTTCCGCGTCCGCATCTCTTCGCGTATCCACCGGCTCCAACGTCAAGCTGCTGAGACGCGCTCCGCGTCCGGCGTCTGGGTCTGCGTGTCCGCCGCCTGGGTCTCCGCGCTTAGGGTGTGAGCCGATCTCTGGGCCTGCGCGGTCGTCATCTGGGTCGTTCGCGCACGACCTGGGCATGAGGGCGGCGCTGCCACACTCGCTACCTGCCGCGGGCGGGTACAACCTGGGTGTGAGCGCGTCGCCGCGTGGCGACGTCTTCGACACGACCCGATCGGAGGAGGTGAGGGACCGTGGAGGGATTCGCCCGCGGTCTTCCCAAGGCCGAGCTGCACGTGCATCTGGAGGGGACGCTTGAGCCCGAGTTGCTCCTGGAGCTCGCCGGTCGTCATCACGTCTCGCTGCCGTACCGGTCTGCGGCGGAGGTGCGCGCCGCGTACCGGTTCACCGATCTGCAGTCGTTCCTCGACCTCTACGGGAGCAACCAGCGGGTGCTGCGCGATGAGGACGACTTCCGTCGCCTGACGCTCGGCTACCTCGAGCGTGCCCACGCCGACGGCGTCCGTCACGCCGAGGTGTTCTTCGACCCGCAGAGCCATACGGCCCGGGGCGTGCCGTTCGGCGTCGTGATCGAGGGCATCGCGGAGGGCCTCGCCGAGGGCGAGGAGCTGTACGGCATCAGCACGCGGTCGATCATGTGCTTCCTCCGTGACCTGGGCAGTGAAGCGGCGGAGAGGACGTTGGACGAGGCGCTCGCGTATCGTGACTGGATCGACGGTGTCGGTCTGGATTCGGCCGAGCGTGGCCACCCTCCCGGCGCGTTCGCGGACGTCTTCGCCCGGGCACGTGGCGAGGGCCTTGTCGGCGTGGCCCACGCCGGCGAAGAGGGTCCGGCGGCGTACGTCCGCGAAGCGCTCGACACCCTGCGGGTGCGGCGCATCGACCACGGCGTAGCGGCCGTCGACGACCCGGAACTGGTCGAGCGCCTGCGTCGCGAGCGCGTGCCGCTGACCATGTGCCCGCTCTCCAATCTCAAGCTCGGCGTCGTCCGCCGGCTCGAGGACCATCCGCTCAAGACGTTGCTGCACGCGGGGGTGCTCGTGACCGTCAACTCGGACGATCCCGCATACTTCGGCGGCTACCTCGTCGACAACCTGGTCGCCGTACGGCGCGCTCTTGGTCTGCGGCGACGTGACTTGGTGCGCCTGGCGAAGAACTCGTTCGAGGCGGCGCTGCTCGACGACGTCGAGCGCAGCCGCCTGATCGCTGAGGTCGACGAGTTCGCCGCGCGCCGCGACGTCGCGGCGTAGGGGAGGCGTGCGGCGGACGAGGCGGGGGTCGCGGCGCAGGGGAGGCGCGCGGCGGACGAGGTGGGGGTCGCGGCGTAGGGGAGGCGCGGGTCGCGGCGCACGAGAGGCGCGCGGCGCGCAGGTCCGGTCGGCGCGCGCCACGAGCGTGGCGTATGCTTTCCGCCGCATGGCTTCGCGCGGCCCCCACGACGTGGCGCTCATCGGCGCCGACTTCGGTAAAGTGACGACGTCGCTCGCCTGGGCTGTCGTCGGCGCCGACGGCAGTATCGGCGCGCCGCGGACGCGCAGCGTCCGGCATCGCGGTGACCCGCTGCGGCCGTTCCTCGAACTGTATCGAGAGATCGGGGCCGGCCGCGTGGCCGGCGTCGCCGCCACGGGCGCCTTCGGCGACCGTCTCGGCGCGCCGGTCAGGGCCGGCCTGCCCGACGAGGTGGCCCAGGAGCGCGCCGCGACGGCGCTGCTCGGCGACGGGCCCTTCAACGTCGTCCGCGTCGGCGGCAGCGGATACTCTGTTCTCACCCGCGATGCCCGCGGCGTCGTCTCGTTCCAGGCCAACGAGCGCTGCTCGGCCGGCACCGGTGAGACGGTGGAAGGCCTCTGCAATCGGCTGGGGCGGGACCTGGACGAGGCCGTGCGGCTGGCCGAGGCCAGCTCCGACGGCCTCGTCGTCACCAGCCGCTGCGCGGTCTTCGCCAAGAGCGAGCTCACGCACTACGCCAACGAGGGCGAGGACCACGGCCGCCTGTTCCGCGGCCTCTTCGAGGGCGTCGCCCGCAACGTCCATGCCCTCTACGACCGCGTCAAGGTCGACGGTCCTGTGCTCCTGGTCGGGCACGGCGCCACGATCCGCCCTCTGGCCCGCCACTTCGAGGAGCTCGCCGGCGTCGCCGTGACGGTGCCCGAGGAAGCGGGCGTGTTCGAGGCGTTGGGGGCGCTGTACGACGTCGCCGCGCAGATGGACGGGCGCGCACCCGGCGGCGCGGCGGGTGCGGGCGGCGCGCCAGCGCAAGCGGCGCGCGCCGCCTGGCCCGTCGACCCCGCCGCCCTCGTGCTTCCCTCGCGCCGCACGGTGCGCGCCCTCGAGCCGGCGGTGCAGGGTCCCGGTTCGGTCGTCCACCTCGAGTGCGGGACGCGCCCCGTCGACCCGTCCGTGCCCCTCGTCCTCGGCCTCGACCTGGGGTCGACCGGGTCGAAGGCGGCGCTCGTCACCCTCGACGGCGACGTCGCCGCCGGCGTCTACCGCCGCACCGACGGCAACCCCGTCGAAGCGGCGAAGGCGCTGGTCGCCGAGATCCGCGAGATGCTGCCCAACCCGGTCGTCGCCATCG
>Ga0116187_1002889_pt1 | contig 16407 bp, 17 predicted proteins | sample AD_JPNNA6_MetaG_FD_89755 | JGI IMG/M metagenome (GOLD analysis project Ga0116187, IMG submission 89755) | Active sludge microbial communities of municipal wastewater-treating anaerobic digesters from Japan - AD_JPNNA6_MetaG | ecosystem: Engineered > Bioreactor > Anaerobic > Digestate | place... | reverse complement strand
TTTCCGCTCCGATCGGTCGTGGACGAAGCCCTGGCGGCGTTCCCCGACATGGCCGCGAACAAGGAATTGTCGTTTTCCGTCGTGGTCGACGACCGCCTGCCCGGCCACCTTCGCGGCGACCCCACGCGGTTGCGCCAGATCCTGTCGAACCTCGCCACCAACGCGCTCAAGTTCACGGAATCCGGAGCGATCGAGGTGCGCGTCCAGCCGCGGGGATGGAACGGGAACGTCTGCACCGTGCGGTTTTCGGTCTCCGATACCGGAATCGGGATACCCCCCGAGATCCTGCCCCGCCTGTTCGCCAAGTTCGAGCAGGCCGACATGTCGACCACCCGCAAGTTCGGCGGGACCGGGCTGGGGCTTTCCATCTGCAGGCAGCTGGTCGACGCCATGGGCGGGACCATCGAGGCCGCGAGCACTCCGGGCGCGGGGTCCACCTTCGTGGTGGAAATCCCCTTCGAGCGCGGCTCCGAAACCCCCCAGGCGCCTTCCCCCGAGCAGAGGCCGCATTCGCACCGCCTGCGCGTGCTCTGCGCCGAAGACTACCCCACCACCCAGATCGTGGTCCGAGCGCTTCTGGAGGACCGCGGCCACCTGGTGGACATCGTGGACAACGGACTGGACGCGCTGGAACGGCTCGCGAGCCACGACTACGACGTGGCGCTCCTGGACGGACGCATGCCCCTGATGGACGGCCTGGAGACCATCCGGCATCTGCGCTCGGGATCCATGGGAACCCTCGTCTTCCGGGATCCCGGACTGTTCGCGATCGCCTTCACGGCCAACGTGTCGGAATCCGACAAGCAGCGCTTCCTGGAAGCCGGGACCGACGACTTCCTGGGAAAGCCGATCGACGAGGCGGAATTCCACCGCGCGCTGGAGAACGCGATCGCGACCCTGCTGGAACGCGGAAAGGACCTGCCCCCGCTGGTGCACGCGACACCGTCGGCGCTGGACGATCTGTTCGGGGTGGACGCGACCGGCGACGGATCCCGCAGCAGCTTCCCCTGCCCCGGCTTGGCGAACGCGCCGCCGCAGGGACGAACGCCGCAACCCCTGGAAAGCAGGTTGGAGGACATTTTCCGGTCCACGCTGCCCGAACGGCTTCGCGAACTCCAGGCGTCCTTCCAGCGCGGGGATCTGCCCGAGATGGCCCGCCAGTTCCACGGCTTGCGAGGGTCGGCCGGTTGCGTGAAGGCCCACGATCTGGTCGCGATGGGACGCGAACTGGAAGCCCTGGCCGACCTGGAAGACATGGATGCGATCCGCCAGCGCATGCCGCGATTCCTGTCTGCGCTGGAATCCTGGCTCCCGGTCGCTCCAGAGGACGCCCCATGAACACCATCGTCGTCGACGACGATCCCGTCTCGCGCCTGGCCCTGGTGGATCTGATCCGCAGGTTCGAGTTCGTGACCGCCGGCGAGTTCGAAAGCGCCACGATGGCCTGGGAGTACCTGCAGCTCAACCCGCCGCCCATGCTCGTGTGCTGCGACATCCGCATGCCCGGGATGACCGGGATGGAATTCCTGCGCCGGTTCAAGGAAAGCCGGAAGCTCGCCGGGATCCCCTTCGTGCTGGTCACCTCGACGTCGGAGCGCGACCTGGTCCAGGAAGCCATCCGCCTGGGGGCCTGCGGGTACATCGTGAAGCCGTTCTCCCCGACCGAAACCTTTGCGCGTCTCAAGGGATTCCTGCAGCCCGCCTGGAGCGAAATCGCCGAAGAACCGACCTCGACCATGCGTCGCCTGGGATTGTCCACCTCCAAGCTCGACCTGTACTACACGGCCTTCCGCCGCCAGATCGACGAAACATCCGGCCTTTTGACCACCCGCCACGCCGGAACCTCGCTGGAAAACGGGCTGGTCACCCGCCTGGATGCGATCCGCACGGGCTGCATGACCCTGGGGCTGTGGCACGGCGGACGCATCCTGGACGCCCTCCGCTCGCATCCCGATCCAAGATCGGCCTTCAAGCTCCACATGGCCGCCATCGCCGAGGCGGTCGACATCCAGCAGCGCTGGGCCCGCGACGGTTCCTGGCGCAATTCGTCCGCGCCCGATTCCTGACCGACGGCAATCCCACCCATTGCCAGCCGCAATCGCCTGCGGATCTTGTCAGATCCCTTCCCGGAGCTAGGTTTCCATTCCTTGAAGCCTGGAATCCTGAACGCCGCGTCGGCTCTTCTTTTCGCCTTGGCCACAAGCGCCATCGCGCTCGTGCCCGATGGCCTGATGGGCACCGTGCCCGGAATCGCCGCGTCGTCGTCCGACACGGCGTCCGCGCGGGACACCGTCGCGCGCGCCGACACCGTGCACTACGAATCCGATTCGCTGGATTATTCCACCGATTCCCGACGCATGCTCCTGATGGGACGCGCCCTCCTCAAGTACCGCACCACCGTGTTGAAGGCCGACTCGATCTACTACGACCAGGAAACGCAGCTGCTGGAGGCCAGGGGCCGTCCCGACGTCACCGATCCGGCGTTCCAGGCGTTTCGCGGCACCGGACTCAAGTACAACATGAAGACCCGCCACGCGGCCGTGGTCCAGGCCTACAGCTACAAGGCCGGCGAATACTACCGCGGCGCGGAAATCCGTCGGTTCCCCGACAAGACGCTGCAGATCGTGGACGGCGACTACTGCAAGTGCAACAGCACCGGAACCCCCGACTACTACTTCTCCACCGAAAAGATGGAGATCGAGCCCGATGTCGTGGCCACCGCCGCCCCGCTGGTCCTGAACATCGAAGAAGTCCCGGTGTTGATCGCCCCGTTCGTGCTGTTCCCGCTCGGCAAAGGCCGGCGCAGCGGCCTTCTGACCCCCAAGCTGGGCGGCGACCAGAAACAGGGGTTCTTCGTGAAGAACCTGGGCCTGTACTGGGGCATTTCCGACTACATGGACCTGACCACGGTGGGCGACGTCGTGGAAGGCAGCGCGGGCAAGTTCGACCACCTCAACGGCGATGCCAATTTCCGGTACGAAAAGCGCTACTGGCTGCGCGGCAACCTGCAAGGCAAGCGGTACCTGCAACAGCTGGGCGGCGCGGGATCGGGATGGGAAGTTGGATACACCCACGACCAGCAGCTTCTGCCCCAACCCGAAAAGTTCACGCTCAAGGGCCAAGGTTCGTTCGTGTCCAGCCAGACGGTGCGCAACCAGAACGCGCTCACCGGCGAAGAGATCCTGAACCAGACCGCCAACGCATCGCTTGCCGCCAGCTACCGCTGGGACGGAGGTTCCAGCATGAACCTCAGCGCCAGCCAGCAGCAGAACCTGAACACGGGCGTGCGCACCCGCGAATACCCGAGCATGACGTTCCTTTCCAGCGGACAGTTGTTCCCGGGCGACGACCCCGACGACACCGCCTGGTACCGCTCCCTGCGCTATTCCTACACCTCGCGGTTCAGCCACTACGCCGACCGCATGGCCGATTCCATCTTCGAGGCCGACCAGGCGCGCTACCTGGCCAAGCTCGGGACGGATTCCGCCATCCCCGAACCGCGTCCGCTCGAGCTTCCGTACCTGGGCGCCGGACAGACCCTGGCGCTGACCGCTTCGCGCAAGCTGGGATACCTGGACCTGAGCGCCTCGGGGAACCTGCGCCACGACTGGACCGCCTACAGCTACGACGCACCGGCGACGCCAGGCTCCACCGCTTGGCGCAAGTACGGGAAGGATTTCGACCCCGACCAGGTCCTGACCTGGAACCTGGGGGCCAACGCCAGCACGAGGTTCTACGGCATGTGGATGCCCTATATGGGCCGGTTCGCAGGGTTGCGCCACACCGTCACGCCTTCGGTCGGCTACACGTTCGTGCCGCATGTCGACCAGCGTCCCTATTTCGTGGCCAATTCCCGTCTGGGCCAGACCACCGGACAGAACAAGGCGCAGCTTCTGAACCTGACCCTGGGCCAAGGCCTGGACGCCAAGATCCTGGACGCGAAATCCGACACGGCCAAGCAATCGGGCAAAAAAGGCACGCCCTTGAGCCTGGTGAACGGATCCAGCACGACCAGCTACGACTTCCAGAAGGATTCCAAGCCCTGGGCCGACATTTCCACGACCTTCAATACCGGTCTCCTGCAGGCAATCCAGTTGAACGGCTCGCTGGTCCACACGCTCTACGATCCGTTCTCGGCCGACTCCGCCACGGAAACGTTCCCCACCCTCAAGAGGTGGAGCCTTTCCTTCTCCAAAGGGTTGAGGGTTTCCGGGTCGTTTTCCGACGGCATCCGCGTGAGCCAGGACAGCGTGGAGATGCAACCCTGGAACATGGGCATGGAATACTCCTATTCCATCACGGCCGATCGCGTCTCCAGGAACGTCTTTCGCGAGACGCGCACCCAGACCGCGTCCTTCAGCGCCGATGTCAAACCCAGCCGCGACTGGGCCGCCACCTGGCGCTCCAGCTACAACTTCGAGATCGGTTCGTTCGTGGCGCACGCGCTCAATTTCAAGCGCACCCTGGGGTGCTGGGACATGAACTTCGGGTGGACCCCCGTGGGGCCCGCCCGCGGCTGGACCTTCCTGATCCAGATCCGCGACCTGCCCGACGTCAAGATCCAGGCCCAGAGCACCACCTTGCGCAAGGTCGTGAAATCGTCCACCGTGAAGACCACCACGCCATGACCGCATCGCCTTGGATCCCTTCGCTGGACGTCCCCCTGGTGCTGGCCAGCGCCTCGCCACGACGCACCTGGATCCTTTCGATGCTGGGGATTCCGCACGTGGTGGACCCGGCCCACATCGACGAATCGCAGGAAGACGAATCCGACCCGGCCGCCATGGTCCTGTCGCTGGCGGCCAAGAAAGCATCCGAGACCAGCCGCCGGCACCCCGGTGCGCTGGTCCTTGGTGCCGACACCATCGTCTATCTTTCTCCACACGTCCTTGGCAAGCCCGGCGATCCCGAGCACGCCAAGGAAATGCTCGCGAACCTTTCCGGAAAGGAGCACGTGGTCTGGACCGGCATCCATCTGGCGATGGACGGCAAGCCGATCAAAGGCGCGGCGGTTCCGGCCAAGGTCAGATTCCGGCATCTCGCCGAACATGAAATCGATTCCTACGTGGCCACCGGCGACCCGCTGGACAAGGCCGGGTCGTACGGGATCCAAGGCCCGGGACTGGGAATGGTCGAGTCCCTGGAAGGTTGTTTCTACAGTGTCGCGGGTCTACCCGTGGCCGCCACCATCGAACTACTTCGCGACTGGCACGCCCAGCAAACCAAGGGAAACAAGAAGGCATGAGCGAATCGACAAACATTCCCTCGGCTTCCAGACTCCTTGCGCAGGCCCGCGAGGCCAAGGAGCTCACGCTCGACCAGGTGTCGCTGCAGACCCGCATCCCCCGCGACCTGATCCAGGCGCTGGAAGAAAAGAACTGGTCGGCGCTCCCCGGCGCCCCCTACGCCCGCGCATTCTGCAAGACGCTCGCGCAGGCCTACGAGATCGATCCCGACCTCGTGCTGGAAGGTCTGCGCAACGACATGGGCGGCGCGCCGCCCGCAGCCAAACCCGCGCCCAAGGTCGCCAGCGAAATCGACATCGCGCCATCCAAGGACGACGCGGATTCCAATCGCACCCCGCTGCTTCTGGCCGGTATCCTGGCCCTGGCCCTGGTGCTGGTGATCGCGGCGACCCGACTGAACTTCGGAGGCATCAACAGCGTCCAGCCGGCGGTGGATTCCCTCGCGACCGATCCTGAATCCGACAGCCTGGAACAGGATTCCCTCGCCACGACCTCGCTGGCGCCCATCCCGGCCGCTCCCCCGCGCAAGACGGCGACCATCAAGCTCGCCGACACCGGCCGTTCGGCGTTCATCCTCTACATGCGCCAGGGGATCATGCGGATCCGCAAGAAGAACCTCCTGCCGTCCGACACCCTCGAGTTCGATCCCGACACGGCGATCCTGGTCCGGAATCTGTCCAGACAGCGCCTGCGGATCTCGGGAGCGATCACCCACGACAGCGTCGACCACACCTACTTCAAGGTGGTGCGCGGCAATGATTCCGTCCGGCTCGAATCGATTTCCGAATCCGCCTGGAACGAGAAGGCCCAACCCATCCTCGATCGCAGGCGCAAGCAGAATCCGGAGTGACGCCCACGGTCGACAGCCATTGCCATCTGCAGGCCAAGCCGCTTCGCGACATCGCGGCGCGATTGGTCGCACAGGCGCGCGAGGCCGGGGTCCAACAGTTCCTGATCGCCGGGATCCAGCCTTCGGAGATTCCCGACACGGCGAACCTGGCCCGGTCACTGGACGTCTGGTTCAGCGTGGGGTGCCATCCTTGCCATGCCGACGAATGGGACCCCACCCCGATCCTGGAATGGAAGGACGACCCTCGCGTCGTGGCCATCGGGGAATGCGGCCTGGACTACTACCACAAGCCGTTCGACGCCGCGCTGCAACAGCGGGTGTTCCGGGAACAGATCCGGATCGCCAACGCCGCGGGCCTGCCCTTGATTTTGCACAACCGCGAATCGGATGCCGACCTGGTGGCCTTGCTGCGCCAGGAGAACGCCCACGCCGGAGTGTTCCATTGTTTCGGCGCCGATCGCGCCACCTTGGATGCAGCTTTGGAGCTTGGGTTCTTCGTGAGTTTTGCAGGCAACGTCACCTACCCCAAGGCGAGCTTTCGGGAACTGGTGTCCAGCGTGCCGTCCGATCGCCTGTTGATCGAAACCGATTGCCCTTGGCTTTCGCCGGTCCCCCACCGCGGCAAGACCAACCACCCCGCCTTGGTGACCCACGTCCTGGAAGAAGTCGCGAAGCTTCGCGGCCACGATCCCGAATCGCTGGGCCGGCAGGTGGTGGCGAATTTCGGTGTATGTTTCCCAAAGACATCCAATCCACCGGGGAACGCCGCATGACGTGGATCATCATCTTCCTGGTCGTCTCGTCCATCCTGTCGATGGCGTGGGCGTTCCTGTCGTCGTCGCGGCTGGATACCGCCGTGTCGGCCCTGGAAAAGCGACTGGAATCGCGCCTGGCGCACACGCCGACCACCGAGACGGAATCCAAGGGAGCCGCCAAATGAGAACCGCCACGCTCGAACGCAAGACCAAGGAAACCTCTGTCCGGGTCGAGTGGAACCTGGACACGGCCTCGGCTCCGGTCGCCAAATCGGGTTCGGGCTTCCTGGACCACATGCTGGAACAGCTGGGGCACCACAGCGGCACGTCGCTTTCCGTCCAATGCCAGGGCGACACGCACATCGACCTCCACCACTCGGTGGAGGACATCGCCATCACGCTGGGACAGGCGTTCAAGAAGGCGGTCGGCGACAAGGCCGGGATCGAGCGCTACGGGTTCTACGCGGTGGCCATGGACGAGGCGCTGGCTCGTTGCACGCTCGATCTGTCGGGACGGTTCCACCTGGAATACCACTGCCCCATCGCCCGCGACCGCGTGGGCGACCTGGACGTGGAGCTGGTGGAACATTTTTTCAGGAGCCTGGCCGAACATTCGGGCATGACCCTGCACCTGGACCTGGACCGCGGCACCAACGCCCACCATTGCGTGGAAGCCCTGTTCAAGGCCTTCGCCCGCGCCCTGGCCATGGCGATCGGCCCCTCGCGCACGGGTTCCAAGAGCATCCCCAGCACCAAGGGCGTGTTGTAAAGGAATTCAATCCTTCAGCGACAGCATGCAGTCGCCGTAGCTGAAGAGGCGGTAGCGTTCGGCGAGGGCGGTGTCGTAGACTTCGCGCCAGCGTTCGCGCGAGCCCAGCCATCCGGCCACCAGGAGCACCAGCGTGGTGCGCGGCCAATGGAAGTTGGTGAGCAGGCCTTGGGCCGAACGCGGCGGGTCGAACGGATGCACGAACAGGCGGGTCTCGCCGGTGCCTGCCAAAAAACGTCCATCGTGCATGCGGAACACGGTTTCCACCGTGCGCAGCGAGGTGGTCCCCACGCACACGATGCGACCTTTGCGGTCGCGGGTACGTTGCAGGAGATCGGCGGTCGCCTGGGACATTTCCCAACGCTCGGAGTGCATGGAATGTTCCAGGGCGTTGTCGACGGAAACCGGCTGGAAGGTCCCGGCCCCCACGTGGAGCGTCACATGGGCGATCGAAACCCCGGCGGCCTCGATCGCGCGCAATTCGGTTTGTCCAAGGTGCAGTCCCGCGGTCGGCGCGGCCACGGCCCCCGGGCGGTTTCCCCAGACGGTCTGGTAGGTGGAATCGTCCGCCGCGTCGGGGGATCGTTTCACGTAGGGCGGCAGCGGGAGCTCGCCAGAATCGGCAAGCCACGGGTGGAACGCCTCGATCGGCATCGGGAAGCGAAGGACCCGGCTCCCGTCGGGAAGGATGTCCTGCACCACCGCCTCGATGCCGCCCGGGAACACCACGCTCCGGCCTTGCGTCAATTTCCGTCCCGGCTTGGCGAAGGCGGTCCAGGAACACGAACTTCCGTCCAGGTCGCGGGGCTCCAGAAGCAGGACCTCCACCGCCCCGCCCGTGGCGACCGTCCCCCGCAGCCGGGCGCGAAGCACCTTGGTGTCGTTGAGCACCAGGCAATCGCCTTCGCGCAACAGCGACGGAAGGTCGGACACGCAGCGGTGCGAGATCCCCGCGCCCACCTGTCCCGGAGGCGCCACCAGCATGCGCGAAGTCCCGCGTGCCAGGGGAACCTGCGCCACCAGTTCGGGCGGGACCTCGAAATCGTAGTCGGAAAGCGGCAGGTTCGGTTCGGAGTCGGTCATTTCGCGTTTCTTGTGGTTCGGTCGGATCGGTCGGCGGGGCAGGAATGTAGCAGCCGGAAGGCCTCGCGACGGCGTTCGGGTTGCTAACTTCCCGAACGCACTCCATGATTTTGATCCGACACATCCTGCGCGAACACGTCGCACCCTTCTTCTACTCGCTGGTGGTCGTCACCGGGCTGTTCCTGGTGGATTTCGTGGTGCAGATCCTGGATTCCATCCTGACCAAAGGCCTGGCCTGGAACGTCGTGCTGGAGCTGTTCTTCCTGAACGCGGCCTGGATGCTCGCGCTGTCGGTCCCCATGTCGGTGCTGGTGGCCTCGCTCATGGCCTTCGGGCGGATGTCGGCCGACGGCGAGATCGACGCCATGCGCGCCGCCGGATTGCACCCCGCCAAGATGCTGTTGCCCGGGATCCTGGCCGGGGCGCTGCTGGCCGGGGCCCTCACCTGGTTCAACGACCGGGTGCTCCCCCAGGCCAATTTCCGGGCGGCGAGCCTTCGCGAGGACATTTCCCGCAAGCGTCCGGCCGTGCTGTTGCAACCGCGGACCATGATCCAGGATTTCGACGGATTCCGTCTGTGGCTCGGGTCCAACGACCCGAAGACCGATTCGCTCCAGGACATCGCGATCTACCAGCTGGACAAGGGCGGCGGCCAACCCACCGTGATCACCGCCAGGGGCGGCCGGGTGCGGCTGGATTCGGCCCAGGACGCCTGGATCTTCTCGTTGCGCGAAGGCGAGACCCACTCCCCCGACCGCGAAAAGCCGGCCAACTACCTGCGCATCCGCTTCACCGAATTGGACGTGACGGTCCCCAACATCGATTCGCGCCTGCACCGCACGGAAAAAGGCTACCGAGGCGACCGCGAAATGCCCGTGGCCGCCATGCGGGAACAGGAACGCAAGGCCCACGACCGCCAGGCGGTGCTGGTGAAGGAATCGTCCGAACGGTTGTTTTCCGATCTGCGCTGGGTCCAGAATCTGCTGGAACTGGATTCGGGCGCGGCCAAGAACGCCAAGAACGACACCGATTCCCAAATGGTCCTGTCCAACGCCGGATCGGCCAAGGTCCTCCCCGATTCCAATCCCGTCCATTCGGCGGCACGCACGCTCAAGGTCCTGGCGCAATCCCGGATCGCCGAGACGAAGAACGCCATGGAACAGATCCGGTGGGAGCGCAACGAAGCCAACCGCTACCGCGTGGAAATCCACAAGAAGTTTTCCATTCCCGTGGCCTGCATCCTGTTCGTGCTGGTGGGCGCTCCCTTGGGCATCCTGGCGCGCTCCGGCGGCGTGGGCACCGGCGCCACCTACAGCCTGGCGTTCTTCCTGCTGTACTGGGCGGCCTTGATCGGCGGCGAAACCTTGGCCGACAAGGGCAAGGTCGACGGCGCCTTGGCCATGTGGTTCCCCAACATGGTGCTCGGCACGGTCGGGTTGCTGCTGGTTTCGCGCATGGGGCGCCAGACCCAGTTCTTCCGCTACGCCTGGTTCTTCGCGATCCTGCGGCGCGTGGGAATCGGACGCAAGGCGGTGACCCCGTGAACCGGCTCGACCGCTACCTTCTTGGACGATTCCTGACCATCCTGGTCGGCTGCCTGGTCGCCATCGCGGTCGTGTTCGTCGCGGTGGATTACGTGGGCGCCTACCGTACCGCCTGGAGCGAGCGCTCCATGGCCGACATCCGTTCCTACTACCTCAACTCCATCCCCTACATCCTGTCGCTGGTGAGCCCCATCGCGGTGCTGCTGGCGTCCATGTTCACGGTGGCCGGGTTCGCGCGCCGGCTGGAACTGGCCGCCATGTTCGGGGCGGGAAGACCCCTGTGGCGGGTGCTTCTGCCCATCTGGGTGGCCTGCATCGCCTATTCCGGCGCCTGGGTCTGGATTTCCGACGAGATCCTGCCGCGCTCCAACCACGAACGCCTGCGCATCAGGCCCCCCAAGAAGAACGTCGCCTTCACCGAATCCCCTTACCGCATGGACTTCGCGGTCAAGACGGGAAACGACGGCATCCTCTTCTTCCGCGACTATTCCGGCCCCACCAGCTCGGGAACGCAAACGGTGTTCTCGCGCAACGCCCGTTCCGGAAAACTCGCCGAACGCATCGACGCACGCAGCGCCCATTGGTCGGATTCCGTCTGGTTGTTCCGCCAAGGGATCCGTCGCGTGTTCGACACCTCCGGACGCATGGAATCGTGCACGGCGTTCGACTCGATCCGCGTGAAGATCCCCGACGCCAAACCGCAGGATCTGATCACCAAGAAGCAGTACCCCGACGAAATGACCTACGCCGAAATCCAGGAAAAGATTTCCGCCTTGCGCAAGGCGGGCGAACCCGTGAACGCCTGGGAAGCCGAAGCCGAATTCAAGCGCAGCGGCCCCTGGGTGACCGCGATCGTCTCGTTGTTGGGGACGGCGCTGGCGGCGCTGGTGGGGCGGCGCGGACAAGCATTGGCGTTCGGCGTCGGGATCTTCCTGGCCTTTTGCTTCTACGTGTCGGTGCGTGCCGGGCTCGCGCTCGGGCACGCGGGGCAACTCGACGCCTTGCAGTCGGCATGGGCGCCGCATGTGTTCTTCTTCCTACTCGGATCGGTATTCCTGTGGCGCGCGTCTCGGACCTGACCACCAAACGCTTCACGTTCGTGGTCGCCGGCATCGCGCTGGGCGCGGTCGTGTTCTCCATGATCCACACGGTCGCGGGACTGGCGTGGTGCGCGGTGGCCAGCGCCTTGGCGGGTCTGCGCCATCGCAAACTCCTCAAGATGCGCCGACGTCGGCGGGGCACCTCCGAATCGCGGACCGCTCCCCACGAAGAACAGGCATCTCCGCAACGGCGGTTCGACACCACCCAGATCAACCAGAATTCGTTGCGGATCCCCATCCTGTCCAACGACCAGGAGCCCATCGATTGGCGCCAGATGCGCGCAAGCAGGAAGCCGAAACCGGTTCCGCGCTGGGGAACATGCTGGATCTCGCGCGTCGCGCCCTGGGATGCCGCACCGTGGCGTTGTTTTTGCCCTCGCCCGACGGTTCGGTGATGCTTCGCGCCTGCGCCTCCGATCGCGAAGGGATCCAGGCCGGGGCCAAGCTCGCCCCCGGCGACGGCTTGCTTGGAACCCTGCTCAAGCCCGAAGCTCCCGCCACCTTGCTGGAGCCCAACCTCCCGCAGACCACCAGCGATCTGGGGATCTACGAAGACGGACACGGCCCCAAGAGCGTGGCCGCGGTGCGCGTGCTGCTCACGGGCAAGACCGCCTTGGCGATGGCCGACAACGACCAACCGCTGGAAGCCGGTATTTTGGCCGAACTCGCGGAACTTGCCGCCGCCGCCGATCTTCTGCTTTCGCGCACCCGCGACCTGCGCATCGAAATGCGCGGACGCGAAGTCTGGCAGCGCCTGGGCCTGTTCGAACGCACCATGGGGTCGGCCTCCAAGGAAGACGCCGCCCACGAAGAGCTGCGACATTTCCTGTTGCAGTTCGTGGGCGCCGAAGCGGTGTTCTTCATCCTGCCCGAACCCGGCGCGGCGACTTCGGGACGTCCTTCCGAACGCTGGTACGGCCGCGTGGTCTGGACCTTGGGCGCCGACTGCGACTCGGCCCGCGATTTCAGGGTGGAAGTCCCCGGACGCGGCATCTGCGCCGGCGCGATGGCCCGGGGCGAATTCCTGCAACGCCGATTGGCTCCGCGCGAACCGGTGCAGCTTCTGGGGCACGGCGAACCGGTCCTGCCGCTGGAAGCCGGTGGCGACGTGATCTGCGCGCCGGTCTCGCTGGGCACCGAAGGCCGCCCCGGCCTGCTGGCGCTGTTCCGTTCCCGCGAACCGTTCTCGCCGGTGGAGCGCGAAATCGTGCAGACCGCGCTGTCGTCGTTCGGACAAGCCTTGACACGTCTGCGCGCGGCCGCCGAACTGGAAAAACTCGCCACCCGCGACGGCCTGACGGGACTTTTGAACCACCGCACCTTCCAGGCGTCGTTCCGCCGCGAACTTCTGAAGGCGCGCCGCACCGATTCCAAGGTCGCGCTCATCCTCACCGACATCGACTTCTTCAAGAAGGTCAACGACCAGCACGGCCACCCGGCCGGCGACGCGGTCCTGCGGGGCGTGGCCACCACGGTGCAGAACCAGCTGCGCGAAGAAATCGACATCGTCGCCCGCTACGGCGGCGAGGAGTTCGCCTGCGTGCTGGTGGGAACCACCGAGCAGGGCGCGGTCGAAACCGCCGAACGCATCCGCAAGGCCGTGGAGGACGCCTCCACCGACATCGGGGAATCCGAACCCAAGAAGGTCACGATCTCCATGGGCATCGCGGTGTTTCCCGACGACGGCGGCATGGCCGAAGAACTGATCGAACGCACCGACCAAGCCCTGTACCGAGCCAAGCACGGCGGACGCAACCGGGTGGAGCGAGCCCTGTCGCCCGGCCGATCCCCCGACGCGATCGGATCGTGACCGACCAGGAGACGATCGATCTGCGGTTCATGGAACGCGCCCTGGAACTGGCCGTCCAAGCCGGCGAGGCGGGCGAGGTGCCCATCGGGGCGCTGATCGCGCAGGGCGACCAGATTCTGTCCGAATCGCGCAACCGCATGGAAGAGCTCCAGGACGCCTCGGCGCACGCCGAGATCCTGGCGATCCGCCAGGCCGGCGCGAAGCTCGATTCGTGGCGGCTGGACGGCTGCACCCTCTACGCGAGCCTGGAACCCTGCCCCATGTGCGCCGGAGCCGTGCTCAACTCGCGCATCGCGCGGGTGGTCTACGCCGCCCGCGACCGGCGCCTGGGCGCGTGCCACACGCACTGGGCCATCCTCTCGCAGAACCCGATCGGGCGCGAAATCGAAGTCCTGGACGGAATCCTGGGCGACCAAAGCGCGCGCCTGCTCCAGAGCTTCTTCAAGGACCTGCGCGAAGGACGGCGCGAACGTTCGCAGGTCCGTCGCGGCATCGACATTGGTCGAAGGTCCCGCGATTGACTAGAATCCTGCTCATGAACCGTTTCGCCAGGACCATCCTGAAGGGATTGGCCGTCTTCATCCCTTCGGCGCTCACCATCTGGATCCTGTGGAGCGCCTTCCTGCTGCTGGACCGCATCCTGCCGTTCCACACTCCGGGGATCGGGGTGCTGGTGCTGCTGGGCATCGTGTTCGTCCTGGGGCTTCTGGCCGATTCGTGGCTTGCCGGCCCCCTGTTCCGGCGGTTCGAACGATTGATGGAACGCCTGCCGGTGGTGAGGTTGCTGTACCGCAGTCTTCGCGAAATGACCGAAGCCCTGCTGGGCGAGCGGCGGCCGTTCCAGCACCCCGTCCTGGTGCGACCGTGGACCGGCTCCGAAGCCCGGCTCCTGGGGTTCGTGACCCGCACCAACCTGTCGGAAATCGGCAAGCCGGGTTGGGTGTCGGTCTACGTCCCCAACGCCTACGCGGTGGCGGGGCAAACCTTCATCCTGCCGTCGGATCTTGTCGAGCCTCTGGATGTCGAGTCGTCGCAGGCCATGACCTTCGCGATGTCGGCGGGCGTCACCGGCGCCAAGGTCGAGCGATGAGCCTGAACCTGGTGGTGGTCGTGCCCGGTCCCGTTTCGCGAGATCCCGACGCCGGACGGAATCTGCTCAAGGCCGTGGCCAACACCGGCGGTCGCGTGCTGGTCCTGGGATCGGAACCCGAACCCGTCCCGGCATCGTTCCTGGACGGCATCGGCGCGGTCACGGTCCTGCCGTTTTCCGCCGAATCGCTGGCCGCGTTCCTGCGAACCCCCGGGGTCCTGCCCGACGAATCCGCCTTCCTGGCGGATTCGGTGCTCCAGGCCGATCTCGCGCGCTCCTGCCGTCTCAAGGTCTGCGCCATCGCGGGTTCCGAAATCGGATCGTCGCCCGACGAATCCTGGAAGGACCTGCGGGACGCGCTTGCCTGGACGGAACGGCACACCCAGCTTTCCAAGCGGGCCTGGCCGATCGCCACGGTGGGCGGCCTGGTCTTCGCGCCCGACGACACCGCGTTGTTTGTCCGGACCGCCAAGTGGAGCGGCACCTGGGGGGTTCCCGGCGGCAAGATCGACTACGGCGAGACCAGCCTGGACGCCTTCGCGCGCGAAATCCGCGAAGAGACCGGCCTGGAGATCCTGGATCCGGAATTCGTCCTGGTGCAGGACGCGATCGAAGAACCCGAGTTCTTCCGGCCGCGCCATTTTTTGCTCCTGAACTACCGGGCCCATTGCCTGAACAAGGAATTCCGGCTGAACCACGAATCGCTGGAAGGCGCCTGGTTCGGTCTGCAAGAGGCGCTTTCCCTGCGCCTCAACCGTCCGACCAGGAACCTGGTCGAACATATCCTGTCGAATCGTTCCTGAGGCCCCGCCGGGCCGCACGGTCGAAGCTCAGGCCTCGATCGTGGCGGTGGCGATCTCTCCGGCGACGCTTTCCAGTTCGACCTTGTAGAGGCCTCGTTCCAGCCCCTTGACCGACAGAAACCGAGTGCTGAGCGGCGGAACCCCGACGCTGACGATCAATCGGCCGGTTTTGTCCTGCAACCGGACGAACCCGCCCTGTTCCGTGTAGGCTTCCACGCCATCCCGCCGAAGCCGGATCCTGGCGGCACCGCCCGATTCCCTTGCGACCTCCGCTTCCGTGTTGACCTCGAGCATGGCTGACCTCCGTCGTCCGAATCTCGGGGAACACCAACCAGTCTACTTCCATATACTAGGGGGCAAATTCCGTTCTCACAATCGGTTTTTCCCGCGAACACTTCCAGCGTTCAAAAAGAGCAAACGCCTTCCCAGGTCACCCTTGGAGATCCTCGGGGGTGAGGAGGATGGCCCAGGATCGCGAGGACGGCTGGGCCGAAACACCATCGACGCTAGAGGCCCACGCCAGGGCGGTGCCCCTATCGAAGGGGAAAGACCGTCCCTAAAGGTCTTCTGGACATTTTCCGATCTATGCGGTAGTGAGCCGATGGACAATCAAGCTGTTCACGGTCGTGTGCTTCTTGCGGGCTTGAGCCTGGAGTGACTTCCAAACCGCGCTCGGCAGCTTCACGGTCTTGCCAACCATTGCTTCACGCTCTTCGCCTTTGCGAGGGCGGCCACGCGCCAGCGACGGAACGTTCGGGCCATAGTTTTCTTCGGCCCAAGCTGCGATCTGATCAAAGTTCGCGATCAAATCTTCCTTGGAGGCGTATACAGGCTTCTTCTTGGTCATGATGTCCTCCTCGTTCTGCGACGCGATGAGATGCGAAACCCTGTGATCGGAAAGACTTCCTCTGGCCCCGTGCGGGCGTAGACGATCCGGTACGTCACACCATCGATCTTGGCCTCGCGAGCAAATCGATCTGGAAAATCCGGCGCTGGAAATTCCTCTCCATCTTCGTCTTCAACCAGATGAACTTCACGACATTAAGGTAACACCTTTTATCCTCCCACGCCATGGGGCTTCCCGCTCGTTCGTTCCAACGGGTGACAGCGGTTGTGGACTTCCTTCGCCCGTGGTTGGCTGACGTGCGTGTAGATTCGCGCCCATGCCGGGCGCACCAAACGAAAAGGCTGCCCTCGCAGGCCGCCCTTTGGGAGTCGTGGGTCCGGATTCAGGTCACTTCGTGTCGCGCTTGAATCCCAGCTTCCAGACCAGGTTCTGGAACGCCTTGTTGCCTTCGCTGTCTTCGAACTTGACCACCGCACGGAACAGGTACACGCCCGTGGACACGAACTTCCC
>Ga0116187_1002874_pt1 | contig 16440 bp, 15 predicted proteins | sample AD_JPNNA6_MetaG_FD_89755 | JGI IMG/M metagenome (GOLD analysis project Ga0116187, IMG submission 89755) | Active sludge microbial communities of municipal wastewater-treating anaerobic digesters from Japan - AD_JPNNA6_MetaG | ecosystem: Engineered > Bioreactor > Anaerobic > Digestate | place... | reverse complement strand
GCCGGCGGCGATGCCGAGCTCCTCCTCGAGGGCCTCGGTGATGCGCTCGGCGCCGGCGACGTGGCAGGCGGTGCCGTGGCAGACGTCGATGAGCCGGCGGCCGACGGGGGAGAGGCGGAACTGGTTGTAAAAGCTCGCGACGCCGTAGATCTCCGCGAGCGAGACCCCCGTCTGCAGCGAGACCTCCTGCAAGGCGGCGCGCGGCAGGTAGCCGTAGACCGCCTGCACGTTCTGAAGCACAGTGATGAGCCCGGTGCCGTGCTCGTGGTAGTCGTCGAGCACCGGGGCGAGCTTCTTGAGGTCGATGCCGGGCTGGACCTCGAGGCGGCGCGCCGCGATGCGGGCGGTGTTCGGCGCCGGCAACTGGTACTTGGACGTGGAGTCGACGCGGATGACCTGCACCGGGCAGTTGGTCTCGCACAGCGTGCAGGCCCGGCAACGCGGCTCGCCGCTCGCCGGGTCGATCACCACGCGGAACAGCCCGCGACTGCGCTCGGGAAGCCGATAGCGCTCTTCGGGGTACTGCGTCGTCACCTTGCGCATCGGCAGGTGGCGCAGCGTGGTGCTCATCGCTTTGAACATGCCGAGCATCAGGAGCTCACCACCGGCAGACGCTCGCGCTGACGGCGCAGGCGCCGCTTGAGGATCGGGTCGAACAGGCCCACGAACGCCGCGAACGATACCCACCCGACGACGAGCAGGCCCCACCTCCAATGCGGCACCCAGAGGATGACCGCAGCCGTCAGGGCGATGTTCAGGAGGCCCAGCGGGATGAGGATCTTCCAGGCGAAGCCCATGAGCTGGTCGACCTGGAGCCGCGGCAGCGAGAGTCGCACCCACACGAGGGCGAACACGAGGATGTACGTCTTCACCATGAACCAGATGAAGGGCACGATGGCCACGCCGCCGATGACGAGAGCATCTTCGAACGGGCCATGCCAGCCGCCGAAGAACAGCGTCACCGCGACCATGGACATGATCGTCATGCAGGCGTACTCGTTGAGGAAGAACATCCCGAAACGCATGCCTGAGTACTCGGTGCCGTACCCGGACACCAGCTCGGACTCGGACTCCGGCAGGTCGAAGGGCCCCCGGTTGAGCTCGGAGATGGCGGCGATCGCGTACAGCAGGAAGGTGAACGGCATGTAAAAGCCGATCCACTTGTAGTCGGCCTGGGCGTCGACCACGTCGTTGAGGCTCCACGAGCCCACGACCATGGCGATGACGAGGATGGCGAGGAGCATGGGGATCTCGTACGAGATCATCTGCGCCGCCGAACGCAGGGCGCCGACGAGCGAGTACTTGTTGCGCGAGGCCCAGCCTCCGACCAGGATCGCCATGGTCGTGAAGCTGGTCACGGCGACGATGTAGATGAGACCGACGTTGAGGTCGCCCGGGGTGAAGCCCTTCGTGTACGGCATCGTGAGCTGCACGGCGACGGCGCCGATCATGACCATGATCGGCGCCAAGATGAACATCCCCCGGTCGGCGAACGCCGGTCTGAAGTCTTCCTTGCCGATCATCTTGAACGCGTCGGCGATGCTCTGGAAGATGCCGTGCGGGCCGACCCGGTTGGGGCCGTGCCGGTCCTGCATGAAGGCGAGGAAGCGGCGCTCGAAGACGATGTTGACGAGCGCCGCGACGAACACGACCGCGTAGGCCACGATGACGCAGACGACCAGACGGAGGATCTCGAGGAAGACGTCCATCTAGCGGTCGATACCTCCCAGCACCAGGTCCATGCTGCCCGAGATGGAGACGGCGTCGGCGATCTTGTTGCCGCGCAGCAGCTTGGGGAACAGTTGCAGGTTGCAGAAGCAGGGGTCACGGTACTTGAGCCGGTACGGGTAGCGCGAGCCGTCAGACACGATGTAGGTGCCGTACTCGCCGCGCGGGTTCTCCTGTCCGACGTAGCACGAGCCCGGCGGCGGCGTGACGACGTACGGGGCGCGCAACGAGCCCGACTGGACTGGGCCCCGGGGGAGCATGTCGAGGCACTGCTCGATGATCCTGACCGACTGGCGCATCTCGTCCATGCGCACCCTGTACCGGTCGAACACGTCGCCGTGCTGCGCCGTACAGACCTCGAAGTCGAGCTCGGGATACACCGAGTACGGACGCGTGCGGCGCAGGTCGAGCTCGACGCCCGAGGCGCGCGCGTTCGGCCCGGTGATGCCATAGTCGACCACGTCCTGCTGGCTGATCACGCCCTTGCCGACCGTGCGCTGCAGGAAGATGGCGTTGTCGTCGACCAGTGACGCGTACTCGTCGATGAGCTTGGGCATGCGCTTCATCACATCGCGACACTGCTCGACCCAGCCCGAGGGAAGGTCGTAGCGCACGCCGCCGAAGCGCAGGTAGTTGTACATCATGCGCCCCCCCGACACCTCTTCGAGAAGGTCGAGGATGAGCTCGCGGTCGCGGAACGTGTAGAAGGCCATGGCCGTCCCGAGGGGCGCCAGGTCGGCGGTGAACGTGCCCACGGCGACGAGGTGGCTGGCGATGCGGCTGAGCTCACCGACGATGACGCGGATGAACTCCGCCCGCCGCGTCGGCCGGATTCCCGTGAGCTTCTCGACCGTCATGACATAGGCCCACTCGCAGTTCATGCCGGCCACGTACTCGGTACGGTCGAGGATGGGGATGTACTGGAAGTAAGTCCGCTTCTCGGCCAGCTTCTCTTTGCAGCGGTGCAGGTAGCCGACGACCGGGATGACGTCCTTGATGAGCTCGCCGTCGAGGGTCACGACGAGGCGCAGGACGCCGTGCGTCGACGGATGCTGCGGTCCCATGTTGACGACGACCTCGTTCAACCGGAGGCCCTCGACGTCGGAGCCCTGGCCGGCGGCCTGCGCCTCGTCGATGCGCCGCAGGGCGAGCTTGACGGCCTCGTCGGGTTCGGCTTCGGCTGTCAGGAAGAAGTCAGACATGGGGATGGTTCTCGGCGAGGTCGACGTAGTCTTTGCGCAGCGGATGGCCGACGAAGTCGTCCTTGAGCAGGATGCGGCGCAGGTCGGGATGCCCAAGGTACCGGATGCCCATCATGTCCCACGCCTCGCGCTCGTGCCAATCGGCCGCCGGCCAGACGTCGGTCACGGTGTCGACCTCGGCCTTGGCCCGCGGCACGGGGACGTGGAGCTCGATCCAGGTGTTCGTGCGCCACGAGTAGACGTGGTAGACGCTCTCGAGCTGCGCTCCAAGATCGACCGCGGCGACGAAGTTGAGCGTCTCGTAGGCGAGGTCCTCATGCGCCTTGAGGCGACGGGCGACGTCTTTGAGCTTCTCGCGCGCGAGGCGGGCGACGATCGTGTCCGGCTCCTGGATGCGGACATCCTCGAGGTCGCCGGCGAAGTCGCGCGCAAGGTCGGCGGCGATCTCGTCCATCGTCACCTTGAGGGTCCCGACCTCGAGCCCCACGCCGCTCACCCTTCCTTCACCGGCCTCGCCCCGGGCAGGACGGGCGTGAAACTGTAGGCCGCGATCTTGCCCTGAAGCTCAAGCAGGCCCTGGAAGAGCGCCTCCGGACGCGGGGGGCAGCCGGGGATGTAGACGTCGACGGGGACGACCTTGTCGACGCCGTTGACGACGTTGTAGCCGTCGTAGAACGGACCGCCGCTGGTCGCGCAAGCGCCCATCGAGATGACCCATTTCGGCTCGGCCATCTGGTCGTAGAGGCGCTTGAGGACAGGCGCCATCTTCTCGTTCACCGTGCCCGAGACGATCATGAGATCGCACTGGCGCGGCGTCGGACGGAAGACCTCCATGCCGAACCGCGCCACGTCCCAACGCGCGAACCCCGCACTCATCATCTCGATGGCGCAGCACGCCAGACCATAGGTGAAGGGGAACACGGAATTGGAACGCGCCCAACTGAAGACGAAGTCGGCGGTCGTCGTGACGATGTTGGGCTGCCGGAACGACTGGAGCTTGGGATAGGCGACCTTGAAGCGGTCGGGCACCATGTCGCTCAGGCCCACTCCAGAGCTCCTTTGCGCCAGGCATACACCAAACCCCAGACCAGCACGAGGATGAAGAGCATCATCTCGACGAACCCCGCCGTTCCGAGCGTGCGGAAGGCGAGCGTCCAGGGGAACAGGAAGACCGCCTCGACGTCGAACACGAGGAAGAGGAGGGCGATGACGTAGTAGCGGATCGCGAACGGCGACCACGGCGACCCCGTCGGCGGGATGCCGCACTCGTAGTGCAGCACCTTGCCCGTCGACAGGTGGTCGGGATTGACGAGCTTGGCGATCAGCAGGATGAGCACGACGAGGACGCCGCCGGACACGATGAAGGCCCAGACGTACAACCAGTTGGTGAGGTATTCGCTCGTCATGCGGATCGTGAGGTTGACCTGTCGGCCCAGACTCCGCGTGCGGCGGAGGCCGACCGCGCGCGTACTGTATCAAAGCCACGAGATGGGGCGCAACTAGAAATGGCGACCGCCTCCAAACGCATATTGGTGCGCTTTGCAGGTCTTTCATGTGTCTTTGGCCGTTCTGTCCATATCCTCTTCGTCGCCTTGGCCCCTGCGCTCTCCCTTCATCATGAGCATGCCAGGGATGGACCAGAGGAGAGGGCGGCGCGATCATGGATGCCGGCGGCGGGAACGCGGGCGGGAGGCGGTCCCCCACGCCCGCGTTGCGTTCCCGCCGCCCTCTCCCTAAGATTGGCGCACGTAGGCACCCCCGGAGCGTCCTCTCATGCCAAGCATCGGCGCCCCCGAGATCGTCATCATCCTCGTCCTCGCCTTGCTCGTGTTCGGGCCGAAGCGCCTGCCCGAGATGGGACGGTCCCTCGGCCGGACGGTGCGTGAGTTCAGGAAGGCCACGGACACGGCGCGGAAGGAGTTCGGGGTCGACGAGATCGAGCAGGAGATGAAGGGTGTGAAGCAGACGCTCGCCGACGCCAAGGGCGGTCTCAAGGTCGACATCGACCCGCAGAAGTCCGCCCCGAGAGGCGCCGGGGCGGTCAGTTCCGGACCGGCGACGAGTGCGGACTCCGCACCCGAAGCCGGTCCCTCCGTCGAGGCGAGTCCCTCCGTCGAGGAGAGTCCGTCCGTCGAGGAGGGTCCGTCCGTCGAGGAGGGTCCGTCCGTCGAGGAGAGTCCGTCCGTCGAGGAGGGTCCGTCCGTCGAGGAGGGTCCGTCATCCGGGAGTCCGGACGGGGACGAGGTCCTCGTGGGAGAAGTCGTAGACAGCGCTCTGGCCGACGCCCAGGGCGGCGGCTGAGTCTCGTCATGCCGGTCGGAGCCGAGGAGCAGCTCACCCTTGTCGAACACCTCGACGAGCTGCGCAAGCGCATCTTCGCCGCGCTTATCGCCCTCGCGGTCGGCGGCGTCGCCGCGTTCCTCCTCAACGACCAGCTCTTCTACCTGCTGCTGCGCCCCCTGCCCACCGAGTTCCAGAAGATCACGACGTTCAGCCCCGGGGAGCCCTTCATCGTGAGCTTCAAGATCTGGGTGACGACCGCGATCATCATGGTCTCCCCGTATCTCATCTACCAGTTCTGGGCGTTCGTCGGCCCCGCCTTCAACGCCGGCGAGAAGCGCTACTTCGTCCCCGTCGTCATCACCTGCTCCGTACTCTTCCTGGGGGGCATCGTCTTCGCTTACCTGCTCGTGCTGCCCCGAGGACTCGACTTCCTGCTCAACTTCAACGGCGAGTACTTCAACGTCCAGAACCGGGCCACTGACTACTTCACCTTCGCGATCCTGTTCCTGCTCGCCTTCGGCGTGACGTTCGAGCTGCCGGTCGTCCTCGTGCTGCTTGCCAAGGTCGGGGTGATCGACGACCGCTTCCTGCGCAAGAACCGCCGCTACGCGGTCCTCGTCGCCGCGGTGCTGGCCGCCTTCCTCACCCCCAGCCAGGACGCCTTCTCGATGATGGCCATGTTCGCGCCTCTGGTGATCATGTATGAGATCTCCGTCATCCTGGCGAAGTTCGTCCAGCCCAAAGGAGACACCGCCGGCGGCGCGGAACAGGTCAGACAGCCGCCGGACGACATGAGCCGCGCGCCGGCGTGAGCCGGGCGCGCGGCGAGACCGACGCCTGACGCTCCACGACAGGAGGACGCGCCAGAGCGCGAGTAGGGACCATGGCCGAGTACACACGCTACAGATCGGGAGAGGACGCGCCGGTCGATGCCGGCCGCGCCCACCGGCAGCGCCAGCGGCGCCGCCGGCGCGGACCTTGGCGCTGGGTGCGCTGGGTCGTCCTCATCCTCGTGCTCGTGCTCGTCGCGGGGCTGGCCGGCGGCGCCGGCGTCATCTACGCCCTCACGCGCAACCTGCCCAGCCTCGACGACCTGCAGAAGCGCAAGAACCCCGTGAACACGGTGATCTTCGACCGCGACGGCAGGGTGATCGCCGAGCTCCACGGCGCCGAGAACCGCGTGCTCGTGAAGAGCAACGCGATCGCCAAGGTCATGAAGCAGGCGGCCGTCGCCGTCGAGGACGAGCGCTTCTACGAGCACCACGGCGTCGACCCCATCGGCATCGCCCGCGCCCTGGTCGCCGACCTCAGGGCGGGCGCAGTGGTCCAGGGCGGCAGTACCATCACCGCGCAATATGTGAAGAACGCCTACGTCGGGGGCGAGCGGAGCATCGCGCGCAAGTTGCGCGAGGCCGTCCTCGCCTGGCAACTTGAGGACCGCTGGTCCAAGGACCGCATCCTCACCGCCTACCTCAACACCGTGTACTTCGGGGCGGGAGCCTACGGTGTCGAAGCCGCGTCACGCACCTACTTCCACAAGAGCGCGAAGCACCTCACGCTCAAGGAGGCGGCGCTCCTCGCGGCCCTCATCCGCCTGCCGTCCAAGTACTCGCCGACGACCGACCCCAAGCAGGCGAGAGAGCGGCGCGACATGGTGCTCGACATGATGGCCGTGCAGGGCTACGTCACTCCGGCGCGCGCCGCGGCGGCCAGGCAGAAGCGGCTCGGCGTCTACAAGAACCCGCCGAACCCCAACAAGAGCGAGGCGGCATACTTCGTCGAGTACGTGAAGGGTCAGCTCATAAAGAAGTACGGCGCGGCCCAGACCTTCAACGGTGGGCTGCGCGTCTACACGAGCATCGACATGACTTGGCAGGATGCGGCCCTGGAGTCGATCAGGAGCACGATCGGCAGCCTCGACTTCGGCGGCTGGAGTCCGTCCGGAGCACTGGTCGCCATCGACCCCGAGACCGGCTACATCCGCGCCATGGTCGGGGGCACGGACTTCAGGAAGCAGCAGTTCAACCTCGCCTGGCAGTCGCGCCGGCAGGCCGGCTCGGCGATGAAGACCTTCGTCCTCACCTCTGCCGTCGAGATGGGGATGAACCCGGCCACGACCTACTACGTGTCCCACAGCCCGACCATCATCCCGATGGGCGCCGGCGCCGAGCCCTGGATCGTGAACACCTACGACCACAGCTCCGCCGGGCGTATCAGCGTGACGGCGGCGACAGTCCGCTCCGACAACAGCGTCTACGCCCAGCTCTGCATGGACACCGGGCCCGAGAACGTCGTCGAGACGGCGCAGAAGATGGGCATCACGAGCCCGCTCGCGGCCGTGCCTTCGATCACCCTCGGCACGGAGGCGGTGAATCCCCTGGAGATGGCGGTGGCCTACGCGACCCTGGCGAGCGGCGGCATCTACCACAAGCCGCAGGCGATCGTGAAGGTCGTCGTCCCCGGCGGCAAGGTCGACTGGAAGCCCAAGACCAAGGGCCGCCGGGTGCTGAGCGCCGGTGTGGCCTACACCGTCAACAGGGTCCTGCAGGCCAACGCCACGTCGGGGACGGGCGCCGGTACCAGCGCCTACGTCTCACGGCCGCGCGCCGGCAAGACGGGGACCACGGACGAGTACGTCGACGCCTGGTACTGCGGCTATACGCCCAACCTCTCGACGGCCGTGTGGATGGGGTACTGGAAGGAGAGCCGGGAGATGCCCGGCGTCTCGGGCTCCACCTACTGCGTGCCTATGTGGGGCAAGTTCAACCAGGCGGCTCTCGCCGACCTGCCCAGCGTCGACTTCGAGTACGCCTCCATGGTGTTCAAGAAGTGGAAGGGCAAGTACTCGACGATGTCGCCCTCGCCCACCAAGAGCAGCGGCAAGCCCAAACCCGACAAGACGCTGACCGTGCGGCCGACCAAGTCGCCGACGCCGACGAAGCCCCCCACGCCGACCGAGTCGCCGACGCCGACCAAGTCGCCGACGCCGACCAAGTCGCCGACGCCGACCAAGTCGGCCGCGCCGCGCGAGGCCGCCGTGATCCGGAGCGCCGGCATCGTGACCGGCGCGACGGGCGGCGGCGAAGGTATCGTGGGCTGGCTCGTCGACGCGCTCGCGAGCCTCTTCGGCCTGTGACGACGCCCGCCGGAGGATCGGCACACCTCCCGCATGAGCCGGACCGCCACCCGTGACGCCGCCGCTCGCGGCGACACGCGCGAGCGCCCGCCCTACCAACTGCCGTAGCGCTCGCTGCCCTTACGGTAGTACTTGACCTCGCCGCCCATCCCCTCGCTGATCGTGAGGATACGGCAGGTCATCTCGAGCACACTGGTGAGCTGGTAGGCCTCCTCGAGCAGGTGGCCGATGGCGAACGGGCCGTGGCCGCGGAGCATCACGAGGTCGTACTCCTTGAGCCAGTGCGGAAGCAGCTCGGCGACCTCGGACGGCTGCCCGCGCGGCGCGACGACTGCCCCATCAAAATGTGAACCTCGTGTTGCTTGACGCTCCCGGCAGGCGCCGACGACGCCATGAAAGATGATCCAACGCAGACAATCCCAGCCGATGCGCAGGCATACTTCAGCCGTTGCGAAGCGCAGTTCCAGATGTGGCTGGCGTCCCGGCCCGAGATTGCGCCTACGGCCAGCGACGGACTCAGGATCGTCGGCACAACCTGGCCCAACTACAATTTCGACCATGCTGGCCACATCGTCTGTGGTCGAGGCTACGACTGGCGTTTCGGCTACATCTACCTGGATGACCCCTACCCGGAGAACGAATACCAGAGCGGCGGAGGCGACACCTACGGCCGCAAGAGGTACGACAAGACCACGGTCGCCGGAGGCGTGACGGCAAGCGCGAACAAACAGGTGGTCTACTGAACCCGAGGCGCCAAGAAACAAGGACGCGATGGCGGGCTCGACTGACGTTGGGCCTCACGATCCTGATGCTCGTGACACTCGCCGCATGCGGCCATGCGGACCTGCCCGCGACGTCAGCGCCGCCTTCGGCGGCCGCGACGCCGACGCGGGACGGATTCGAGGTGGCGCGCTCAGACGACGCGAGGTCGATTCACGTCTCTGCTGATCCTCTCAAGCTGTCTTACCGTGAGTTTGAGCGGACCGGTTTGTGGAGTGTGTGCGATTACTCGGACACTACGCTGTGTCTGCAGCGCTACGACGGCAAGAACGACAGTGTCTGGCTGGTGCCCGTGCGGGCGGGAACGCCGAAAGTGATCCTCCCACACGCCGTGAGCGGCCGCCGCTTCTGGATCTCCGGGGTGCGTGTCTCGGATACTTGGCTCGCCTGGGAAGAACTCGGACCCGGGGACGATCTGGTCAAGGACGTTCCCTGGAGGCTGTACGCCGCCCCTCTCCGATCGGGCCTGAAACTCGGCAGGGCGCGGTTGGTCGCCCAGGCGAGTACCGGCGGGGCGCGGCGTCCGCTGTTCGATCTGGACGGATCCCGACTTGTCTGGACGAGCGCGACGCCGACGGCTCCACACCGCTTCGATGCTCGCGCTGTGGAGCGGGATCTCGCCAGCAGGCGCGAGAAGACGCAGACGCGACTCCTCTACCACTCCGACGGCGACCTCCAGACCGTGACCCTCAAAGACGGTGTCGCCGTCGTCATGGAGATCCCTGACCTTCCGCGACCACGGGCGCGCTTCGCCGTGCTCCGCCTCGGCAGCGGCGAACGCCTCGCAGCGATCGACGTCGCCAACGAGCACCCGCTCTCGCATTGGCCGGCGTGGCGCAACGGTTGGCTCGCATGGGCGCCGTTCGCGCTGCCGGAGGCTCAATTCCCCGAGTTGTACGTCCGCAACCCCGCAGGCCAGGTATGGCTGGTCGGCCACCAGGCCTCTGATCCCGTCTTCGTCGGAGGGTACCTCTTCTACACCGACAACCGGGGGTCCAGGCCTTGGGTCGTCGACATCCGCGCGTTACGCCTCCAAGACATGACGAGCTTCTCACTCGTCTCGGGCATGCCCGGCTACGGCGACTGGTGGCACGGCGGGGGCTTCGGAGCTCCGGATGTCGAGCACACGTTTGTAGCGTCCGACGAGCGATCGTACTATCAAGGTGACAAGGAGATGTACGCGACCCTCGTGCGCATCTACCAGGTGGACTGATCCGCCAGCATGCAGCTCAGTCAGGTGTGGCGTTCGACCGCACCTGACTGGACACGATGCACGCAAAGGTCCGACCGAGTCCCGCTGGCGTCATCTGTGTCGACGACCGCCGGAACGGGGTTGCACGGGGCAGCATCAGCCGCGTCGACACGCGCAAGCACCCGCCCCTACCAACTTCCGTAGCGCTCGCTGCCCTTACGGTACTCCTTGACCTCGCCGCCCATCGCCTCGCTGATCGTGAGGATACGGCAGGTCATCTCGAGCACGCTGGTGAGCTGGTAGGCCTCCTCGAGCAGGTGGCCGATGGCGAACGGGCCGTGGCCGCGGAGCATCACGAGGTCGTACTCCTTGAGCCACTGCGGCAACAGCTCGGCGACCTCGGACGACCCGGCGGTGAGCTGCGCCGCGACCACCGGGACCTTGTGCAGCAGATACGAGCCCTCGGAGTCCATGGGGACGATCTCGTCCTTGACCAGCGACTGGGCGATGGCGTACGGGGGGTGGGTGTGGACGACGGCCAGCGCCGACGTCGCGGCGTAGATGGCGCGGTGCACGACGATCTCCGTCGAGGCGAGGGCGACGTTGGCGTCGTTCTCCTCGAGGCCGATGTCGACGACGTCGCGCTCCTCGAGATGGGCGAGCATCGAGCCGCGCCGCGTGATGAGGATGCGGTCGCCTTGGCGGACGCTCATGTTGCCGCCGTGCGAGCTGATGAGGCCGGCGACGAAGAGGTCCCGGCCGACACGCTGGAACTGCTCGAGGACGGCGGAGGTCATGCGGCGGCCCCGGGCCCGTGCGCCGCCGCAGATGGGACCGGGGCAGACGACGACCGCGTCGGACCAGCCTCGCCGGCGGTCAGGCCCGCGGTCACGGCCGCACTCGAGAGGCTCAGACGGTCCAGCTTGCCGGCCCGCGGGCGCCCGTCCGTGTCCCACCCTCGCGCGAGGTAGTACTCCGCCAGCATCGGCTCCAGGTCGACGACGCGACCGGCAGCCGGGCCGGCCGGGACCGGTTCCTCGAGGAGCCGCCGCGGCAGCGTGTCGGCGGCGCGCGTGAAGCCGGCCGCCAGGTTGAAGAGCCGCTCCGCGTTCCAGATGCGCTCGCCGACACGCAGCAGTTCCTGCGGCTCCACCGTCTCGCCCCACACGGCGCTCAAGAGGCGGGCGTAGTAGTCCTCCTTCAAAGCGAAGCCGGTGAACTTGCACAGCGACAGCGAGTCGAGGGCCGCGTTCAGGTTCTGCAGGTTGATGAGCAGGCCGGCCTTGCCGAGCGTCGCGAAGCGGTCGATCATCTTGGGCACGCCGAGGATCTCGGGGTTGAGCATGTTGGCGCGCAGGTGGCAGCCGCCACGGTTCGAGGTCGCGAACCCGAGCCCCTGTCCCGTCATGCCACGGGGGTCGTAGGCCGGCAGCTCGAGGGACTTGACCGACATGCTGAGCTCGGGACGGCCAAGGCGCGCCGCGAAGCGCGCCGATCCCTCGGCGAGCTCGTCGCCAAGCCCTTCGCGGCGCGCCGTCGCGGCGCAGAGGGCGATCACCGCAGCGGCGTCGCCGAACCGCGGCCCATCGGGCAGCACGCCCTCCTCCGTCATCTCCATGGCGCAGGCGATGGTGGAGCCCATGGTGATGGTGTCGAGCCCGGCGCGGTTGCAGGCGTAGTTGGCCTCGACGATCGCCTTGAGGTCGCCGACCCCGCAGGCCGCGCCGAGGGCCCAGATGCTCTCGTACTCGGGCCCCTCGCCGGAGGCGTCGCCGGTCGAGGTGCGCCGCGCGCAACCGATGCCGCATCCGCGGCAGGCCGCGCGGCGCTGGAGGAAGTCGCGCCGCAACGACTCGCCAGAGATGGCCGCGGCATGCTCGAACTGCGAGGCGCGGAAGTTCCGCGTCGGCAGGACACCAGCCTGGTTCAGGACGTTCACGAGCACCGCCGTCCCGAACTCGGGCAGCGCCTGCGACGTGATCGGGTTCGCCTTGAGGAGCTTCTCGGCCTCATAGGCGACGAACGACAGCCGGTCCGGATCGGCGACCACCGGGCGATGGCGGCCGTGGTCGGCGACGACCACCGCCTTGAGGCGCTTGGCGCCCATCACCGCCCCCAGGCCGCCGCGTCCGATCGACCGTCCCCGATTGTTGACGATGGAGGCGAAGAGGACGCCGCGCTCGCCGGCCGGGCCGATGACGCTGGCCTCGGCGCCGGGATGGGCGTCGCGCAGGCGAGCGAGCGCGGTGGGCACCTCCATGCCCCACAGCTCGCCCGCGGGGAGCAGGGCGACCTGGACCCCGTCGGGCGCGGCGAGGACTTCGCCGACGGCCGCGCCGCGGGCGCCCGCGGCCGTCCCGCGCGCGCCGCCGGCGGCGCCCTCCCCGCCGGCGTCTCCGCCGATCACGAGGCAGGACGGCGTCTCGCAGGCCCCGGCGACGACGAGGTAGTCGATGCCCAGGCCGCGCAGCGCCACGCCGAAGCTGCCCCCGGAGTTGCCGTCGAAGAGCGTCCCTGTGAGCGGCGAACGCGCGGTGACGCTGTGGCGCCCCGAAGCCGGGGCGTCGGTGCCCGTCAGCGGGCCTGGCGCGAAGATGAGCAGGTTCTCGGGCGCGAGCGGCTCCACTTCGTACAGCCGCTCGCGCAGGGCGATGCAGGCGCCCAGCCCGCGACCGCCGAGGTAGGCCCGGGCGACGTCGGCGGACGACTCCTCGGCTGTCGCGATGCCGCGCGAGAGGTCGACGCGCAGACCATGGAGAGGAGCAAGGGTCGAGATCGCGTGGCTCACGGAGACCAGTATAGCCGCCCGCGGCGCCGGGCTCGCGCCGGCGCCTAGAGCGGCTTGCGCCGGTCGACGACGCGGACCGCCTTGCCCTCGGACCGTTGGATGGTCTTCGGCTCCTTGAGCTTGACGGCGACCTGGATGTTCAGCACATTGGCGATCTTTCCCTGCACCTTGCGCTGGAAGCGCTCGAGGTCACCCATCGTCGCGGCGAAGATGTCCTCGCCCACTTCGACCCAGACCTCGATGACGTCGAGGTAGCCTCTGCGGTCGACGACGATCTGGTAGTGGGGCTCGATCTCGGGGATGCCCATGAGGACTTCCTCGATCTGGCTCGGGAAGACGTTGACCCCGCGGATGATGAGCATGTCGTCGCTGCGCCCAATCGGCTTGCTCATGCGGATGGCGGTGCGGCCGCAGACGCAGGGGTCCGAGCTCACACTGCAGAGGTCCCGCGTCCGGTAGCGGATCAGCGGCTGAGCCCGCCGGCTCAAGGTGGTGAGCACGAGCTCACCCACCTCGCCCTCCGGCAACGGCATGAGCGTGTCGGGGTCGACGACCTCGACCAGGTAGTGGTCTTCGTTGACGTGCATGCCCGCCTTGCCCAGGCATTCGAAGGCGACGCCGGGACCGCCCATCTCGGAGAGCCCGTAGATGTCGAGGGCGTCGATGCCGAGCCCGGCCTCGATCTGCGCCCGCAGCTCGTCGGTCCACGGCTCGGCGCCCAAAACCCCGACGCGGACCGGGAGGTCCTCGGGCCCCAGACCGCGATCACGCGCTGCCTCCGCCAGGTGCATGGCGTACGAAGGCGTACAGCTCAGAGCGGTGGCGCCGAAGTCCCGCATGATCTTGAGCTGCCGCTCGGTGTTCCCACCGGAGATGGGCACGACCGTGCATCCGAGGCGCTCGGCGCCGAAGTGCAGGCCCAGCCCCCCGGTGAACAGCCCGTACCCGTACGCGTTCTGCAGAAGGTCGCCCGGTTTGAGCCCGGCGGCGGCGAGAGCCCGGGCGACGAGGTCACACCAGGTGTCGATGTCCTCGCGCGTGTACCCGACCGTCGTTGGGTTGCCGGTCGTCCCCGAGCTCGCATGGACGCGGACGATCTCGCCCCGCGGACGCGCGAACATGCCGAAGGGGTAGTGGTCGCGCAGGTCGGTCTTGGTCGTGAAGGGCAGGTCGGCCACGTCGCCGTGACAGCGGACGTCCTCGGGCGCGATGCCGAGCTCGTCGAGCTTCCTGCGGTAGAAAGGCACGTGCGCGTACGCGCTGTGCAGGGTCTCTCGCAAACGTCCCATCTGCAGCTCAGCGAGCCGTGCCGTCGGCAGCGTCTCGGCCGTCGGCTGCCACAGCAGCCCGCCGGCGGCGTCCGGCACGAGGCGCTCCTCCCGCGTGGCGGCAGCGAGGGGTGATCGTTCGGCGCCCTCCTCGCCACCCTCAACCCGGTGGGTCGTCACAGGGCCCCCACCTCCTCGTCGGTGAGCAGCGTCACCTTGTCCTTGAGCAGCTCGACGGCGCGGTCGACGTCGCGGACCGCGAAGCAGACGTCCTGGAACGAGATGCTGTACAGGTAGTCGACCGACACGCCGGCGGCGGCGAGCTCACGAAGGACGCCGGCGAGGCCGCCGGGCTCGTCCGGCACGCGCACGCAGATCACGGGCGAGACATGCGTCGTGAAACCGGCGTCGTGGAGCAGCTTTCGGGCCCGTTCCGGTTCGGCGACGATCAGACGCACGATGCCGTATTCGGCGGCCTCGGTGGTGGAGAAGCCGCGGATGTTGATGCCCGCGCGGCCCAGCAGGTCGGCGATCTCCGCCAGACGGCCGCTGCGGTTCTCAAGGAACACGGTGAGCTGCCTTACCTTCACGGGACGGCCTCCTGCCCGGCGCCCGCGTCGCGCCCCAGGGCGAACGCGCGGCGGTCGACGTCGATGACCTTGCCTGGAAGGGCGGCGGTGAGGCCGCGCTCCCAGGACGCGGGCGAGATGGGAAGGGCGAGGCTCGCGGCGCCGAGGAGCACGACGTTCGCCGCGCGCCGGTCGCCGGCCTCACGGGCGAGCGCCTCGGCGTCGACGACGACGAGCCGGATGCCGCGCGCCGCGGCCTTCAGGGCTTCCTCGTCCGGATACGCCTCTTCGCCGCGCAACACGCTCGCCGGCGCGATGCGCATCGACGAGCACACGAGCGTGCCCCTTGTCCCCAGAAGGGCAAGGCCACGCAGGCCCTCGAGCATCTCGGTGGCGATGACCATGTCGGCGTGCCGCGCCACCGGGGAGTACACATGACGCCCGAAGCGCACCGTCGAGAGCACGCTGCCGCCCCGCTGGGCCATGCCCTTGACCTCGCTCGCCTTCACGTCGAGGCCCTCCGCCATGGCCGCCTCGGCGAGGACCTGGGCGCCGAGAAGGATACCCTGGCCGCCGACGCCGACGAGCGAGACGGTCGTCGCCCCGTTCACGGCTCGCTGCCTTCGGCGGGCGCGAGCGCCAGCGCGCCGCGGCGGCAGACGTTCACGCAGAGCCCGCATCCCGTGCAGGCCTCACTGATGGCGACCGCCGTCTCGCCCGGCGCGAGCGCCGGGCAGCCGAGGTCGAGACAGAGACCGCACAGGTTGCACCGTCCCTCGTCGACGACGACCGTCTCGGCGCGACCGCGCGTCATGAGCACGCAGGGCGCCCGCGCGACGATCACGCCGAGCCCGGGGCGCACGACCTCCCGCGCGATCGCCGCCTCGAGGGCCTGGTGGTCGCCGGCATCGACGGTCGTGCAGCGCACACCGATGCCGGCGCAGAGGCGCTCGAGGTCGACCGCGGGACCCTCGCTGCCGTCCGGATGCAGGCCCGTACCGGGGTGGCCCTGATGACCGGTCATCCCCGTAGTGCGGTTGTCGAGGACCAGCACCAGCCCCTCGTGCTCGTTGTAGACGGCGTCGATCAGGGCCGGCACACCGGAGTGGAAGAAGGTCGAGTCGCCGATCACGGCGGCCGCGGCCTTGCGTCCCGCCGCCTTGTTGAAGCCCGACATCATGCCGATGCTCGCCCCCATGCAGAGGCAGCTCTCCAGGGCGAGGAGCGGCGGCAGGGCGCCGAGCGTGTAGCAGCCGATATCGCCGAGCGGCGCGAGGTCGTGGCGCCGCAGGGCCGCGAAGACCGCCCGGTGCGCGCAGCCCGGGCAGAACACGGGCGGGCGCACCGGCAGCTCGGACGCGGCCTCGGGCGGCGCCGACAGACGCGGCGCCGGCGGCGGCACGGGCCGGCGCCGGCGCGGCGGCCGCCGCGCCAGGAACGGCTCGAGGGCGTGGAAGACGGTCTCGGGGTCGAGCTCGCCGTCCGCCGGGATCG
>Ga0116187_1002872_pt1 | contig 16441 bp, 16 predicted proteins | sample AD_JPNNA6_MetaG_FD_89755 | JGI IMG/M metagenome (GOLD analysis project Ga0116187, IMG submission 89755) | Active sludge microbial communities of municipal wastewater-treating anaerobic digesters from Japan - AD_JPNNA6_MetaG | ecosystem: Engineered > Bioreactor > Anaerobic > Digestate | place... | reverse complement strand
TTCGATGGTCCGCAGACTCCGGCAGCCGGTGAGCTGGGCGAAGGCCAGGCACAGGAACTGGTCCCAGCAGGAGAACGAGCGCACCCGGTAAGCGCCGGCGTAGCGGTGGACCAGTCGATCGAAGGTTTTGTGCGGCAGGAAATCCATGAGTTGCGCGAAGACGGTCCGGCCAGTGTTCATAAGCCATTCCTGGGTAGCGGGATGAATAGCCCAGGAATGGTAGCCGGAGATTCAAATCGTGGACAGGGGATTTTCCGTGCAACTTACACATATAAATTACTTTTTATCGATCAGCGAGAACTTTAACCGGACAGTAGTGATGAAAGGCAAATAAGCATCCGTTGCTTCATCCCCTGTTACTTCAATCTGTAGTCCTTTTACAGGGGGATTTTCTGCGAAGGACACATTGGCTCCTTTGAGGCCACCCCCTGAAACGAAACCCTTGATCGCCGTGCCCGTGAATTGAAAATCTTGTGAATTGAGTAATCTGGCATACCCTCCAAGAGGCGGTAATCCCTCCAGTTCCTGAATAAAAGTTCCATCCACCGCAATACTGGCGGCAAAGACATTGAACATTTCCTTGACTGAGGATGGGTCGTCCCAGAACTTCTTTTGACCCTCTTTATTGAGAAAAAAAGGTTGTGGAGTGAAGACAACCATGACTTTGGCCTGTTGGCGGGGGACGAGTGTATTCGCCCCATAGGCAGTGTCATTAAGCCTGTTAATCTGATTCACGGTGTAATCAGGAAAAGTACTTTCCACCGCGGTGATGAATGGTCCATTAAAGACGGCAACGGATGGTGCATAGGATGGTCCGAATGATGCAACTCCAATGATCCCGCCGGCGATTGTGCCTGCTCCACGCAGAAATCGTATAATGATATTGCGCTTGTCTAGGTAGCTTCCTTTCTCTGCCACACCCCGCAACAATTTCAGATCCACCGAAGACATTCTGTATACGTTTCCTCCACCCTCGTAGGATTGCAGATCAAGGATGATTTGCTCCAAGGCTTGTGTATTATCTGCGTTTTTTTCGGTCCCAGCCGATTTCTCTTTCGCTAGCAGTCGAATCTGCTTTTGCGCAGCTTGGATTGCCATTGTGACATCAATCGTGATGCCATGGATCAGGTATTGGTACTCCGGATTGTTGTTCGCCACGGTGACTTGAATAGCAATAAATCGTGTGGCAATCCGTTTGCCGAAAATATCAGAGACATCGCGAGGATTGAGTACTGTCGAGAAGATCTCGACGAGCCCATCCTTGGTTGCTTTAATCGCCTCTCCTGGTTTTGGGGTGGTCTCTTCGGATAGATTGATTTGTTTATTATCTGTTGCCGCCTCCAGGGGATGTGAAAAAGATGCAACACAACAGGCGAGAAGGAAACACACACAGCCAATCATTGTATTTTTCATCATCTTCCTCGCTTTCCAGACAAGGTTCGAAACAGGAGTGATATCAAGGTGGCATTACGTTTTGCTGGTGGGTGACGGCGCCAGCAGTCCGGACAGCGCGCCAATTGCCGCCGCACCCAGGGCGGTCACCACATCCGGAACCTGAATCACCTTTTCACCGACTCCGTGAAACGCCAGGAGAACGGCACCCAGAATGGCAATGATGGCTACGGCGCCTAGGGCGATCACCACAATCCGGTAGATCCATCGATCCACTATCAGAGCAGGAGTCGGGAGCTCCTTCGTCGCTTGAATTGCGAGCTTTTTCAGTGTCTCCTCCGGGTTGGTTTTCAATTGATCCAGAACACCCGGCGTTTCCAAAACCATGCTCACCAACAAATCCGCAGATCGGGGGGGAGCTTTTTCAGCCATGAGACCTCCTTTCGCTTGGTTCTACCAACCAATTGACACTTTATCCGGCTCTATGCAGAAGGATATTTTTCACTCTTAATCCCACCTCCAATCGCTGTTGCGATTGCTCGTTGATTCGCCGGATCCATCAGAAATGACAATTGCTTTGGATTGGTCAGAAACTCACACTCTACCAGCACCGCCGGCATTGCGGTCAAGCGCAGGACTGCGAAGTTGGCTTCCTTGACTCCCCGATCCTTGTGACCCGGACATGTCGCCAGCATGCTCCGCAAAACTGCTTGGGCGATCTGTTGACCCTTCACGGAACCAGGAAAGGTGAACACCTCCATCCCTTCAGCCGCCTCGTTTTCCGACGCGTTAGCATGAATGCTCACAAAGAGGTCCGCCCGATACCGATTGGCAAATTCCGCCCGAGATAACAAGCTTAGGGTGCGGTCAGTGCGTCTCGTCATCAACACCCGGCACCCCTTCGCCAGCAGTTCTTCCTCCAGGAGGAGAGCGATCTTCAAATTGATGTCCTTTTCTTGGCGGGTAAATGGCCGCTGACCAACTGCGCCAGAATCCTTCCCGCCATGTCCAGCATCGAGGCAGACCTTCATCTCAATCCCTCCTATTCACTTGACTGCATCATTCCGGCCACACATCCCATTTCCAATCCGTGTTGGCAAGGGGATCCCGGGGCGCCTTGCGGACGTGTACGGTTCCCAGGAACAATCGTTGCCCGTCGCTGCGCAGGTGCACCACCCCTTGAATGGCGCGCTCGTACAGCTGGGCCTGGTCCGCGCGGAACGCCTTCTTCTGTTGCGTAGACAACGCCTGGTAGCATCGGGCCAGCTCGGTGGAGAACACCGCCGGCTTATCGCAACCCGAGTACCGGGTGATTGTCCCCAACAGCACCGCCCGGGGATGACCGTGCTGATCGAGGCGGTCATCGCCGGATGAAATGACCGCGGCATCCGGACAGACGGTTTTCAGGAAGTCGACTGAGAAGTGCTGGCTGCCGTGGTGGGCCGCTTTGTACACCCGGGCAACCAACGCGTCCGGTTGGGCCCGGTATTCCGCCAGGATGTCGTTCATGGCCCCTTCGTTGAGATCACCGGTCAGCAGGACGGTTGTTCGGCCATGGGTCAACTTCAGGACAACCGAGTTGCCGTTGACCGTCTTGCCCACATCGCCATACCAGGGGAAACTGGACAGCCCACCGGTCGTCGTCGCCTTCGGCCATAGGACCTGAAGGGACAGTCCCGGATTGGCCGCGTCGAACGGCGGCAGGAAACCCATCGCGGCATCCAGTCTCTGGCAAACGAAGTCAGCCGGCGTAAAGGTCAAACCGGTCTGCCAGCGGGAATAGGCCTTCATGGCTTTAATTTTGGCCGGCAAGCTGTCCCGGGCTTCCTCAATCGCCGCTACGAAATCCTTCATGAGCGGTGTCAGATTGGCTTTCTCATTGTCCGTTGGCAGAGTATCGACCAAGCCGGACACCCGGGCATGCTGCCTGGGTCCGGGATCCGGACCTTTCGCCCGGCGAAACAGCCCATTGTGGTAGACTCGCTTGACCAGGATCTTGGGGTGTCGCAGCAGCGCGATGAGCCCCTGGGTATGATCCTGATCACTGTGGGAGGCCACCACCGCCTCGAAATCGATGTAGTTGTCCTCCTTGTCCAGGCGATACTTGTTTTCAACAAAGCTGAGCGCATCCTTCGTCTGACCGCCATCGATGAGGATGCGCCGGTCCTTCGGCGTTTGGATCAGGATGGAATCTCCCTGGTCCACATCGATGAAAAAGATCTCCAAGAGCCGCTGGGTGCCCAGATGGGCGGTCTTCACAAAGCCGCGGCCGCCGCGAAACTTGACCGCTACCCAATCACCCACCGGTGGCGCTTCCTGTTTGAGCCACTCCCCCATGAACACCTTCAATTGCTCTCGTCCCTCGGGCTGGTCGTAGATCGACACCAACCGTTCCTTGGCAAAGCGGTAATCCCGAAACACAGGATCAACGGTAGCAGAATTGGTCTGGCCGGACATGGCATCCTCCCATCAGTGTAGAGACGAATAGACACGTCTGTCTCAACTCAATCAGCCAAAAGGAAAACAGGAAATTCAGCCACCCTCAAACAGCCACTAATTTCTACTTTTTTGACACTATTCTACCTTACAAATACCACGATCCTACTTTCTGTCAAGAAAAAAGACGCATTCTGCAAGCGTTCACGTACGATTTTCGATATTCCGAATTCATTATTCAATAAACCATTGTATTTAAGACTATTAACAACTTTACAGGAATGGCAATAATGTGCGTTTTAAGTGAAAATATTCGGAATTCCGATATTCTGTATCATAAGGAACTTTTTGTTGACTTAATCCAACTTCCATGTAATTTTTTAGCTTCCTTCTCCTGTGACGCCGAAATACGGATGGATTCGAAACAGGGTTCAGGCTGATCTGCTGTTGAATTGAGAGAAGGAATGTCGGGTGGATGAACCATTCGTCACCAGCAGGGGACCCGTTTGGGGATGTTGAGACAAACACTACTCTTTTCTGCACCAGCCACAAACAGTGGCTGGGTCGTTTTCCCAATTCCATCATTCCAGCAGCGAGATCAATTCCAACCAAAACAACCCAGGGGACTAGCATGGGTGGTATTATGAGACATCTTCCCAACTTGGCCTGGATAAACCGGTCGCTGATTGTGCTTCTCTTTGCCAGCATTGGCAATGTCATGAAATCCAACATAAGAATCACGTGGAGGATCATTGTTAGCTTGTTGTCTGTTGTTTCATTGTGTAATGCACTTATCAACTTCTAAACGTATTGAATAGAAAAGCCATTGCCGATTTTGATTAGCAATAATAGGCCCTTGAGATTAAGTATTAAAAATGGAGGCGCTGATGAAAAAATTTTTCAGTTTTCTTTGTCTGATTTCAGTCATTGTGCTTGCCACAGTGTCTTTCTTCACAATTCAAGTAAGAGCTGAAATCAAAGATGGTACGTGGTACCCTTCATTGAGAATGTGTGATTGTGTCGAAGTAAGTGTTAAGGATTGCCAGTGTAAGATTGTTGTTACCCCATAACACCATTAGGAGGAATTTCTCAGATGAAAAAGTTACTTTTAACCATCTTCTCAGCAACATCCTGCTTTGTCTTGTTTGTTGCGACTATTGTGACTCTCTTCAATAGTCCAGTTTATGCTCAAACAAAGGATGGAGTATGGGATGCTCAAACTAGGATTTGTGATTGTACTACCCAGCCTTCAAACCCCAGTTGCATTTGCAGATTTGAAGAGCTTCCTTAGCTTGTGATTTTTCTTAATCTATCAGGGGCCTATTTTAGTCTTTATTGGAGGTTTTAATGCCAAATTCACTAATAATTTGTATCACCATCGGGTTTTTTCTTTTTGGATGTTGTTATGTTTGTTGTGAAACGACCACAAATATTATGCAATTAGTTGAGACAATTAAATTGGAGAAAAAAAGCGGAAGTGTAGATCAGATAATTGTTCTGATGAATGGGAATATTGTTGTTAGAGATTTTTCTGTCGATTCTTTAGAACAACAAAAAATCGAGATTTATGATCACAGCGGCCGTTTTCTGCGAAGAGTTGGAGATTATGGCAAAGGTCCAGGGAAATATTACCGACTGCTTGATATGAGAATCATTGAGAATGAATTGTGGGTACCAGATGTTTCTGGGAGGATTAATATATTTTCTTTTTCCGGTGATTTTATTTCTTCGTTTTTATTATTAAAACCTTTTGTGCCAAACAATATTTGCTTTAGTAAGACATTACAACAGTTCTTTGTAACAGGTCGATTGGCGTATGGAGATTCTAAAAACAATTATTATATTTTACATAAATACAGTGTTAAAGATAAGAAATATTTGCACTCCTATCTATCATGTGATCAAGAAATTTTTGAGAAAGAAATATATGGTCTTCTTTTTACATTGATTGATCGTGATGTAAACGGAAAATTGTATTTAGCACAGGCTCCGATCCACAAAATATATATTTTTGACCCCAATAATGATAATTGCAAAGAATTCAAGCTTAATAGTAAAAAAATACGCTCAGTTGGTTCTTTGGTTAATAAGCACACTGCAGAAAAAACTACTGAGTTGTATGATAACTCATTTCTTGTTACTTCACTTCATGTATTAAAGAGTTCAATATGGATAACCATCAAGGACCCTATAAACAAGAATTCTGTCTTGGAAGTAAAAGATCTTAATGGAAGAACATTATATCAAGATATTATTCTTGAGGGGAAACTTGTGGGGAAGGACGATGCTGGAAATATCTATATCACTGAAAGAAATAACGAATCATATTCGATATTGAAATATAAAACAAAGATACATGACTGATTGAATGTATCACACTAGGAAATGACAGAATTACAATGGAAGATACTTGGAGGAAAAAGATGAAAAACGCCTGGACGTCTATTATTATTGCAATATCGTTTGTTTTGCTGATAATAACGAATTGTATTTTATTAGTAAAATATAACAATTTAAAAACAGAGATAATTAATTTAAGAAAGAATTCAACGACAGTAATACCCAGCTTATCAGTTAAAGAACTTTTTTCATACCCTTTATTTGCATCAAATAACAAAAAGGAAAGAGTTAATGGGTATTCACAACAATACACATTACTTTACATAACCAGAATCGGAGATTGTCAAGCTTGCGTAGAAGAATTGAAATATTTCAATATATTACAAGACAACAAGGAGATTAATGTTCTCTGTATCTTGGGAGATACAAATCTGCTTGAGGTAAAACAGATGGAAGAGAATTATAATATAAAAGTGCTTTTTGACCCAAAAAATAGAATCATAGACGAATTAAATTTGCCAATAACGCCTTATACATTGCTAATAGAAAATGACAAAAATTCAATACTACTGAGCAAAGCATCTTCAGAGAATCCAGAAAGCACACATAAATTTATCCGTGAGGTAATTAATATTATTGAAAGTAATTGAGAGGTAAGATGGATATTAAGAGAAGGAAGAGAAAATGGAAAATGACAAGTATTGTTATATTTGCAGTTTCGTTCATCAGTGTCGCAATATTATATATTATGGATTGGGGAAAGGCATTGCCGGAATTTAAAAGAGAGAATTTCTGGATCGGGAAAGTGAGACGAGGTGATTTTAAAATACAAATTTATGCATCAGGTATACTTGTTTCAGAGAAATATGAGTGGATAACTTCAACGAACGACGGGATCATAGAGAACATTATCGTCAGAACAGGAGATAGGGTTACGAGAGGAACGCCTATGATTGTAATGAAAAACAATGAATTAGAACAAAGTGAAGAAGACGCAAGATTGCAACTTCTTATGGCGCAGGATGAATTTACAATAAAACAGAAGAACCTTGAATTGGATAAACTACAAAGAGAAGCTGATCTTGTATCTGTTAAGATGGCTTATCAACAGGCGAAATATGATGCGAATAACACTAATCTATTAGCACAGGAAGGCCTGATTTCTTTAGTCGACTTGGAAAGAGCAAAAGCGAAAGAACAAGAATATAGGAACAAGTTAGAGACAGAAGAGAAGAGATTTGAAAAATTTGAAGAGATTATAAGCGCTCAAAAGAGAGCAAACCAGTCAAAAATCAAACAGTTGGATGGTGTGTGGCAATTAAGAAAGAGACAGTTAGAATCCTTGAATGTGCGGGCCAGTATGGATGGAATCGTCCACCAAATTGATGTGGAAATCGGGCAAAGAGTATCAATAGGTAATTATCTTGCAAAGATTTCAAAGACAGATTTCCTCAAAGCCGAGCTTAACATACCTGAGAGTAAAGCTAAAGAAATCCGCCTTGGACAAGATGTTCACATCGAATCCGCTATGGGCAGGGCAACGGGGGCAGTTTGCAGAATAGATCCAGCAGTCAAACAGGGCACAGTGTTGGTAGATGTTTGTTTTAAAAAACGGCTTACCGAGCCATTCCTTCCCGAGCAAAACATTCAAGGTTTTATCGATATCGATGAACAGCAAAATGTACTATTCGTAGAAAAACCAGTTAATATTCAAAGTGGAGTAAATTCCTCGATCTACAAGCTTTCCGCCGATAATACTCGCGCGATCAAGGTGTTTGCTGTATTCGGGAGGAGCTCATCTCGGGAAATAGTTATCTTGAAAGGATTGCAGGCGGGCGACAACATTATCTTGTCTGACACCTCGGACGTTGAGAAATATGATCAGTTCTTACTAAAATGAAAGGAAATCAATCTAGTAGCGAGCAAGAAATGGTCGAACTAAATCAACAAAATTTGATAATCATGAACAAAATTACGCGGATCTTCGAGGCCAACGAAGTTGAGACCATTGCCCTATCAATGGTGAGTCTTGAGATTGCTAAGGGAGAGTTTGTCGCAATTCAAGGACCGTCTGGTTGTGGAAAGTCTACGTTACTATCGATCATGGGTTTACTGGATCAACCAACGACTGGGACTTATTCTTTAGATTCCATTGAAACCGCCGAGCTGAGCGGTCGGCAGAGGGCAAGAATTCGCAACTGTAAAATTGGCTTTATTTTTCAAGCATTTAACCTCATTGGAGATTTGACGATTCTGGAAAATGTAATGCTGCCTCTTCGTTATCGAGGATGGACGACTAAACAGCGAGAGGAAAAAGCACAACATACATTAGAAAAAGTTGATTTGGAGAACCGTATGAATCACTTCCCCGCTCAGCTTTCCGGTGGCCAACAGCAAAGAGCGGCGGTCGCTCGTGCTATCGTGGGAGATCCGATAATCGTTTTAGCTGATGAACCCACAGGAAATCTTGATTCGAAAAACGCTGAATCAGTTATGGAAATACTAGCCGATTTGCATCACAACGGCACAACCATATGCATGGTAACACACGATCCACGATTTTCGACATATGCCAACCACACAATTCCCATGTTTGATGGTCGCATTGTTGATCGATAGGAAATCTTAAATGAGCATATGTCTGGAAGCGTTGAATGCCGCGTGGACATTTTTAAAAAGGAAACCTGCCTTCGCAGGATCAGCAATCTTGGCATTAACCATCGGCATTGTTTGTTGCAGCTTGGTGTTCAACATATTTTATTCCGTCCTACTTAAGCCCCTTCCCTTCCCGGATGCTGACAGGATGATATATATCCAGGGAGCCGAGGAATTCCTGAACCTATTTTCAGAAAATCCGGCTCAATTCATGGAAAGAAGGGAGTATCTGCACAACATCCCATACCTAGCAGCCATCGAGAACGGTATTGTGAATCTGGGAGGGGAGGGGGAACCGGAAAGAGTGGGAGCTGCTCGAGTGACCGCGGACTTTTTCAAAGTATTACAGACAACAATGTTTATCGGTTCAACCTTTCAAGGCATGACTAGTTTTTCTGATGATGTAGTCATTTCGTATGCGTTATGGCAGCATAAATTCAAACTAGACCGCCAGATCATCGGTCGGACAATCCGGGTAAACGGAACTGATTACACGATTGCGGGCGTCCTGCCCCGACACATTGTCTTTCCGGGTGTAGTTGGGAATGTAGATGTATATCTTCCCTTCGTGCCAGGCAAGGATATCTTTAATTCAGAAGCCATTTATTATGAGGTTCTTGGGCGAGTACGTCCAGGGATTGATATAACGATAGCCCGCCAAGAAATGGTATCTGTGATGCGACAGAGTGGGGATCAATTCTTAGAATCCAGTAAAAAATTGCAGTTTTTATCGTTTCGGTATCAGATTTCTGAAGCGAGCAGGAGTTATTTAACCTTCATACAATTATCCGTTAGTTTCGTCTTACTGATTGCCTGTGTTAATGTGACCGCCTTGCTACTGGCGCGTGGAATCGCCCGACAACGAGAACTGGCCATCATGGCGACCTTGGGCGCTGATCGGAGACGATTGATATTGCTGGGCCTGTGGGAGGGAATCATACTTGCCGGTACGGGTGGTCTACTGGGGATCATCTTAGTCTCTGTGAGTATAGACAAGTTGTCAGAATGGCTGCCTTTGCAGATTCACACATTAACTCCATTGAGTGTCGATTGGGTGGTGGTCACGTTTATGTTGCTTATTTCCGTTGGAACGGGAGTATTCTCCTCTGTAATGCCTGCCCTGCGGTTTTCTCGGCCGGACCTCAACGAGTTGATGAAGGATGCTGGAATCGGCACAACATCACTTACCACTTCTCGAGGCTTGAAATATATCTTGTTTGTGGAGACTGTTATCACCACCGTACTCCTGATCGGTGCAGGAGTGATGATATTCAGTTATTCACGGTTAATCAATGTCAACCCAGGTTTCACACCAGTGAATGTTCTTACTGTAGATCTGTTCCCCAACGCGAACCAGTACACGAACAAGAATGAATTGTCCCAATTTTATCAGTCCATCCTTGACAAGATTAAGGCTATACCAGGAGTAAATTATGCCAGTTTTAGTAACCATTTACCCCTGACTCGCCACCACACATCAAGTGTCTTTGGGGTTTTTCGCCGGGATGCTCCTGATTCCCCTATACCAGGTATATACAATCAGACAAGCGCAGAGTATTTTTTGGCAATGGGGATCAGCCTGAGGCGAGGGCGGTTTTTTACCCGACAAGATGAGTCTTATAAACATGTTATAATCAACGAGAGCTTGAGCCACCGACTTTTTCCGAATACTGATCCAGTCGGGAAGGTTATTTCCATTGGGGCTGTGAGGAACGAGTTTGACATCATCGGAGTGGTGGGGGATACCAGACAGTTTGGTCTTGAACTTCCACCGAGACCGGCTTTTTACATTTTGACATCGACTAACCCGAGTTCGTTCATGTCTTTGGTTATTAGATCTAAATCCGCTCCGAAGCAGTTGGAGTCCCAGGTACGTGAAGCTATTTGGAGTGTCGACCCTGAACTACCTCTCCGCCACATGAAGACTATGACACAAGTAATCTCGGAGTCGGTCGAAGTGTGGAAATTCATTACTTTGATGATGTTAGCTTTTGCCATCATCGCTCTTATCATGACAATTATCGGATTTTATAGCGTGTTTTCTTACTCTGTCGAATGCAAATTCCGGGAATACGGAATTCGGATGGCACTGGGTGCCACCCCATTCTGCATTTTTCTCTCGGCAATGCGGGACGGTACTGTCATCGTAATCACCGGTTCGCTAGTCGGTGCGTTCATTGCCCCAATAGGAATCAAGTTGTTGTCATCATACTTATTCGGTGTCAATCCCTTTGATTTAGGGATTTACGCCTTGATCGTGCTTATTATGATTGGTTCTGCCATCACGACATGTATTGTCCCTTCCTCCAGAGCGAGTCTATTCGACCCCTCTGCTGCCTTGTGGCGGCAATGAAAGTATATTTATAGTTCCCAGCTTTTTTGATTCTTACCCTGCGCATTATCCAAGCTTAGATGGACCTTCAAGCGAACTTTGAATTCAGACAGTAGAAAAGAAGATAAAAGAACAAGTCTCCCAATCATTCTGATTCTTATGAATCGAAAAATGAGATTGCATCGGGAAGAGAAAAGACGAAGATTTTCCGGCATTTACGTTTATGATAAGCCCTTGATCAGAGATTGATACTCAATAAGAAGGGTCCCCCACTCCCATCTACAAAATGCTCCCCCCTCACCTCATAAAACTCCCGCGGAATCTCCACCTCCGACACCCCGTACGCCGAGAACTTCACAATTGCCCGGAAATCCGGGATGTGCATGAACTCCGACGGCAGCATCAGCTTCTCGATCTTGTCCTGGTCGTTGATGGTCTTCCGGTCCCCATAATCCTTGGGCGATAGCTGCCGTCCCTCCATCCGCTTGATGATCTCCCGCTCACCGATGGACCGTGACAGGAATTCCGCCGTGTCCGGGTCGTTCAGGCGCAGGAAGAATCCCGTGTTGAAGTTGTTGTAGAAAGTCATCTTGTTGGGCCGGCCGTACACGTCCTCAATCTTGCCCAGGTCCTGGTTGGCCACCACCATGCAGCCGCCCTTGCTCCGGCCCACCGTCAGCAGGTCAAACAGCACCGAAATCTGGTCCAACGAGCCGATCTCGTCGATGCAAAACCAGATCCGCCGGTTTTCCTGCTTGTTGGTGTCCGGCAGGCTCAGCGTCTCCCGGATCATCACATCAAAGGCAAAGGTCATCAGCGGCCGGAACGTCTCGGCGTAATTCTTGATGTTGAGCAGGAACAAGTTGCCCCCGCCAGGCTGGCGGATATAGTCCCGGAAGGAAAACTCCCCGTCCAGCCCCACCAGGTAGCGAAAGAACCCGATCTTTTCTGTCAGCGTCGAGATCACCGAGGCCGCCGGCCCCGAGCCCTTGCTCTCGATGTGCTTGAGTGCCCCCCGGTCCTCAATGGGCAGCGTCTTGAGGTGCCGGATGATGTCCTCCAGGCCCAGCGAGAAGAAGCTCCAGATGTCGCCGTTGGTGGTGGCGCCTTCCTGGCGCAGAAATCTCAGTCCGGCCACGAACACATCTTTGGCGGCGTTGTTCCAGAACGGATCGGCCCGGGTCTCCTTGGCCGCCTGGAAGATGATCTTGCTGATGATCTCGAAATCCGGACCGGTCCGGATCTCGTTGAAAAAGCTCCAATGCAGAGAACGCGCATCGAAGGGATAGAAGATCCGGTCCGAATCCGGATCGTAGTGCTTGGACAGAAACTCCCCCTTCACGTCGTAGATCACCATTTTCTCGCGGGTACGGCCGCGCCGCCCCCGGTCGAGGATCTGGCCGACAATCTGGTTGAAAAGCACCGACTTGCCGGTGCCGGTGGTGCCCATGATCAGGATGTGCTTGGTCTCGAGGTCCCGGGGCAGCGGCAGCCCGCAGATGCACAGGTGCCCTGCCCCGCCCTCCCGCCGGACGGCTTCCCGCAGGATTTGCTGCAGCCGCGGCAGCGGCACCTTGAACGCCCCCCGGAGAAACTTCGAGTCGGTCATCCGCCCGGCGGCATGCAGGAAAAACAGGATGTAGGCCGCGCTCAGGCAATAGGCAAACAGCGACAACCAGAATCCCCGCGCCAAGTCGCGGCCGAATCCCCGGATGTCCGCACCGAAGAACCGGTCCAGGACCGCGCGGTACTCGGTTTGCGGAACGGTGAACCGGTCCGGGAAGAAGGGCTTCAGCTCAGTGGGGATCAGGACCTTGTTTTCCCGCCCGAACAGCCGGAAGGCGGGCAGGTGGTATTTGAGGAGCGCGGCCGCCGGCAACCGGAACACCCGGCCGGAAGGCAGGTGGTATTCGAACCGCCGGGAAAAGCTCTCCCGGGCCACGACCGCCAGGATGATGACCTGGACCAGCAGCCCCACGAGCAGCGCCACCACCACCATCTTGAAGTACATCTTGACGTCACTGGTGACCGCCTCATGGGCTTGGTAACCGTGCATGGCTCAGCACTCACCACAGAGGCACTGAGGGCAAAGAAGGCAGAAGACTAAACAAACCACGGATGAACTCGGATGGACACGGGTAGAGAATGGTGTGGTGTCGAAGTTCATTGAGTTGTCCTGTCAACGGTCGGGGGTCAGGGAGCGAGAAGAGGAGAGCTCTTTTCCCTGGGTGCGGGAAAGGTCAAGATCCTGTTGGAAGGATATCTCGGGATCGGCATGGCGCTTGAGTTCGAACTCGTCGCGGAAGTTCCACTTCCGGCCGGTGTAGCGCTCCCACAGATGGTCCTTGATCCGGGCGAAGTCCTCCCGCAACGCCTCGTGGCGTTCCGAGAGCCGGTCCAGGTATTTCTCCAGGGTGCGCAGAAGGGGATAGACGTTTTCCTTGAACGTCAGCCGACCAGCGTTTTCTCCAAGTCGCGCACCAAGCCGGCCACGAACTCGGTCACAATCCGCTCGCAGGCGTCCGGATCGGCCGGTGGATCGATCCGGTGCAGACTCCCGGGACCGCTCCAGTCGGGCCAGTTGACGTTCGAGCTGCTCGACCAGGCGGCCGTGGTGCCCTCGAGCGTCTGCAAGCGCGCAGACAATTCGGTCCACCTCTCGCTCCACTCCGCCGCCCAGGTCGCGCAGGAAGTGCGCCAAGCCTCGTTCAGCCGCTCGATCGTGGTCACGCACCGCCGCTCCTGCTCGTCCAGCCAGTCCTGCAATTCCGCACAGCGGCGCGTCAGCCGCTCGTTCTCCACCGCGAGCAAGGCCAGGTCCGCGGCTTGCGCCTCGATCCGCTGCTCCTGTTCGAGCGTGGCGGCGATCAGCTGGTCCAGCGTGCTCTGCTTCCTTTCCAATAGTTGCCTGGCTTCTTCCAAGAGTCGCTCCTGCTGCCTGCAGACGCTCAGCAATTCGTCCTTTTTCATGTTCGTCCCTCCGAATGTGGGTGGCAGCGAGCGACGTGCTCCGCCCGGTGGGCCGTTCGCCGATCGTCTGCCGGATCTCGGCCGGAGTCAATCCCTCCCGGCGCAGCTGCCCGTAGCGCCGCCGCCATTCGGCCAACGAGATCTCTCGGTTCAGCACTGCTTTTCGGTGGCGCTCCGTCACCGCTTCCCGTGACTGCTCTCTCCCCATCTCCCTTTGGTAAATCTTCGCCCATAGCTTGTCGAAGGATTCATACATGCTCCGGTTCATATCCAGCTTGAGACCATCCAATTTTCGGGCCGCCATCAGGATGTGCACGTGGATATGCTCGGTGTTGCGGTGGACGGCCAGAAGGGCCGGGTTATTCCGGAAGTGGGATTTGTCGAGGAACTCCTTGGCCATGGCCAACGCCTTGTCCGAGGAGACTTCCTTTTCGAAGGATAGGATCACCCGATAATCCCGCCGGTTACCCCGCTCTGAAGCGGCCAGGCGGTCCATTTGTTGAGCCGCCGCATGACGGCGATCCCGGTCGGTGGCCCCCATGAGTTCGTACTCCGATACGTGGCGAGTTTCCCAACGGTCACAGGCGCGCTCGCGGGTGATGTAGCGCGCGTTGGCACCCGTCCCGCCCACCGTTTTCCCACAGGTGACCTTGCACACAGCGCTCATCCGTTGGCAAGCTCCATCTCCAGCGCAGTGAGGCAGCGGCGGAAGGATTCCTTCACGCTTTCCGAGAAATCGCCCTTGTGCATGAGCCTGACCGCCTGGTTGAGATTGACCCCGATTCGCTTAAGCTGGCGAGTGGCCGCCTGGTCGAAGCGATGAATCACGTCCCGCTCCAAGGCCGCCCGGCGGACGTAAGCGGAAAGAGGCAATCCGGCTGCCCGGGCTTTCTGCCGGATCGCGGTCTTGGAGCTGCGGCTGAGTCGTAGCTTGATCAGATCGCCAGCCCCGGCCTCCTTCACTTCCTTCAGGTCCAGTTCGGAAAGCGGACCCGATGAGCCACCCGGATAAATCCGAGGTAGTTCCTGCCCGGTCATACTTGGCTGCAGGAGGACTATGCGGACATAACCGGAAACGGATATTCCCGCCTTGGCGGCCCTTTCCTTCACCGAGCGGAGTTCTTCCTCACTCACACGCAGCTCCAGACGATGACTCAGTCTCATATCCCGCCTCTAGAACGGATTCAAAGGCCCCTCGTTCACTCTCCAGACGCCATCAGGATCACGGATCAGCTGGATCACGCTGGCTTCGGTTTTGTCCTCCAATCCGATGGTACGGCCGAAGGGAGATACTCTCCAACGACGAGTGCAGGTCACGGTAGCGCCCCGGTCTGAGGTCAGGCCGAGCACGCCAGTGATCCGGTCGATGGAGATCAGCTCGCGGGTGAGATACGTGGCGATGGTCCAACCCTTCTCTCGCTCCAGGATCCGGTTGTCGCGGCGCATCTTGTCGGTGAGCTTGACCTGATAGGTGAATTTCTTGATCTGGCCCTCGGTGCGCTCCCCCGTCTCCACCGCTACCAGGCCGGCCTTTTCGAGTTCCTCCAGGTGTTTGTAGTTCTTGTGGAGGTATTCTTCCAGGCTGAGCTTCATTCGGGCCAGCAGCTTCTGGTTGACCTCGCCGCCGGAGGTGAGCATGACAAAGCAGCCCTCCTGCTGCCACCACTCCGGGGTGGTGGCGAAGTGCTGCCGGATCACCCCGGCGGCCGCCTCCTTGTCGATGGATTGGGCCGATACCGGCGTGATAGAGCAGACCAAGCTGAGAACTATCCATGAAAATAAGTAAACAAATTTCATGACCAAACCTCCGGGATGGGAATGTCGCGCAGCCGCAGCTCGTCGAGAAAGGAAGGCCGGCCGGTTGATTCGAACCGGCCGGTGAGGCGCCCCCGGCCGTCGCGGCCGTCGAACCGGAAGCGGTACAGGGAAGTGATATGGTAGGGTGGAAAGGTGGGCGAAGCGGCATAATCGAGGCCGTTGACCTCGACGATCTCCAGGATCTTCCGGCTCTCGTCAGGGAGCTGGCCGAGGTGCACCACCGCCCGGATGGCCCGCGAGACCAACTCCTTGACCGCCCGGGTGGGGATGTCCAGGCCCGACTGCAGCACCAGGTTTTCCAGCGCCACGAGGGCGTCATAGGCACTGTTGGCGTGGACCGTGGACATCCCGGCGTGGCCGGTGTTGAAGGCCCGGATCAGGTCCAGGGCCTCGGCCCCGCGCACCTCGCCCACGATGACCCACTTCGGGTTCATCCGCAGCGAGTTGCGCACCAGGTCCTGCAGCGTCACCGCCCGGTCGTCCTCGTGCAGGGCGTGC
>Ga0116187_1002870_pt1 | contig 16453 bp, 11 predicted proteins | sample AD_JPNNA6_MetaG_FD_89755 | JGI IMG/M metagenome (GOLD analysis project Ga0116187, IMG submission 89755) | Active sludge microbial communities of municipal wastewater-treating anaerobic digesters from Japan - AD_JPNNA6_MetaG | ecosystem: Engineered > Bioreactor > Anaerobic > Digestate | place... | reverse complement strand
CGCTTCGGCTGGGAATGCCACGTCACCGCCCAGGGAAGGCACCGCACCCTCACCCTGAAAAAGCTCACCGAGGAGCAGCTTGCGGAGATCCTGACCCTGCTGGAACGCCACGGCGCGGAGGAAGCCCCCTAGGGGGTCATCCGGTGGCGCACGGAGGGAGAGAAGCCAGAGACTCCAGCGTGCGGAAGAGTTCTTCGAGGACATGGGGTTTCTTTGCGAAAAGTACGTCGGGGCCTCCGGCGTGCAGGGAGCTGAAGGGGGCCTCGTAGAGCGCCGAAGCCCCCACGATGCCCCGGGACGTGAGTTGGTCCACGATCATCTCAATGAAACGGATCTGGGGGGCGGTGAGGCTCCGGTCGTTCAGGAACTGCGAAAACGCCCCCTGGGCCGTGGCCCGATCCATGCCCACCAGACTTCGGACGAAGTGCGCCACCGACGGGGCGCCGCTTTTCGCCAAAAGCCCCGAAAGCAGCCCGGGGCCGTCTTCTTCCCCCAGCGACGCCAGGATTTCCTCCAGCCCGTGCAGGTCCTGGGGCGTGAGGGGCTGGTGGGTCCGCAGGCGGTGGATCACCAGATGGTCTTGATGATGGCGCAGGAAGTCGTTCACCTTTTTTTCGTACTGGGCCCCGGTCATTTTGGGCATGGCCACCGCCTCCACGTCCCGCACCCCCTGGAATGCGTCGTTAAAATCGGTGTAGACCACGGGACGCATCCGGCGATCGAGAAAGGACGTCAACGCCCGGAGCCGTCCCCGCATGTCCTCAAGCCCGGCGATGGACGGGCCATCCCAGAAGGAGCTCTCCTGCATGGCCCCCAGATAGGCCCGCTGGGCGGCCACTGCGGGAATGGCGACCTTTTCTTCCAGCAACGCCGCCATCTTCACCACCCGCCGTCGCCGGCTTTCAAAGAGGCCCAGATCTCCCTCCACCAGGGCCAGCTGCATTTCCAGCGTTATGAGGTCGAAGCGGCGCGGGGCCTCGTCTTCCAGGGGAAGGGTGGTGGGGAGATTTGCCACCTGGCGCTCCAGCACCTCCCTGTCCGGGGCGGTGAGATGTTCCCAAGCCTCGCGGCGCTGGAAACGCTCCACTGCGGCGAGCTCCAGCCGGACGGCGAAATGTTCCCGGTTCATGGCCGCCACCTCGGCATGGAGCCCGTCGGCGAGGGCCTTTCCCAGCGTGCCGTCGGCGTTCAGCGCCGGAGTGCCCTGCACGTATCCCAGCAGCCGTACCCGGGCCCGGAAGAGCCGCGCCCCCAGCGGAGCGGGATCCCCCGCTGGGGCGATCTGGTCGGGGTGCTCCCGGAAGAAGTCGAAATTGGCGCAGAAGTCGAAGATCCGGAAGTCCCGCTTGTCGTCCCCCGGGCCGAAGAGCTCGGGGCAGAGCCGAGTGCCGCGCCCGATCATCTGCCAGAACTTGATCTTCGAGGAGACGGGCTTGAAGAACACCAGATTCGCCACCTCGGGAATGTCGATCCCCGTGTCGAGCATGTCCACCGAAAGGGCGATGTGCGGCGCCTTGTCTGCCTGGGAAAAATCGTCGATGAGACTCTGGGCGTGCGAGACGGAATTGTCGATGACCCGGGCGAAGTGCCCCGCGTACTGGGGGTAGTGGTGGTTGAAACGGGCTTCGATGAACTGGGCGTGCTGGTGGTTCCGGGCGAAAACGATGGTCTTGGCGATCCGGTCCCCCCCCGCCACCTTGTGCCCGTGTTCCATCAGGTGCCGGAGCATCTTGTCCACCGTGTCCCGGTTGAAGAGCCAGCGGTTGATGGCCGCCGGGTCCACCCGGTCGGGGGGAGCGACGGCATGGTCCTCATCCCCCCAGTCCAGGTTCTCCCACTGGGCCTTCTCCTCGTCGGAAAGCCCGTCGTACGTGATCCCCTCCCGGGGAAACTTCAGATCCACCTGCTCCCCCCGGGGGGGCACCAGATAGCCGTCGCGCACCGCCTGGGCCAGCTCGTAGGCGTCCGTGGGCACCCCCGTTTCCAGCTCGAAGAGGTCGTAGGTGTTTTTGTCCACGTCCTCCCGGGGCGTGGCGGTGAGCCCCACCAGCAGGGCGTCGAAATAGCGGAAGATCGCCCCGTACTTCTGGTAGACCGACCGGTGGGCTTCGTCGATGATCACCAGATCGAAATGTCCCGGACTGAACCGGGCCTGAAGCCCCTCCGTCTCGTCGATGAGCCCCATCATGGTGGGGTACGTGCACGCGAAGACCCGCCCCTCGGCGTCTCGTTCCGTGACAAGATTCACCGGGCTGCTCTCGGGAAGGTGCTTCTTGAAGGCCCCCACCGCTTGATGGACCAGCGCCACCCGGTCCGCCAGAAAGAGGACCCGCTTCACCCACCCGGCCCGCTGCAGCACGTCCACCAGGGCGACGGCCGTCCGGGTCTTTCCCGTCCCCGTGGCCATCACCAACAGCGCCTTCCGCCGGGCTGCGGTGAACTGCGTGAAGATGCTGCCGATGGCCCGCTTCTGGTAGTACCGATCCACGATGGCGGGCCTCACCTGGGCCACGTCCAGGGGGCGGCGCTGGGTACGCCGGAGGGCGAGGCGGGACAGTTCGTCCTTCTTGAAAAACCCCGCCACCTCCCGGGGAGGATAGATCCGGTCGTCCCACAGCCACGTTTTGTAGCCGTTGGTGCAGAAGATGAGGGGGCGGATGCCGTAGGTCGCTTCCAGACCATCGGCGTAGAGCTTGGCCTGCTGTTGTCCCCGGAGGGGATCGACGGTGGTGCGCTTGGCCTCCACCACTGCCAGAGGGTTGTTGTCGTCGCCCCAGAGCACGTAGTCCGCGCTCCCCGTGGTGTTTTTGGGCATGGCCACCCGGTACTCCCGGTTTCGCCGCTCTTCCAGGGGCCACCCGGCGCGGGCGAGCTCCACGTCGATGAGGGCGCGGCGGGTTTCCGCTTCGGAGTAGTCGTGGTCGTCCGGACGCTGTTCCGCCGCAGCGCGGGCTTCGGCGAGCTGGTGGCGCAGGGCCTGGATCTCCGCGTCCAGTTCGTCGCGCTCCTTTTGGGATTTCAGCAGCGCCTTGTTTTGCTCCGCGAGCTCCTTTTCCCGGATTTCGAGCTCCTGACGAGGGATGAGCTCCCCGGGGACGGGAACCGAAGGCACCAGATCGTCGCTCCACGCCGGGGCGTTTCTTCGGGCGGCGGAGGCGTAGGTGCGCGCCAGCCAGTGACAGCAGTGGTGGAGCTCCTTCACCACCTGCAGGGCGTCGGCGGGGCGAGGGGCCTGGGCGTTGTGCACCGCCTGGTTTCCCACCTTCTGAATGAGCCGGGCCTTTTGAAAGACCACCTGGGGCAGGCGGTTCTGAAACACGGGGTCGTGCAACAGGGCCCCCAGGCTTTGGTCGTAGGGCATCCGGAGGAGGGTGTCGTGGCGGTAGAGCCAGTGCACCATGGCCTCCAGGGCAAACCGGGCGTGGAAGCACGCCGCCCGGGGATCCCCCGCCATGGAACGTTCGGCCTGGGCGGCGGCTTCGGCGATGGGGGCGAAGTCCTGGGCGAAGAAGGCGAAGTTGCTCATGATCGGCGGCCTCGGTGGGGCGGGGGGGTCATCCCCAAATGTTCGGAGCTCAGGGTTAAATGTTCGGAGCTCAGCCCCAAGTGTTCAGAGCTCCGAATGAAATATTCTGAGCTCGCCGTCGAAGCCCAAGGGAGCCTGGTTTCCCGGGGCTTTTTCCCGGGGTTTCCGGCGTGGGGTCCCGGAGAGGGGGAAACGGTGGTTTTTTCCATGGCGGTCACAGCTCCCCGTCGAAGGCCCGGGACTGGAGCGACGCAAAGAGGGCGTCCAGCTCCGCCCCATGGGCTCGCATCCGCGCCTTCTGCCGCTCCACGCCCTCGACGATGGCGGCAAAGCGGCGCTGCAGGGAGAGGGGGGGCTTTATGAAACAAAACTTGCGTATGCCAAAAGTGCTCAAATTGTAATTACCTGCAGTTGTTCTTGCTTCCTTCCTAACCTCATGTCGGTAAGTTTTAAACTCAATGTGGTTTTTCAAAAACTCAGAGTCTAGTCCCGACGTGGCGTAAAGGCGTCCACGTATCAAGTAAGATGAAAACAATGCCTTTTTATGCCCGTCAAATCTTGCGCAACGCCCTATATAATCTGGGTTTCCATTTGTTCTGACAAAGAGCAAGTCGTTTTTGTTTAACAAAAACTTATTCGACACTTTTGGTGGCAGATTTATAAATTTCAAATCAGACCAGTCTATGCTGCCGTTTATAACATTTGGTATGCGCAAAATAGGCAGGTTGCCGGGTGATGGTTCACTTGTCGCCTTTGTTGATGTTCCATAGGCTAGTTCCTCAAATGCTTCTGCTCCCGTAACCACCTCCCACCCCTTCGGGTTGGTGACGGGGTCGCCGAACATGTCGAGAAACGTGGATTGGAGCAGCGCATCAAGCTGTGCCAGCGCTTCCCGACGTTTGGCGCGCAGAGCGTCCGCCGCGTCCAGAATTTCCGCGATGCGCCGTTGTTCGTCGAGGGGTGGGAGGGGGATTTCGAGTTCCGCAAGTTTGTTTTGTGTGATCCCCTTGACGGTGGCGCCCGTTCCAAACTGTTCAATTTGTTTAGCAAGACCAAGCATGGAGTATAAAAGATATCTTGTGTCGATTTGTTTTTTTGGAATTAATGCGCGCAAATCTTGATTTATTGCCATGTCTATGGTGTTAATGGCAGCTTTCCCAAGGGCCATTCGAGTTGGAATAATAACATGCCCGGCAGGAATAATATTCGATGCGCTTTCCTTGAGACCTTTTTTGCTAATTGAATCTTGTGTGCAAGAAATAGTAAGCCCTTTAAAATCCTTCACGGTAGCCCAAGGGATTTCGTCAGTCCAATATTCTGATTTGTCCTTGCTGGGAGTCCCTCCCCCTTTGAACGAAACAATACTCCCCAAGGTAGTTTTGGGCCATTTCATCCCAGCATCCCCTCCAGCTCCCTCCGCCCCTCGGCGATCTCCTCCTCCAGCGCGGCCAGGCGCTGCAGGATCTCCCGGGGGGCGTCGTGGACCACCGCCTCGTGCACCACCTCTTTGTAGCGGTTGAGAGAAAGGTCGTAGTCGTTGCCCGCAATTTCGGCCTTGGGCACCAGAAAGCTCTGGTCCGTGCGGCGGTGGTGGGCCTCCGCCCCCCGGTTTTGCCAGCGGGCGAGGATGTCGGGGAGGTCGCTCCTTTCGGGCTGGGGGGTGCGCTTGTCGTCCAGGGAAAAGCCGTCGGCCTCCATGTCGTAGAACCACACCTGGTCCGTGCCCCCCGAGTTGGTCTTGGTGAAGAGCAGGATGGCGGTGGAGACCCCGGAGTAGGGCTTGAAGACCCCCGAGGGCATGGAGATCACCGCGTCGAGCTTTTGCCGCTCCACGAGGATCTTCCGGAGCTCCCGGTGGGCGTTGGACGAGCCGAAGAGCACCCCGTCGGGGACGATGACCGCCGCCCGCCCTCCGGTTTGGAGCAGGCGCAGAAAGAGGGCGAGGAAGAGCAGCTCGGTCTTCTTGGTCTTCACGACCTGCAGCAGGTCCCGGGCGGTGGATTCGTAGTCCAGGCTCCCGGCGAAGGGGGGATTGGCGAGGACGAGGGAAAAGCGCTCGGCGTCGTCTCGGTCCGCCTGGGCCAGGGAATCGCGGTAGCGGATGTCGGGGTTTTCCACCCCGTGGAGCAGCATGTTCATGCTGCCGATGCGGAGCATGGTGGAGTCGAAGTCGTAGCCGTGGAAGGTCCCCGCGTTGTACTTGCGGCGGCTTTCCTCGGTGCGGTAGATGGCGTCGTGGTGGTGCTCGCGCAGGTACTCCGCTGCGGCGACGAGAAATCCCGCAGTGCCGCAGGCGGGGTCACAGAGGACATCCCGGGGGGTGGGATCGGTCATCTCCACCATGAGGCGGATGATGTGGCGGGGGGTGCGGAACTGGCCGTTCTGCCCTGCGGTGGCGATTTTCCCCAGCATGTACTCGTACAGATCCCCCTTGGTGTCGCTGTCGGGCATCTCAATGCCGTCGAGCTGGTCCACCACGTTGGCCAGCACCCGGGAGGTGGGGATGGTGAACAGGGCGTCCTTCATGTGGTGGACATAGGTGGAATCCCCCTCTTCCGGGCCCCCCGATCTCCCGAGGGCCTTGATGAAGGGGAACACCTCATCCTTTACCGTGGCGTACATCTGCTCCGGGGCGGCGTCGCGAAAGCGCGACCAGCGCAGATGGTCCTGGTGGGGGGCAAAGAGGGGTTCCCGGATGGGGGTGCCGGTGCGGGCGGCTTGGGCCGCACGCCGGGTGTGCACCTAGTCGAGGCCCTTGATGAAGAGCAGATAGGTGAGCTGTTCGATGACCGAAAGGGGGTTTGAGATGCCCCCGGACCACATGGTGTCCCAAATGCGGTCGATGCGGGATCTGATTTCTCCGGTGATCATGGATGATGAACTCCTTTCGATGGCAACGGTGCGGCCCCGGGGGCCGACGGAGCTCCGGATGGCGCCAGACGCTCCGGCGGAAGGAGCCAAGGCATCGGAGCCCCGGGGGGCTTGGAGCGGGGGGATGCGGGCTCTTTTCGTCTCTTGCTGGTGCGCCGGAGGGCGCGTCACCGCTCCACCCTCCGGCGGGATTTCCTTCGGAGACCGGCAAGGGTGGGGGGGCGGTCATTTTACCGCATAATAACACACGAAAGGAAAACGTGTGAACGCAAAAAGGGGGCAGAAAAGGCCCCGGGGGTCGTTTCGCGGGGGCAAGAAGCTTCGAGAAGTTCCGCGCCCCCGCCTGTGGACGAGGGGCGTGGTGGCCAGAGGGGAGCCGTTCGTCGGAAGAGGTCGGTGGATGTCCAAGAAACCCCCCTGGCGTGGCGAGGAGCATACGAGACGAAAGGCCGCCGCCCTGCCTTGTGGCGATGCAAGAGCTCCCCCCGGTCGTTTTCTGCCGCGATTTCCGACGCTTCCCGTACGGTCTGGTGGCGGCCCCTTGCCCTCCTGGGGCTCTCGGTATGGAGCTCCGTCAAAAACGGACGGAACGCCAGGGGGCGGGTGGGGGATTCTTATCAAGCTCTTCTCTTTTGTCGGCGCCGTGCTATGCTCGAAAGGCATCTTCCTTGAAGGAGGTCCCCATGACACCTTTGGTCCGCCGCTTTGCCCGAAGCCGCACTCCGGACATCCCGCCGGTGCGGATCGCCTATCTCGAAAAGGGACACCCCCATCCGCTGGAACCCTCCTTCGTGGCGATCCCCGGGATCTGGGAGCCCGCCGAGCGGGCCCGGCCCCTCCTGGAAGCTCTGGAGGGGCACGCCCTGGCGGTGAGCCTCCGGGGGCGGGGAGAGAGCGACACCCCCGCCACGGGATACGATCTGGCGCACCACGTGGGGGATCTGGAGGGGGTGGTGGAGGCTGCGGGGGTGCGGAAGATGGTGCTCTTGGGCTTCTCCCGGGGGGTGGGATATGCCCTGGGGTTCGCCCGGAGGCACCGGGAGCTCCTGGCGGGGCTCGTGCTGGTGGACTCCCGCCCCCGGCACAGCGCTTTTCCGCCGGGGAGGGCCGATCTCTGGAAGGCCCACCGGGTGGAGGGGCGCCCCGTCACCGACTTCATCCGCCCCGAGGCCCTGGAGGGCATGGAGCGGGAGGCCCGGGAAGTGATCTTCTGGGACGATCTCCCCGGGTTCGCCATGCCGGTGCTGGTGCTCCAGGGAACTTCTCCCACCCGGACCCCTCCGTCGAACCTGGACGACGCCGACGCAGCCCGGTACGGGGAGCTCCTTCCCCGGGGAGAGGTGGAGCGCTTCGAGAACTCGGGGCACCTGATCCCCGACGACGAGCCCGAGCGCTACCGCGCCACGGTATGCCGCTTCGTGGCGCACTGCCGGGATCGCATCGCCGGGAGCGCGCACCTTCCAGCCGGCATGGGGGTTTTCCCGACAGGGTAAAACCCGTAGGGGCGCCCCTCCGACCCGGGCCGGTGACGCGGGGTGAAAACGTAGGGGCGAGCATATTTTTCGCCCCTACACGCCCCTTTCGCAGAGCATCCACCGCTTCCCACACGCCCCTTTCGCAGACCATCTCTCCCTCCCTCTCCCCCCAGGAGGCATCCACCGTGAAGATGCCCCCCCTTCTTTCAGGGCCTTTCCAGAGTCCGCTTCGGACGCCGTCCCCTGCGGGGGCTTGGGGCGTCTCTTGTTCGTCCATGGGATTGTCGGCACGGGGAACTCCGTTGACGACATCCACGCCTTTGTGGGCGGCGAGCGGGAAAGGACCCCGGCGGCGCGCCGTCGGAGCATCGTGCTCCTCGGCGTGGCGTTCCTGGCCTCTCTGGCGGAGAGCGTCGGTCTGCCTTATTGCATGGGGCGAAGAACGGCGTGGTGGACGCGGAGAACGACATTTCTTCGGTGACCGAGGAGAACGCCGCCCCCGCCGGGGCCCAGGCCTCGAACGGGGTCCCGGCGGGGGCGGGGGCCCTTTACGCCCCCACGGGGAACTCCACGGTGATCTGACACCCGGGCCCCGGGGCAAAGTGCAGGGTGCCCTCCAGCTGCCGCACGAGGGCCTGGACGAGGCGCAGCCCCAGGGTGCGGCGGTCCGTCTCCATGAGATCTTCCCCGATCCCCACCCCGTTGTCCTGCACCGTCAGCAAGAAGGTGTGTTCCCGGAGTTCCAGGGCAACGCGGATCCGGGGGGCGTCCTCCCGAGGTGCGGCGGTGGGAAAGGCGTGTTTCAGGGCGTTGGTGACGAGTTCGTTGAGCAGAAGGCCGCAGGAAATGGCCTGATCCAGGGAGAGCCGGAGCTCCGGGGCGATGGCCACGGCGAGGTCGACCTCTCCCGAGGGGGGCGCGAAGATTTCCTGGAGGTGGTGCGCCAGCTCGGTGACGTAGGTCGCCATGGAGATGGCGGCAAAGGTCCCCCGGCGGTAGAGGTGCTCGTGGATGAGGCTCATGGAGCGGATGCGGGTCAGGGTTTCCCGCAGGGCGTCCTGAGTGGCGGGGGAGGGGGCGCCGTCGATCTTCAGGGAAATGAGACTGCAAATCACCTGAAGGTTGTTTTTTACCCGGTGGTGCACCTCGCGGAGGAGAGCATCCCGGTCCTCCAGGGCCTGACGGAGGTTTTGCTCCACCTCCTTCTGGGCGGTGATGTCCAACACGGAACCGATGTACCCCAAGAATGTCCCCGGGGGGGCGCATCGGGGGTGCCCCTGGTCCAGGACCCAGCGAAAAACTCCGTCGTGGCGCCGGAGGCGGTATTCCATGGCGAAGGGTTTCCGGGCGTCGAAGGCCCCATGGTAGGTGGCGATGCACCGCTCCAGGTCGTCGGGGTGAACTCCTTCGGCCCAGCCGTCGCCCACCTCCTGGGCCAGGGTGCGGTCGGTGAAGGCGAGCCAGGGGTCGTTGAACCAGGTGCACTTCTTGTCGGGGCCGGAAATCCACAGAAGCGCGGGGGAGGTGTGGGTCACGCTCTCGAAGAGCTGCCGGGATTCCTCCAGGGCCCGTTCGACCTCCTTGCGGGGGGTGATGTCCCCGAAGGCCACCGCCACACCGTAGCCCTCCAGGGGAATGGGGGCGGCGGTGACGTCGAGCCACCGGGCGGGTGTGTCGTCTCGCACGACCCACCTTTGTTCGGCGTGCACCGGGCGACGTTCCTTCAGGGCCCGGAAGGAGGCGTGTTCCTCGCGGGGCAGGGGGGTGCCGTTGGGGCGCACCATGCGCCCCAAGGGACTTCGCGGAAGGGGGTCTAAGGGGGAGGGCTCCTCCGAGGCCTCATCCAGAAGGCGCCGCCCCTCTTGGTTCATCTCCACGATTTTGCCCTGGGAGTCGGTGATGGCGACCCCCAGGGGGAACATGTCGAAGAGCACGCGGTACTTCTCCAGGGTCACTTGCAGTTGCTCCTGGGCCTGGCGGTGCTACTGGATCAGGCGCCACTCCCGCAGGGCCCGGGCGATGGATCGGGGGAGCCCCGCGAAGGCTTCGGGGGACTTGACCAGATAATCCATGGCGCCATTTTTGATGGCCTCCACAGCGGCGAGCTCGTCTCCATGGCTTGTGAGGATGAGCACGGGATAGCTTCGGGGGGCTTGGAGCATGGGCAAAAGATCCAGAGAGCGCCCTCCGGGGATGTTCAGGTCCAGCAGCACCACGTCCGGAGGTGAGCTCTCCAGCTGCCGCAAAAAACTTTCCCGGTCGGAGACCACCCGGAGGACGCAGGGAAGTTCTCCGTCCTCCAGGGCGCGACGGGCTGCGGTGGCGTGGGCGACGTCGTCTTCCAATAGCAGAACTTGAAAGGCCCTATCGGGCATGAGATCCGTATTTTTCCGGAACTTCCAGGAAGAAGTTCCTTTTTAGCCAGTAGATCTCCAGGGTTTCCATGAGGGAGACGAACTCGTCGAAATCCGCAGGCTTGACCAGGTAGCTGTTGGCCTGGTTGCCGTAGGCCTGGACCACATCCGACTCCGCCGCCGAGGTGGTGAGGATCACCACGGGGATGGGGGCCAGGGACGGATCTTCTTTCATGGTGCGCAGCACCGTCAGGCCGTCGACGCCGGGAAGGCGGAGGTCCAGCAGCACGAGATCGGGGCGCGGCGCGGCGCCGGGCTCCGCAAAGATCCCCCGGCGATAGATATAGTTCAGGGCGGAGACGCCGTCGGACACGTGCTCTAGCCGATTTTCGGGAGAAAAGTCCCGAAAGTTGCGACGCACGATCTCGGCGTGGGCTGGATCATCTTCCACCAAGAGCACGGTCAGGGTCTTTTTTGTCATGATGACCTCCTTAAGTTCGTTGCGGAAGAAGGGGATTCGGGCGAGGGCCCCCCCCGAGTGCCCGCCAGAAAGAACGAAAACGTGGCCCCCCCTCCGGGACCCGGAGAGGAGACCGTGATGGCGCCGCCGTGGGTCTCCACGATGCGCTTCACGATGGCGAGCCCCATGCCCACGCCTTCGATCTCCGGATGGAACTTCTCGAAGATGTCGAAGATCTTTTCCCGGAAGACGGGGTCGATGCCCCCGCCGTTGTCCCGGACGAAGAGCCAAATTTTCCCGGCGTCGGCGCGCCAGCCGAGGTCGATGCGGGGGGAGGGCTGGTTCCCCATAAATTTTACCGCATTGTCGAGAAGATTTTGATAGAGCTCCACGAGGCGCTCGGGGTCTCCGAAGAGGATCACCGGCTCCCGGGGGGTGATCACCTCCACGCGGCGCTCGGCGAGGGCCCCCGCCACCAGGGCAAGGGCGCCGTCCAGCACCTCTTGCAGGGGCACCTCCCGAAAGGGGGCGGCGTGGCGGCCGATGCGGGAAAGCTCCAGGAGCTCCTCCAGCAGGAGGGTCATGCGGTTCGCGGCCTCGGTGATGAAGGTCAGATCCTGCTCCAGGGCCTGGGCATCCTGGCGTTGCAGGTCCTTCCGGAGATAGCCCAGAAAGGTCTTGATGGTCACCAGGGGGCTTTTGAGGTCGTGGGAGACGGTGTACAGAAAGCGGGTCATCTCGTCGTTTTTCTGCTGGAGCTCTGCGGTGCGGCGGGCCACCTGGCGCCGCAGGGTCCAGCTCCACCCGGCGAGCAGGGCGACCACGAAGGCGAAGACCCCTACGCCTCCCAGGAGGAAGAGCCAGAATTCCCTCTGTTGGTAGAACCGAGGGGGGGCCAGCTTGATCCACTCGTCCCGGATGGCGTCCCGTTCCTGGAAGGTGATGGTCCCCAGGGCCTTTTCCAGGATGGACGAGAGCAGGGGCTCGTCGCTCCGCGAAGCGAAGGAAAGGGTGTCGTCGAAGCCGCAGTCCCCCGCCACCCGGAGATTGGCGAGGTTGAGTTGGCGGGCGTAGTGGGAGATGGTGGCCAGATTTCCCACCATGGCGTCGACGCGCCCCAGGGCCAGATCCCGCAGGGCGGCGGCGGGGTCGGTGATGGGGGTCGCGTGGGTGACGCCGTGTTCTTTCAGGACGTCGCCGATGGCGTACCCCCCCTGGTACATCACCCGGGGAAAGCTCTGGAGATCGGCGATGGAGAGGGTCCCCTCCCGATCCTGGCGCACCACGATGACGTTGGGGATGCGGATGTAGGGGGAGGTGAAGAGGAAGAATTGCCTCCGCTCCGGGGTGTCGATGACGGTGGTGGCGATGTCGATGCTCCGCTGCCGGGCGTGGTCCAAGACGGCCTGAAAGCTTTCGAGACGCACGATGGCGAAGCGAACCCCCAGGGCCTTTTCGATGAGGGCCACGTAGGCCGGGGCGATGCCCCGCCAGTTGCCCCTTTCGTCAAAAAATTCCAGCGGAGGAAAGTGGGGGTCCGGGACGATGCGGAGGGGAGTGGGTCTGGTCTGGAGCCAGGCGCGCTCCTCGGGGGAAAGAAAATCCGGGGCGCCCCATGCCGCCGGGGTGCCACCCTCCGGGCCCCGGACGACTCCGGCCAGCAGGAGGAGGCCAAAGAGGAAGCCAAAGATGATGCCGAGAACGCGGAGCAAACGAACGGAGCGCACGGACCTCGCCTCCTTAGGGGCGCTTTTTTTACGGAGGATCCCCGGGTTTGCCCCTTCCGCCTCGAGATCGCCCTCGGCGGCGGATCCCGCGTCCTCTGACGCCCCTCCAGTGTAGGGCTTATGCCCTCCTTCGGCAATACTTCCGAAGCTTTGGACTGCGGCGTTTTTTCCGGCGGCGGGCCGTGGGCCGCCCGAGGCCTGCCTCGCCCTGGCGGCGGGGCATCTCGGGGCCGTCGCGGGCGAGGCCCGATGGGAGATCTTTTCTCGTCCCGGGCCTCCGGGGGCGCCCCCCGGGTCTCCTCGTGCCCCTTGGGGGCTTTGGCGGACGATTCAAGGTGGTGATGCGAGAAAGAAAGGGCTTTTTCCTAAAAAATAGGTCCAAAATTTCAAGGAAGCGTGGTACCCTTAGGGGGCGGCGTGCGAAGGGGGAAGGAGCTTTTCCTTGGCGGGGAAGAAATTTTATTAATAGTAAAAAATGTTTCACGTGAAACATTTTTTTGCTATAATAACTTCCACGTGAGGCGCCCTCCGGATCCGGGCTAATGTGGGAGACGAGCCCTTCGTCGCCCTCCATCGATGGGGCGGCTTTTGGCCCGCGGCGCGGGCGCGGGGGGCTTCCCGAGGGGGGCGTGCCCCCAAGGCTTTTAAGAGAGGATGTGATGGCTCGTGTCCCATCTGTTTGCCCCTTGGCGCATGGCCTACATCGGCACGGGGGGCTCTTCGGAGTGCATCTTTTGCGCCATTCCCGCCGCCAGTGCCGAAGACGACGGCAGAAACCTCCTGATCCACCGGGGGGATAGGTGTTTCGTGGTGATGAACCGCTTCCCCTATAACCCGGGGCATCTCATGGTGGCCCCCTATCGCCACGTGGGGGCCTACGACGAGCTCACCGAAGAAGAGCTCCTGGAATTGAACCACCTGACTCAACGCAGCCTGCGGGTGCTCCGGGGGCTGATGAATCCCCAGGGGTTTAACCTGGGGGTCAATTTGGGCAAAGGGGCGGGGGCGGGGTTCGACGGTCACGTGCACATGCACGTCGTCCCACGGTGGGATGGGGACACGAACTTCATGCCGGTGTTGGGAGACGTGCGGGTGATCCCCGAAGCCCTGGACGCCACCTGCCGGCGCTTGGGGGATGCATGGTCCAAGAGCGCCGGGTAGCCGACTCTCCGGGGGACTTTCTGGAGCCCGCCCGAGAGGGGCGCTGGGAGTTGGTGGAGAAGAGGTCGCGCTTCATCGGAGATCTCCGGGGGGCCTTTTCGGAAGAGGGGGCCCGAAGCATCCTCCGCACCCTGGCCCAAGAGACCCCCGAAGCCCATCATCACTGCTGGGCCTATCGGGTGGGCTTTCCCCAGATCCGAGAGTACTGGTCCGACGATGGGGAACCCTCGGGGAGCGCGGGGAAGCCCATCCTGGGAGCTCTGCGTCGGGCCGAAGTCACCAACGCCCTGCTGGTGGTCACCCGATATTTCGGGGGCATCAAGTTGGGTGTGCGAGGGCTCATCGACGCCTACGGCCAGACGGCCACCGGCGTCCTCGCCGCCACTCCCCTGGCATGGCGGCGCCGGGAACGAAAGGGAAAGGTGGTGTTGCGATACGACCTTCATCAGGCCTTTTGTCGCAGGCTGCAAGACCTGGGAGTGCGAGAAGAGCGCCTCGTCTCCACCTTCGGAGAGAACGTGACGGTGTGCTTCGCCGTGCCCTTGGCAGGGGTCCAGGCGGTGGAGGGCTTTTGCCAGGAGTTTTCCCGGCGGGGTGGAGTGGAGAGCTGGCAGTGGGAGGAGCCCCCTGGGGCCGGAGACTAAGGAAGGGGGGCGGTGACCGGGGACGCCCCTTTGAGGTTTTTTGTGTCCCCGGGCGGGAAGACCGAATTGTCGGCATGAGGTATTTAGTGGCGGAGCCTTCGGAGGAGCGCCGCCTCTCCGGGGCCCCTAGATCGGGAAGGAGGAAACATCATCGTGGCGACTTTTGACATGGGATCCTTGATCCAGCAGTTGAGACACCCCGTTTGCCGCAGCCTTTTGCGGGATCTTTCCCTGGATGAGCTTCGGAACATGGCGACCCACGACAGCGTGCCCAACAACCAGGGATCGCCAGCCTATGTGACTCGGGTCCAATCTCGGAACGCCCCCTTTACGGAGATCGTCTACGAAGTGGAGGAATCGCACCTGACGCTCTTGGAACAGGTGTGGAAGTACCTGCGATGGCAGCAGATGATCCGCATCAGCACGCGCATCGGCTCCTCCTCGGGATGCCCCCTGAAGACCAACTACTATGTTACCCGGAGATATGCCCGGATGGCCCACATGTTCGCCGCCAACTTCTTCACCCAGGCGGACGACGATGGGGCGGACATCGTCACCGTGGTGGTGCCCGAGTGGCACCAGCGCAAGGTGTTGGTCTTCCCCAGCCACCGCGTGACCCTCATCCTGGGCATCGACTACTACGGCGAGAGCAAGATGGCCACCCTGCGCATGGCCATGCACATCGCCCGGGAGGACCTCCGGGGGCTGGGGCTCCACGCGGGGAGCAAGATCGTGACGCTGCGGGGGGATTCGGGGGAATTGCAGGAAAAAGGCATGTTGGTCTTCGGCCTGTCGGGCACGGGGAAGACCACCATCACCACGGCGGACCACGGCCTCGTCGCCCCCGAGGGGGTGGAGGTGCTCCAGGACGACATCAACATCCTCATGCCCGACGGCCAGGCCTTCGGCACGGAGAACAACTTCTACATCAAGACCGACAACGTGTCGAAGCAGCTTCCCCTCCTGGGGGCCGCCCAGGATCCCCGGGCCATCCTCGAAAACGTCTGGGTGGATGACGATGGAAACGTGAATTTCGATAACCACGCCATCACCACCAACGGTCGGGCCATCGTCCCCCGGGGCTCCATTCCCAACACCTCGGCGCGCATCGACCTTCCCCGGGTGGATGTGATCTGCTTCAACATGCGGCGCTACGATATCCCCCCCGTGGGACGCCTCGTCTCCGCCGAACAGGCGGCGGCCTACTTTATGCTGGGGGAATCCACCGTCACCATCGCCGAAGACCCCGCCCGGGTGGGGCAGGCCAAGCGGGTGGTGGGCTTCGACCCCTTCGTGGTGGATCACCACTACAAAAACGGCAACCGCCTGCTGCAGATCCTCCGGGACAATCCCCACATCTCTTGCTACGTCCTCAGCACGGGGCGAGTGGGAGGGCAGGATGGGGCCAACATCACCCCGGAAGTGACTTTTGGGTGCATCGAGGGCATCCTGCGGGGTAGCCTGACCTGGCGGTACGATGATGTGCTCGGCTACGAGGTGCCCGCAAATCTGCCGGTGTCCAACGCCGAAGCTCTGGATCCGGCGACGTACTGGAGCCGAGACGACTACGCCCGGCTCATCGGGGCCCTGCGCGCCGAACGCCGGGATTACTTGGCCACCTTCTCGGGGCTGGCCCCCGCGATCGTTCACGCGGTGTGACCCCGCGTTCACCCCGTCACTTCGTTTAGCGGTTGCTCCCACGAGCCCCCGGCGCCTTTGGCCGGGGGCTCGTTTTTTGGCCTAAAGCCTAAAGGTGGTACAGGGGGCCCCGGGGCTGCGGCCCTTCGCCATCGTCCCCGCGCGGCAAAAGGGGACGTCAAGGGCGGCTCCGCTGGGCCGGAGCAAGGGCCCCGGGGAGGGGAAAAGGGATGGATCATTCCATAAAAAGGGGTGCGAAGGGTTGATCTATATTGACCATCCATTCCTCCGGGGACGGCAAAAGCCCCGGAGTTCTCAAAAAAACCACCGCCCCAGGCGGGGAGTTTTCTCTGGAGGCGCTCCGGGCTTAGGGATGCCAAGCTTTTCCGAGGGGAGACATCCCCATGGCCAGGGGGCCGCCGGGGCCTTCAAGCCCAAAGGGGACTGCGATCGGGGTGGGTCTTCCCGGGGTGGGAACCCTTGGGGGGTCGGGGGGGGCTGGGGAGACACGAGAGACGAGAGACGAGACACGAGACACGGGGCATGAGATACGGGGGGCGAGATACGGGGGGCGAGATACGGGGGGGGCGATACGGG
>Ga0116187_1002839_pt1 | contig 16588 bp, 9 predicted proteins | sample AD_JPNNA6_MetaG_FD_89755 | JGI IMG/M metagenome (GOLD analysis project Ga0116187, IMG submission 89755) | Active sludge microbial communities of municipal wastewater-treating anaerobic digesters from Japan - AD_JPNNA6_MetaG | ecosystem: Engineered > Bioreactor > Anaerobic > Digestate | place... | reverse complement strand
CGGCGCCAGGACCGTGGCGAAGGGCAGAGTGCCGTAATCACCGTAGGGATCTGTGGCGCGGTAGATGTGATAGCGGTTGGCGTTGGTCACCGGTTCCCAGGAGACGGTCACTCCGCTGGCGCTTTTGCTGATCGCGATTTCGGGGATGGCCAGCGAAGTGAGGTTCACGGTAACCGTCACCGTATCGTAGGCATAGCCGTACCCGTCGAAGACGGAGAAGGTGATCTCCTCGCTGCCGAACCAGTCAGGCGGAGCGGAGAAGGTGACCGTGTAGCCTTCGATGCTGACCAGAATGTTTGTGTTTCCGCTGTAACCCAAGGTGAGATCATGCCCGTCAGGATCGCTGACGAAGCCGGAGAAATCTTCCACCAGTGTGCTGTTCATATTGAAACTGAGCGTTTCGGGCAACTCGATGACGGGAAGGGCGTTCAGCACCTCGAGCGTTAGGGACACCGTGAGCTGGGGGTTATCCAGATCGTTGGTGTTGACCAGCAGGTTGGCGGTGTAGGTGCCCGGAGCGAGTCCAGCCGCGGTGAATGAACCGGTGACAGGCTGGCTGCCATTTCCGGCGACAGTGCCAGATGTGGGATTGGCGCTGAACCAGGCTACGGCGGGGTCCTCAACGAGGGTGAAGTTGAGATTCTGGCTGCCGAGGTTGGCAATGTTGAAGCTGTCCGTACCTTGGGCATTTACTGCCAGGGTTGCTTCCAGGGCCGTGGCATCCAGCGAGACTGTGGGCGGGACGTAGCCGCTGCCGGTCAGGGCGATGTTCACCGTGGGCTCATCCTCGTCGTTGCTGCTGATGACTACGTTGCCTGGATAGCTTTGCGCGGCAGTGGGGTTGAAACTTAGGTTGTAGGTCTGTTGAGTGCCTATGGGAAGCGAGAAGGACAGAGTATTCCGGCTCGCCCCCAGTTCCTTTTGGCCTTTATTGCCAGCGGCAGAGACAGTATAGCCAGATGGAGTGGTGATGCTCCCGCTGAGAGTCAGGTCTCCGGTGTTGTGGATGGTGAATTGCTTTACGCTGGTCTGTCCGGCCTCCACCTCGCCATAACTGAGGCTGAGGGGAACGACCTCGATTTCCGGTCCGGCGGGTTCCACATAGACAAAACCCAGTTTCACATCTGGACGGTAAACCGATACCATGCCTCCGGTGAAGGTCTCACCCATGTTTGAATAGGTGCTGCGGCCGTAGCGGTAGCCATTGCTCATGTTGGTGTAGCGCACAGTTCCAGTGGCTGATTCCGTGGCCACCCGGTCAAAATCGGTGTCGATCACGATATTGTCGATCCCGTTCCAGGCAAAGGGAGTGGAGAGGGTCAACATATCCCAGTCCCCAGCCACAGGCTGATAGGAGGCGCTACTGTAAACCGTGGTCAGCCCATCCGCGCTAATCCAGTTCGTGGCATCCGTGGCGGTGGTGTGCTTCATTCGCATCCGGAAATCAGGCAAGGCCAGAGCAGGTGCCGTAGCAACGTAAAAGCCCAACTGGGTGATGTCCGTGGGGCCATACAGGCCAGCGGCGTTCAGTTCCGCGGCGGTATAGACCGACTGCCCGTGCAGGCTCTTCTTATATATGTTGATGGGGCAACCTTCAGTGGTGGGGGTGGTTCCGGTCCCGCTGCCTATCACGGCAAACGAAACTGCCTGGGGAGTTGCCTCCGCGGTGTTCGAGGCAGCGGATTCACCCGCGGGGTTGGAATATCGTGTGGTCACCCAATAGCTGTAGGTGGTACCGTTCACCACACTGTGGTCAGAGTAGCTGGTGCCCGTCACCGTGGTTAGTGAACTGCCGTTACGGTAGATCCTGTAACCGCTGATATTCCTCCCATCCAAAAACTCTTCTTCTTCAGCGCCGCGTCCCTGGGCAGCTGTCCAGCTCAGGTTTACAACAGTGTCGCCGCCCACAGCGGTGAGGTTGGTGGGGGGAAAGGTGTTGGGGGTGGCGGTCACGGTGTTGGAAGGCACTGAATTGCCGTTGTTGTAGCTGGCTATAACGTAATAGCTGTAGGTCACGCCGTCGGTCACGCTCAGGTCGGTGTAAGTGAGGTTCGTTGTGGTGGCAAGATAGGAGCTGTTTCTGTAAACCTTGTAGTTGTTAGGTGTCGTTGCTTCCGGGGCGTTCCAGGTGAGGGTGACGGAAGCGTGGGTGGAGGTGGCGGCCAGGTTCCGAGGGGGTGTAATTGGGTTTCCGAGGACGAAACTGATGGTGGTTCCCGCCGAGCCAATGGAGTTGATATTAATGCCTCCTGCTGAGCCGTTGGTGAGGAAAGGAGTGGGATTGGTTGTGGAATTCAATGCCGTTCTGCCCGTTTCTGAACTATAGTTGGCTAGATTAACGGATCCATCGGCTGTGGTGGTTCCACCGGGACGGTAAACATAGACCTCGTCCGGAGGGCCGTCAGAGTTGCCTTCGTAAGCAGGATTGATCCGGTAGATCAGCATACCGCTACCCGGCAGGCTGTTTTCGAAGGTTCCGGTTTTTCTTCTGTACTCCACCACGAAATACTCCGAAGAAGAATTGGGCGAGGGTATTTTGTAACAGTTGTCCGTTGCGTTAACCAAAGGATTCAGAGTGTAGGTGCCATCAGCGGTTAGTACAGGAATGGAACTTATCCAGTGGCCGTATTTGTATTTCATATAAGCGCACATGTGCTGGGGTGGATTCCCATCATTTTCCATCAGGTCCCAAGGTTCAACCGGAGTCAAACCGTCATAGCTGTAATGATAGAGATCCGGGGCGCCCAGGGAATGAAACATTTCGTGACATAGTACCCCCACTCCACTACTGGTGAGAAAAGCGGAAAGCTGAAAGTTAAAATCGTAAACCCGTTTACCATTGATGAAAACATATCGATCATAGATTGACCATCTGTGTGGCCAAAGAAGATCAGACCAGCCGTCTGTGTTCCCCTTTATGATGAAGCAGACATTGTCAACTTTGCCATCATTGTCGCCGTCGATGTTCAATCCCGTGGGCACCTGTGAACTTATCGCATTGACCGCGTTCACTAAAAGGGTGAACTCCCTGTCCGTCTTTTGGTAGTTGGTGGTGTAGCCGATTGTATTGCTCGAGCTATAGGGGCTATAATAGCCGCGGGGATGGGAGTCCTGCCAGGAAACGACCATCGTTGTGGGTGTGGGATAGTAGGAGGTGGGGATGTCTAAGGCGTTGTACGACGCTTCCAGAAAGTAGGATTGCATCGTGTTGCCCGTGGTGCCGTTGAACATGTTGTTGTAGGTTGAAATGTTTTGGCCAAATTCAGTCTGGTCGGAAAAGCGGATGAATACAGCCAGATTGTTAAGAGTTCCGCTGGATGGGGCGCGTCCGCCACCTACCTCGCGGAGTTTGGTTTGAGCGGCGTTCCTGATCGCCTCGATCTTCTCCGTGGAGATTTTGGCCCAGGGTCTCAATCCAGCAGCCGTGGGATCGTCCTTTCCGGCAAGGTACTGTGTGAAAACGAGTTCTCCGCTGGCATCATTGTCCATATAGGCATACCAGCCGGAATCATTCTGCTTGACTGTGTAGCCATCTTTATCATGCAGCCAGTTATAATATTCGTCTCCACTGGCAAACAGATCCAGCTTGCTACCGTCCGGTTGTTTAAGATCCACAGGATGGAACTTGACATAAGCGCCAAAAACCATGCCAATGCACAGTATCAACAGGCAGCTTACAACAATATGTTTCGAGCTTCCAATCATTGTTCAAAGACTCCTTATGATCAATTTAACCTCAATTACTTGACTCTTTTCAGTTGTTAAAATCTGTCAATGAAAAAGTCCGCAGAGCGGAGCATATACTCCTGTGGCCTTGTTTGTGGAATTATCAAGCCCTGAAACAACTCCCGCAACTGCCCTGTGGCCGTTATGCCATGAGTGTTGTCAGCTCCTCCGAATTGTTTGCGATCTGGTTATGATATGCTTCTTCATATAAAAAAAGCCGGCCCCGTAACCAATTTGAGTGTACGGGGCCGATATCGAAGTGGTTAGATTGTTATTTGGCGGGAAGCTATTCGTAGGCTGCCACGACCTTGTAGAAGGCCATGGGCAGGGCTTCTGTGTCTTCCCAACTGGTTTGCGGCGCCAGGACCGTGGCGAAGGGCAGAGTGCCGTAATCACCGTAGGGATCTGTGGCGCGGTAGATGTGATAGCGGTTGGCGTTGGTCACCGGTTCCCAGGAGACGGTTACTCCGTTGGCGCTTTTTTGGATTATCACCTGAGGCGCAGCCAAATTGAGGTAGCCGCTGCCGGTCAGGGCGATGTTCACCGTGGGCTCATCCTCGTCGTTGCTGCTGATGACTACGTTGCCTGGATAGCTTTGCGCGGCAGTGGGGGCAAAGGTCAGATTGTAGGTGATGGTTGCGCCGGCTGGTACGCTGAGGGTGAGGGTGTTGCGAACTTCAGCCTGGGCAGACCTGGCTCCGGGAGCTTGCTTGACTGCAAGGGAGGCTGAGCTTGGGGCAACATCCACAAATCCTTTTGCTCCCGCCTGGGCTACGCTGTAGCCGGAGGGAGTGCTGATGGTTCCCATCAAATGGGCGTTGCCGGTGTTTTGCACGGTGAATTGCAGCACTCTGGTCGTGCCGACTTCAACCGCGCCGAAATCCAGTGCCAGAGGCGAAACCACGATCTCGGGGGCTTGCGTTGCCTCCGCAGCAAAGGTCAAGCGGAGGTTGGGCCGGTAGGAACTTGAGCTTCCGCCACTGAAGACATTGGTCTGGTCGCTGGAGTCGCTGCGGATGTAGCGATAGCCGTTGGTTATGGATGTGTACTGCGTTGTACCGGATGAACTCCAAGTGCCAATGAGCCCGAAGGCGGTGTCCATCACGATGTTGTCGTTGCCGTTCCAGGTGAAGGGGGTATCCAGTGTCAGCATGTTCCAACCGGTAACTGTAGGTTGGTAAGAGGTGGAAGTCCAGACGGTGCTGAGCCCGGTGGATATCCAACTGGAAACATCTGTGGCGCTGGTGTGCCCCATGCGTATGATGTAGTTGGGCATGGCCAGGGTGGGCAGTCCGGTGACGTTCAAGCCGATGTCGGTGATGTCGATGGGTCCGAATACACCTAATGCGTTGAGTTCAGCCTTTGTGTACACCGCTTGCCCATGCAGGCTCTGGTAGTAAACGTTGATGGGGCAGGCGGTGTAGCCGTCGTTGCTGGAACTGCCACCGCCAATGATCACTGAGTTGTTTGGCGTGGCCTGGACAGTTGGGGTAGGCTCGGCATCTTCACCTGAATAGGTGGCCACCACATAGTAGGAGTAGGTTGTGCCGTTCACAACGGCGTTGTCGTTGTAAGTAAGCCCCGTTACGGTGGTGAGCAGGCTGCCGTCCCGGTAGATTTTGTAACCGGTGGGGGTTCCGCCTAAAGGCTCGCTCCAGTTCAATACCACCAAACCATTTCCGCCCATTGCGGTCAGGTTACGGGCGGGATAGAGCCCAGCGGGGACGTAGGCTTGCAACTTCAGGTTGGGCAGCCTGTTGGAAGCCGTAAGTGATAAGGGCTGGGATGAATCGCTTCTGTTTTGGCGGGCTTGGGTGTTGGTAGTAGTGGTGTAGCTCCAGTAAGGGTAATTAGAAATATAGGTCTGATAGCCCTTGATGGTGAGGATAGCCAGGTTGGAAGTTCCGTCGTAGGCAAAGATGTTGTCCAGTTCCACTTCCATCCAGCCGGAGATATCAGTGTTCGGGAAGGTTCCGCTATAGACCAGGGTGTAGCCGTCTGTGCTGTAGTCGCCGCTGGACAGGCTGGATTCGCTGGTGTGCTTCATATAGATGCTGACGGCTTCGATGGGTTCCACATTGGTGCCGCTGGCCTTGTGGAAGCCCAGGTATCTGATGTTGCAGGCGGTTCCGATCTGTGAAGCCAGGTAGATCGCTTCGTGGCTGGAATAGTTGTAGTAGCGGTCGATAGGGTAAGTTTGGGTTCCGCTGCCGTTGCCAATTATGATGGTGGAGAGGGGATTGTTGGTGGGGAAGCCTGTAACAGTGTTCGAGGGGTCGGATTCCTCGGTGCCGTAGATGGCCGTTACGTAATACTCATATCTGGTTTCGTTCACCACGTTTGTATCAGAGTAATTCAATCCACCGGTACTGGCGAGATAGCTGCCATTGCGGTAAACCTTGTAGCTGTTTGGAGTTCCGGTGACAGGGGCCTGCCAGTTGAGGTTCACGACCGCGTTGCCGGAAGTGGCGGTCAGGTTTTGGGGCGGGGCATAGTAGGTGCCCATGGGCGGGAAGATGATGTGATCCAGCCAGGCGCAGTCGCTGCCATTGGCCCAGGAACCGTCTTTGGAATAGGTCCAGGCGATGGTGTGGCTGCCGGAGGTCACGGGATAGGAAACCTCTGCCCAGCCTGCGGAACCGGACCATTCGCCTTTCTTTACGCCATCGATGTAGAAACGCAGAAAGTCATAGTTGCTTTCGGAGGATACCTTGTACCAGAAACTGAGATTGCCCGCGCTACTGATTGCCACCGGCAGGCTGAGGGTGGTGCTGCCGTTGTCGGAGATGGCACCGGACTTGGCGGCATAGGTGCCGGAAAAGACATCCGATCCTTGCACCGTCCAGGGCACGGGACTGTTGTTCACCCAGGGATACAAAGTGAAGTTTCCGGTCTCGAAACCTTCATCGGGAGGGGCCAGCAGGGTGACCGTAATGCTGCGTGTGGCGGTGTTTCCGCTATTGTCGGTGGCGATCACCTTGATGCTGTGGGAGCCGCCTGCGTATCCAACGGTGTTCCAGACCCAGGAATAAGGGCTGGAAGTGTCGGTGCTTTTCAGCACGTCGTCAATGTAGAAAGCCACGCCGGTGATGTAGCCGTCAGTGTCGGACGCGGTGGCAGTTATCGTGATGCTGCTGTTAAGGTCATGCACCGATCCACTGGCAGGGGCGGTGATGGAAACCGAAGGTATGGTGGGATCGGTGGCAAGCAAGGCCTGGTAGGCATTGATGCGCCCGCTGCCCAGTTTGCCGAGGTAGCTTTGGTTCACGCCGTAATGGTCGTCAGCGGTGGATTCCAGGATGTTTTCCACATCTGCGCTGTTGAGAGTCCTGCCATTGCGGTGGGCATAGGAAACAACCAGAGCCGCCACGCCGGAAGTATGCGGGCAGGCCATCGATGTGCCCTGGTAGAAGCCGTAGTTGCTTCCGCTCCAGCAGCTCAGCACGCCCTGGGAGGTGACGCTGTTTGTCTCACCGCCGGGGGCGGAGACGTCCACCCAGGTGTCATAGTTTGAATACCATGCCTTGGTATCGTTGTGGGTGGTGGCTGCCACGGCAAAAACGCCGCTGTAGCAACCGGGATACCACTGGCCGCTGGATTGGCTGTTGCCCGCTGCGTAGATGGTGATGCCGTTGGACATCACGCTTCCGCCGCCGTTGGCGTTGAAGTAGTCGATGGCGTCAAGCACAGACTGCTCGTAGCTTCCCACGTTGGTGTAACCCCAACTGTTCTGGGAGATGCAGGCGCCGTTGTCGGCAGCATAAATCGGAGCCTGCTCAAAACCAGCGCCTCCGGAAGTGGGATCGAAAACCTGGGTGCTCATCAGCCGCACGCCGTTGCCGGTTCCGGATCCGCCGGCAACGCCGGAGACACCTACACCGTTGTTTGTGACAGCCGCCACGGTTCCCGCCACATGGCAGCCGTGGTCTCCCGCCACGATGCTGGAAGTGCTCTGGTAGAAGTTGTAGCCATACACATCGTCCACATAGCCGTTGTTGTCATCGTCAATGCCGTTTCCGGCGATCTCGCCGGGGTTGATCCACATGTTGGCAGCCAGGTCGGGATGGTTGTACTGGACTCCCTGGTCCTCGATGCAGACCACCACGTCGCTATGGCCTTTTTCGATGTCCCAGGCTTCGGGCAGGTCGATGTCGGCATCCACCGTTCCGCCAGTCTGGCCGGTGTTGTGGTAATGCCACTGTTCGCCGTAGCGCGGGTCGTTCGGGGTCCAGCGGGAAAGGTTGGTTTCCATGGCTTCGATCTGGTCCTGAGTGAGGCTTAAAAGCTGTTTCTTATATTCGGGTTCAGCCCATTGCACGCTTTGGTCCAGACCGCGATAGGCCATCACGATGTCGCGGACATCGGTGGAGCTGTCATACTCGAGTTCAAACCACAGATGCAGCCCCCACTCGATGTGGCGCCAGCCCCATTTGAGGTTTTTTGAGCTATCGCCAAAGAGCGGTGTTATCTTTGTGATCCCATATTCCAGGTTGAGGGCGTCAAGCTCCTCGATCTCAAAACGTTCCAGTCTTCCTTCTTCATAACGGAAAGCCTGTACCTGGGAGGATAGTTTCTCGGTGAGTTTAATCCGGATATGGCCTTTTTCGATGGCTGAGTCCGGCACTTGATAAATGTCGATGAAAGGGCGTTCGCCAAACTTCACCGTGGAAGCAGGCAGCCCTATCCATGTTAGCAGGAGCAGTGCGGTAAATACGAAGAGTATTCTTCTCATAGCTCTCAACATCTCCTTTATTGGTATTCTGCAATTATATAGTTGTTATCGTCTTTGCCTGGATGCGGTTAAAGGAGACCATTCTTGTGAAATGGCCGCGCAGGCAGGATATTTGAGCCGAAGCAACATTCGCTTTTGCAGACAATTGGATGCGGCAAGATTTGTCAATTAAAATTTGCCTCCACCAGAATAGCAAATAAGGCTCTCCTGCAAACTAAACGGGTGGATTGTTAAGGGTGGATAACTGGCTTGTTTCAAGCCAATGTATTGTTATATTTGCATCTATGTTCATTGTTTACTAAAGAATCCCGCTTGTCCCCCATACCGCTCTCCTTTGCTGCATAAGGAGTTACAGCCATCATCCTTAGGTATGTGGTTGCAAAGTTAAGGATGACCCCAGGAAGATACAGGTTTAGCATCCGGATGCAAAGGGGGGCGAAGAGGCGGCCAGGCGGGGTATAGCAGTCAGTGTTGTATTCTATCCACTCGTTTGGAAAGAGGGTTGAAAACTATATACACGGGGCAGGTTGTTGCGCAGGACAATACCCAGTGTCTGATCTGACGCTTGTAATGATGGGGGTATGTGACATCAGAATACGAGATTAAAATTCCAGGATGAAAGTCACGGGGCCGTCGTTGATCAGGTTTACCCGCATATCCGCACCGAAGATCCCGGTTTGCACTTCGATGCCGGTTTCCCGAAAGAGGGCCACAAAGCGGTCATAGAGCTGTTCCGCCACAACCGGGTCGGCGGCGGGGGTAAAATCTGGCCTGCGTCCCCGGCTGCAATTGGCATAGAGGGTGAACTGGGATACGATGAGAGCCTGGCCTCCGATATCGCGCAGCGAGAGGTTCAGCTTGCCGTTGGCATCGCTGAACACTCGCATTTCGCTGATTTTGCGGACAGCCTGGGGCAGCAGGTCGGGACTATCTGCGTGTCCAAAACCAACAAACAAAAGCAGACCTTGCCCGATGCTCCCAACCAGGCGGTTTTCCACCTCCACGCTGGCCGAGCCAACTCTCTGTATCAGAACGCGCATCAGTCGATTCTAAAGTGGTGCACTTCCCAGCAGCCGGCATCGTCCAGCCAGACGGAACCCTTTTCAAAAGGCGGAATGACGATCTGGATGCGCCCAAAGCTCACGCCGGGCTTCAGGAACCCCGCGCTGATGGTGTCTTTGCTCCACTCGGCGGAGGTCTTCATTTTAGACTTGAATCTGCTGAAGACACGGCCGTTTTCCCAGAACGTGATCAGGCGGGTGGTGATCTGGGGGCCTTCAGGTTCTGAGGACTTGGCGTTTAAGCGCACATAGTAGCCACCATAGCGGCGCACCTTGAAGGCGTCTGAGTAGAGCACGACTGTCTGGTCGGAAGCGTCAATGCGCAGTGAGGTGCTGCCCTGCAAGGCGACCTTGGGGTCGATCGCGGCGTAGATGGCCTTGTTTCCTTCACCTTCGCTGTAGATCGACCACCCCAAAAGAGCCTGGTCGGGATCCAGCGAAAAGGCGTCGAAGCCAGGATTGGAAAGCAGGTTGGGCACACCTTCGGTGTCCTTGTCAAAATAGACAAGGCTGGAATGTACAATACATGAAGAACAAAGCAGCAGAAACGCGGCTGCAGCCAGCAAAAGCAGGCTTTTTTTCATTTCATGAACCCCCGTTCATTTAAATATTTCAGGACCACCCCCACGGACAGGGTATTGATCAGGAGGTTTGATCCGCCGTAGCTTATAAAGGGTAAAGGAATTCCTGTTGCAGGAACCAAGCCAATATTCATACCAATGTTGATAAAAGTTTGAAACATGAGGTACGCCAGGATGCCAGCCGAGGCGATCCTGCGTTCCGGGACCTTGATCTCGCCCACAGCCCTGATCAGCCTCAAAAAGAACAGCGTAAACAGCAATAGCAACAGCAGGCTGCCCACAAATCCAAACTCTTCCCCGATCACGCTGAAGATAAAGTCGGTATGGTGCTCGGGCAGGAAATTCATGTTCTTCTGCGTGCCCTGCAGCCAGCCTTTGCCCAGAATCGACCCGCTGCCCACGGCTATCTTGGCTTGAATGATCTGATATCCGGCTCCCAAGGGGTCGCGCATGGGATCGACAAAGGCAAGTATCCTGGTTTGCTGATAGTCTTTCAATCCATTCCAGAAGACAGGCATAAACAGAGCAATGAAGATATTGGAGATCGAAGCTATGGTGATTGGTACCCAGGAAAGCCCCGATCTGTACAGCAAAAAGACCAGGATCAGGATCCATATCACTATTGCAGGCCACCAGATCGATGAGACAATGCTGACGATGGGGCTGACCATCAGCAACAGGTAAAAGAGGGGTACATCCGCGGCCACCAGCATGGCCAGCAGGCTAAAGCCGAAGACAAGAGTGGAGCCCAGGTCTGGCTCGATAACGATCAGCGCAACTGGCAGGGCAATCATTCCCAAACCATAAAAGATCTGCCTGAGTTCGGAGAGATGTTCCTTGGAAATGACCCTGGCGGTCATGATGATGGTGAGCAGTTTGGCGCTTTCCGAAGGCTGGTAATTGATGCCCAGCAGGCTAAACCACCGGTGTGAGCCGTTGATGGCCTGGGTGAACAGCACAGCTATCAAAGCAAGTATATTCAGGATTGAGAGGGGCAGGATCAAAATGTCGAAGATTGGCATTGGCAGGCGAATCAGAAGGATCATGCAACCTATGGCGATGGCGGCAAAGATGATCTGCTTCCACCAATTATTGGCCACAGAGGTGTATTCCCCGATGGTGGTGGCGGAGGCGGTATAGATTGCCACGCAGCCAAAAAAGATCAATACCAGAAGGTATGCCGCCAGCACAAAGTCAAACTTTTTGCGGTTGATCATGGCTCGGTACCTGCAGGGGTGGTTTCAGCCGGATCAGGAACCGGTTCCGCGCTTTCTGTGGCGGCCGCTTCACCGGGATCCAGATCGCCTGGAGTCTGGAATTGAGGGGGGATTACGGCGGGTTGCTTGATCCTGGCGTAGTTGCCGATGTAGTAGTTGAAGATCCGGTTGGCAATTGGCGCGGCCATTGCTCCGCCGCCGCCGGCGTTTTCCAGAAAGACCGTAACCACGATCTCGGGATTGTCTTTGACGATGTATCCGGTAAACCAGGCGTGGGTTCTCTTGCCCATATAGTTTTCCGCGGAACCGGTCTTGCCATAGGATTGGGCGCCTGCCACACTGACTACCCTTGCCGTGCCGCCCGGGGCGTTGCAGACAGCCCAGAGGCCATCCTGAACAATCCGCACGGTGCTGGGCTTCCAGGGCAGTTTGTGTTTGGTAATGGGAACCACTTCCTCACGGGCAAGTTTGCCCCTGCCCATTGTTTTGACCAGAAGATGGGGCTGAACCCAGAGTCCGTTGCGGGCGATGGCGGCAAAGAAGGCGTTGATCTGCAGGGGAGTGGTGAGCACCTCGCCCTGTCCGATGGCCAGGTTGGCCTTGTAGCCAGCCAGACCGGATGTCCTGCCCAGCTTTTTCTGATAGTAGCGTGAGTCCGGGTAGAAGCCATTCCTCTCGTTGGGCAGGTCGATTCCGGTCTTGTTCACCACGCCGCAGGCCACAGCCATCCTGTAAAAGTTGTCCAGGTTGGCTTTGTTTATCAGATCGTAGAAAAATACGTCACAGGATACTTTGAACGCGTTTACAATGTCCAGCGAACCATGCCCGCCGCTGGACCAGCAACGGAAGAAGCGGTTTCCGATCTTGAGGCCTCCCCTGCAGGAAGCCAGGCGGGTGTTGCGGTCGATCAAGCCCGCCTCCAGTCCTTCGGCTCCAGTCACGGGTTTGAAAACCGAGCCTGGCGGATAGGCGGCATGGATGATCCTGTCCAGCAGTGGCCTGGAAGAGGAGTTCAGTTCCGCCCATAGCTCGGGGCTTATCCTTTGCAGGAACACATTGGGATCGTAGTCCGGTTTGCTCACATAGGCGAGTATGCCGCCGGTTTTCACATCCGAGACCACGATGCAGCCCTTGAGCCCTTCCGGGAAGATGCCATCCGCGTAGTTTTGCAGGTCGTTGTCGATGCTCAGCACCAGGCTGAGCCCGTTAAGAGGCTCTATTGAGGTGTCTTCGCGGAAGAATTCAAGGCTTCTGCCCTGGGCGTCCACCTGCACGATCTCTTTGCCGTCCTTGCCCCTCAGCAGCACCTCATAATAGCGTTCCAGTCCGGTTTTGCCGATATAGCCGTTGAGAGAGTAGTCTTCATCCCGGTAGAGCTGATACTCTTTCTGGTCGATCCTGCCCAGATATCCGGTGAAGTGATTGGGATACATATAGCTGCGGGTGGTTTCCACCCTGAAGGCCAGCTCCGGAAATCTGTCCAGCCGTTCAGACAGGCTAAGCACCATCTCATACGGCACATTCACAGCCAGAAGAATTTCCTCATAGGATTTGAAGCGTTGCTGGAACACCAGTTCCTTCAACTCTTCCGCGCCAATGCCAAAATTCTGCAGCAGGAAAGCGGCCAGCCTTTCGGTGCTGGCGATCTTGCCGCTGGTGAGGTAGAGGTTTTGGGAGGGAATATTGGCGGCGATGGGGCGATACTTGCTGTCGTAAATCTCGCCCCGGGTGGCAATAATCCTGCGGATGCGCACAAAGTTGCTTTCCGCGATGCGTTGGTAATAAGCCCCCTTCACCACTTGCAGGCGAAAGATCGACACCACCAAAACCAGCATCAGCAGACCCAGAGTGATGCGGAAAACAAGGGTGGAAACGCTTTTAGTCACGCGCCACCACTATACGGAGCCGGGAGAGAAACTGCATGGCCCAAAACACGGCAAAGCTGACCAGCAGATTGTAGGCAAAGCCGATCAGGTTGGTGACCAGCAAGCGGGAGCTGAACTCGTAGGATACGCCCAGGATCAGCAACTGTATGAGATGGAAGACCAGGTTGGCCAGCAGGATGGTTAGTATCTTGGCCACCAGGCTGTCCTCTTCAAAGGGTTTGCGAAACTCCTCCAGACTCACCACCAACAGCACAAAAAGCAAAGCGTGCAAGCCAAAGGATGCAGGCTGGGTGGTGTCGTAGATCAACCCGATCAGGAAAGAGACGATCAAGTTGGCATTACGCTCCCTGGTCCAAACGAAATAGACCAGCAGGGGAATGATAATCTGGGGGATCACTCCAAACAGCTCAAAAGCAGGCATGATCAGGATCTGGACATAGATGAAGATAATGCCCAATATAAAGGCCCAGAGGTGCTTCCAGAACATCCTAATCCAGTCTGCGCACGATGCAGAGCGGGGTCAATTCGTCGCCCTGCCCCTGGGGATTGTCTTTCATTACCGTTTCCAGGAAGTGCTTGGACACTCCCTGGCTGGCTCCGGTCACCCAGGAGCCGCCGATATCGTTGATATCCATCACGGCGATTGGGTATCCGGTTTCCTCGCTCAATTTCTGGGCTGTCCCGCCCGGGTCGAGCGGCCCCTTGATCACGGTATGGGTGTAAGGCTCCACCGGCGAGGTTTCCGCGGCATCGATCAGCGCCGCCTGCATTCCTGCCAGGCGGTAAAAATCCCCCGAACGCCCCAGCAGCTTTGTGAATCCACCCACAACCGCGGCAAAGAGGACGCGCAGCCAGCCGCACTCATCGATCGCGCACTGCATGCTCGTGGGAGCGCCCAGGCCGATGCCATAGGGCACCTTCATCACACGTTTGGAAAGAAATCTGGCCAGCCAGCCGACCTTGATCTGATCCGCGGGAATAGCCCTGCCCTGGGTGATAGCCAGAGGGCTTTCGCTGATTGTGAGGATATCTCCCGGCTGCATCAGCGGCAGCGCGTATTCCCTGATGATGTCGGCCATGTTGTCTTCGGTGGTAAGTATTTTGGTTTTCACCGGGATGCGTTCCACGCGTGAGTCGTTGATCACTATGATGGGCGAGATGTTTTTGCTCTTGTTCATCGTTTTCCTTTGCTGTTCAAAATGAAGACGTGTTCCAGGTTTTCCACCTGCGTGAAGGGGCTGATGTCGGCACTGATGAAGAGGTTGTCGCTCGACTCCTTGATGCGCTCGATGGTTCCCACCGGGTATCCTTTGGGAAAGAGGGTGGAGAGATTGGAGGTTACGATGGTGTCCCCGGGGCTGATCTGCGAGCCCAGCTTGATCATATTCATGCTGATGGCTCCGGTGAGGTCGGATTGCAGGATGCCCTGCACGCTGGTGCTCTGGTCCATCACGGGAATCTGGAAGAGGGGGTTGTTGAGGGGGAGGATAAGGCTGTAGGTGTCAGACACGCTGATCACCTTGCCCACAATGCCCGCGCCCGATACCACCGGGCTTTCCATCCTGATGCCGCTGCCCAGGCCTTTGTTGACCATCAGGTTGCGTTGGTGAAACTGCCCCGAATAGCCTATCACCTCGGCAATCTCAAAGGTCTGGCCGGATACCTCGAAATCGATGGCGGAGCTGCTCTGGTATTCCTTGAGTTTATTGGCCAGTTCCAGGTTGCGCAGGGTGTTGTCGGCAAGTTTGACGCGCAGGCTGGCCACTTCGGATTTGAGGGATGAATTGGCCTTGATCAGCAGCAGGGAGTTGGAGAAAGGAAAAAGAACCGTCCTGCCAAGCCAGGATGCCCTGCTTATCCTGCTGGCCTCGCTGCCCAGCATCATGAGCAGGGAAAGCACAACCAGGGCCAATGGCAAAATGAATCGTTTCATTTATCCTCTCAAAGCAGAATAGTTATGCGCTGGCATGATGGTGCCGGACGCGTTAAAAACGGGAAAAATCGGGTTAGTCTTCTATGCGCTTGATCAACACTTCCCTGTAGCGGTCCACATCGTCCAACACCTTGCCTGCGCCTTTCACGACGCATTCCAGGGGATCGGGAACCACAAACACGGGCAGGTCAACCGTTTTGGAAATCTTCTCATCCAGGCCTTTTAGCAGCGCGCCTCCGCCGGTGAGGAAGATACCCCGTTCGGCGATGTCGGCGGACAGCTCGGGAGCCGTGCGCTCAAACAGCCCCTTGATGGCGTCGATCATGGTGGCAACCGTTTCGGCAAGAGCTTCCCGGATTTCCTCGGAAGTGATCTTGATGGTCACCGGATAGCCGGACACGATGTCCCTGCCGCGCACGTCCATGCTCAGTTCCTCTTTGAGGGGATAGGCGCTGCCAATCTGCATCTTGATCTTTTCAGCGGTCTGCAAACCCACGTGCAGGTTGTTCTTTTTGCGCAGATAGCTGATGATGTCCAGGTCCATCTTGTCTCCGCCCACCCTGATCGAATTGTGCACCACAATGTGGGAGAGGGAGATAACTCCGATCTCGCTGGTGCCGCCGCCGATATCCATGACCATGTTTCCAAAGGCCTGTTCGATTGGCAGTTCGGCGCCGATGGCGGCAGCCACGGGTTCGGAGATCAAAAACACTTCACGGGCTCCCGCGTGCAGGGCGCTGTCCCGCACCGCCCGCTTTTCCACCTCGGTGATTCCGGATGGAACGCAAACGATCACCCTCGGGCGCACCAGCAGGCGTTTTTTCTGCGCCCGCATGATCAGATTGCGCAGCATTAGCTCGGTGACCTGAAAATCCGCTATCACGCCATCTTTCAAAGGTTTGATCACCCGCACTTCGTCGGGGTTTTTACCCAGCATCACTTTGGCGTGCTGTCCGATGGCAATGATCTTTTTTCCGTCCGCGGAAACAGCCACCACGGAGGGCTCATCGATCACTATGCCAGAGCTTTTCTTATAAACAAGCGTGTTGGCAGTGCCCAAATCAATGGCGATGTCATTGGCCATCATGCCGAAAAAATCAAAAAGGGACATCTAAACCTCTCTATTTGTAAGTCCTGATATAACCGGACACATATTTTTGTACCAATTTCCCATGATATCCCAAGTTTTCCCACAGCTTATTGAGTGTCAAGCAAAAAGCTTGCAAGAGGTATCATCCTGCCGTCAAATCTGATGGTATTGGGTGAGGATTCCACTTCCATTATTGTTTTGGTTCAGGAATTGCGAGTATTATTCCTTATAGGGGAATCTGTTGCTTATCCTGCTATGTTTCACTGACTGCCGCCATCCTGCAGGTATCGCTGGATGGGACGCAGGCCTATAATTGCACCCAAAGCGCGGCCAATGCGGCAACGGATATGGCTTGTAGCATG
>Ga0116187_1002822_pt1 | contig 16645 bp, 8 predicted proteins | sample AD_JPNNA6_MetaG_FD_89755 | JGI IMG/M metagenome (GOLD analysis project Ga0116187, IMG submission 89755) | Active sludge microbial communities of municipal wastewater-treating anaerobic digesters from Japan - AD_JPNNA6_MetaG | ecosystem: Engineered > Bioreactor > Anaerobic > Digestate | place... | reverse complement strand
CGCCCAACGGCGCGGTCTGAAGAGCCGCGCCACGTGAGGACCCTTCCCTGAACAATCCCGGCGGCTTCGGCGCGAACGCACCGGGTCCGGTCGGAGACCGGACCTACTCGCCCGTGACCATTCCACAAACACGAGAGGGCACGCCAACCCGTAGGACCGGTCTTCGACCGGTCCCCTGCGGCTCCGCTGCATGCCAGAGGCAGTCCAGGATCCCAGCTCACGCCCACCGGGTCCGGTCGGAGACCGGACCTACTTGCTATTAGGTTACACTGCTCACGCGGACCAGGCGCCGAGCCCCCGGGGCCTTTGCGAACGAGCACAGCGGTGCCGACCGGCGCGTAACCGAGAAACTCCGCCGTCGGGTCCGCCTCGCAGTCCGGCCCCATCACGACCACGACGCCGTTCCGGTCGACAGAGTCGAAACGGTTCAATCCGGCGCCGGGGCGGGGTCGACCGGCATCGCCTTCAGATCCCAGCGGTACGCCCCTCCGCCGCAGCCGAGCAGGATCTCGTCGGGGCCAATCGCCGCGGAGAAGATCGTCATCACCGGCAGGTTGTAGGCGGCCCAGCGGAAGGTCTTGCCGCCGTCGCGCGAGAGCAGCGGGCCGACACTGCAGATGCGGTTGCCGAGATAGGCGCCGGCACGAGCCCCGACCACGATCGTGTCGCCCGCGCACGCGATCAGGTTGAACGCATTGAGCGACGACGTGACCTCTTCGACCGAGTCGCCGAGCGTGGCGCGATTGCAGCCGGCCACGCCCAGGTCGTACGGATGCAGCCGATCCTGCCCGGCGAACTCGTCGATCCGTGCGTATGGCACGACCGACAGGTAGTTTCCGATCCCGAACACCAGATCGCCGGAACCGGTCACGCCCACGGCGGGCACGTAGTCGCCGGTCAGCAGCGTCCAACTGACGCCGCCGTCGGCACTGCGGGCGAGGCCGCGGTTGGAGGAGACGTAGAGCAGCCCGTGGCCGGCATCGTAGGCGAGTCCGTTGAGCCCTGCGCCCGCGCCGAACGGCAACGCGGCGGCCGCGAAGCTGCCGCCGCCATCCCGCGAGCCGTAGAGGGTCGATCCGAACAGCAGCCACTGGCGACGGGCGTCGGGGCTGAAGAGGAAAAGCTTCGGGTCCAGCATGCTCGGCAGATAGGTGTCCGAAGCGAGCAATGACGTGACGTCGGTCCAGCTCTCGCCCTGGTCGAGCGAACGGATCAGGCGCATGGTCTTGGTCGAGTAGTACTCGGTCGGGCCGCGGGCGATGGCGTAGATCACGCTCTCGTCGGGAGCGACGCCCATGGGGAAATGGAGCACGGCGCCGGCCGGCCCCGGATTCGCCGAGATCTTCCGCCACCGGGTGCGATCCGCGCCGTTGCTGCGGAACAGCCCGTGGTCGTTGGTTGCCATGTACGCGTGGCGCGGCCCGATCGCCAGACTCACGGCGCACTCGGCGTAGCCCAGGCCGTTGTTGCCGTAGAGCTTCGCCTCCTCGTCGTAGGCCATCAGCAGGTCCTCCCAGGTTGCGAAGCCGTCGCGACTCGCCCACGCGCCGATGGCCGACCAGGTCACCGCCAGGTCGGTCTTCCGGTCGAAGGCGAACCAGTGGGCGTTCTGGTAGAACTCCCCCTCGCCGTGTTTGAGCAGCTCCGGAAAAAGCTGGTAGTCGAAGCTCGCGAGCCCGTCGTCCGATACCAAGCGATACGGAATGCCCTCCAGGCCGATGATCGCCTGCCCGCGCTTCCGCGGATTCCACCGCGCCGTGGTGAACCCGGCCGCCGACACGATCGGCTGGTTCTGCGCCGTCTTCAGGGGCACGTCGGTGTAGGTGAGCTGCGTGCCGCCGGCGTCGTGCGCGACCGCCACCTTGCCCGCGGCCGTGGTGTCCACGCCCATCAACGTCACCAGCAGGTCGCCGGCGGTCCACGGCGACACGTCGAGATCGATCACCTGGAAGCCGGCCGGCACGTTCAGCTCCTGAAAGGTCGGGGTCGCCGCCGTGGCGTTGCGCGTGACGAAGAGCGTGCCGTCCCCGAACGACGCGTAGACGGTCTCCCGGTCCTCCGGGTGCGGCACGATGCAGCGGATACCGGCGAACGCCCCTAGCGCGACCGCCTGGAAGCTCTGCCCGGTGGCGTCGCCGACCAGGAGCTGTTTGTGGGCGAACATCGTCGCCATCTCGTCCTCGCGCCCGTCGCGCTGCTTGCGGTCGTGGCCGAAGGCGCCGAGCGCGGCGAAGACGCGCGAACCGTCCCGATTGAACCGCACCTTGCCGAAGGACGTGCGGTACCCGCGCACCCCCATGCCGTGGTCCGGCGAGAGCAGGATCGGCGGGAGCGCCGGGTCGCGCACCTCGCACCAGGTGCGCCCGCCGTCGGCCGAGCGGGCGAGATAGGAGCCGCCGACCAGGATCAGGTTCGCGTCGGCGGGCGAGCGGTCGAAGGAGTAGAACTGCGAGTGCAGTCCGTTCCCCGGATACTGGTGGGACACCGTGCGCCAGGTCTCGCCCCCATCGGGCGACTGCACCAGCCCGCCGAGATCGAGGAGCAGCGTGACGACGCCGGCATCGACCTTCGCGTCGTAGGTCACGTTGGCGAAGCCCGGCGCGATGTTCCGCCACACGCGGTTGCGCCCGTTGACGTGCGCATCGAGCAACTGCTCGCGCAGGCCGGGGATCTTGAGCGGCGTCCACTTCCGGTTGGCGAGCAACGGAGCGGCGACGGTCTCGAGGTTGGCCGCGAAAGACGCGGGCACCGCCACCGGCGCCGGGAGCGGCGGCGCAACGGCCGGTACGAGCGGGTCCGTGCCCAGCGCCCGCTCCTCCCAGTCCGTGAAACCGTCTCCATCCAGATCGGACAGCGTGATCGCCACCCGCCAGGCGCGCCGCGGGTCGGGCTCGCCCCCGGCCCAGACGAGATGGCTGATCTCCGCACCCTGCCCGGCGAACTCCAGATCGTTGGCCGGCTCCCACGCGCCCAGGTCCGTGCTGGTTTCGATCCGGTACCGGCGGTGCACGACCCCGTCCCATCGCAGGCGTAACCCGCCGCCGACGTTCGGTCCCAGCACCGCTGCAGGGGCGCGGTTCGGATCGAGCGCGCCGGTGCCCGCGGCCGCCTCGGCGCGGTTGGAGAAACCGTCGCCGTCGTCGTCCGCCCCGGCTTCGCCCACCTGCGGATGCTGCGCCGTCCAGACATCGGAGACTCCGTCGCCATCGCGATCGATGATCGCGACAAGCGGCGCCGAGCCGAGGAGAAGCGCGACAGCCGCGCCGAGGCAAAGACGTGCGGAACGCATGGCGGGGAAGTGCGCCCTAGGTTTCCGGACCGCGGGGCGGGAGCAACACAGGGGCGGCGCGCCGAACGACTTTGAGACTCCTTTCACCGCGAGCCCGCACGCCTGCGCGTGGCAGGGTGCTTCAGCCCCTGCCCCTCGACACTGCCCGCCGAGAGCGCCACATCACCGCCTCCGGCTCCGTCGGCACCGGGGCGCCACTCCGTATCCGCCAGCCTGGGCCAAAGCACCGGGCCACATCGCCCCCCGGTCCCGGCGTGGCACAGGGCGCCTCAGCCCGCCCCGGCCCATTCCGCGTGTCCCCCGCATGCCAGCTCACGCCCAACGGCGCGGTCTGAAGAGCCGCGCCACGCAAGGCCCCTTCCCTGAACAATCCCGGCGGCTTCGGCGCGAACGCACCGGGTCCCGTCGGAGGCCGGACCTACTCGCCTGACCGCCTCCCGCAGTGGCGCGATGCATTGGCGCGCGGTGGCACACGCACGATCGTGCGGCCGGGGTTGCCCCGCCAGCCCGATCGCTCAACATCCGCCGTCCCCCGATGATCTCCTCCAACGCCCGCCCGCACCGACTCTCCCTGTCCACCCCGCTCCGCCGCGCCCTCGCCGCCGCGTTCCTTGCCGCGTTGTTGCCGCTCTCCTCCTGCGCCCGGTCCGCCGTGCCCGAGGGCTGGTTTGTCTGGCCCATGGTCGAGCCCGCCGCCGGCTCCGCCCTCGACACCTCCGCCCTCAACCCCGCGCCCGCCGGCGCCGCCGGCCGCATCGCGGTCAAGGACGGCGCCTTCGTCACCGCCGACGGCCGCCCGCTGCGCTTCTTCGGCGTCAACCTCGCCTCCGACGACGCCTTCCCCACCGCCGCCGACGCCGAGCTGCTCGCCCGCCGCCTCGCCAAGGCCGGCGTCAACATCGTTCGTCTCCACCACATGGATAACTCGTGGGGCGTCGGCACCGGCGGCAGCCTCTGGCCCAAGGACCGCCCCGAGCGCCTCGACCTTGACCTGGCCCAACTCGACAAGGTCCACCGCCTCATCGCCATCCTCGCCCGCCACGGCATCTACGCGAACATCAACCTCAAGGTCTCGAAGACCCTCAGCGCCGCCGACGGCTTCCCGCCCGCCGTCTCCGAGTTTCCCGACTTCCAGAAGCGCGTCGATTTCTTCGACCGCCGGATGGTCGAGCTCCAGAAGGACTTCGCCCGCCGCCTGCTCACCACCAAGAATCCCTACACCGGCCTCGCCCCGGTCGACGACCCCGCGGTGGCCATCGTCGAGATCAACAACGAGAACTCCGTCCTCGGCTACTTCACCCGCGACCTCGGCCACGGCACCGACCGTTTCCCCGAGCCGTTCCGCACCGACTTGCAGGCGCGGTGGAACACCTGGCTCGCCGCCCGCTACGCCGACACCGCGACCCTCGTCGCGGCGTGGACCGAGCCGGCGGGCACCGCCACGCCGCAGCCCGTCCTCGATCCCGCCACGGCCCAGTGGCTGCTCAAGGCGCGCCCCGGCACCGTCGCCACCATCAAACCCGGGCCCGACGCCTCCGCCCTCACGATCGAGGTCGAGAAGGCCCCCGGCTCCGATTGGCACGCCCAGGTGTCGGTCCACGGCCTCGAACTCGCCGACAACACCGTCTACACCGTCGCCTTCGAGGCCCGCGCCCGCACCGCCGGCAAGCTCGGGGTCGGCGTCTCCAACGACACACTTCACCGCCCGGGCGAGGAATGGCGCAGCCTCGGGCTCCTCCGCTCCGTCGAGCTCGGCACCGAGTGGCGGCAGCACCGGCTCACGTTCCCCGCGCACTCCGTCGCCGGCGGGCGCGCCACGCTCAGCCTCAACGCCGGCGCCCGGCCCAACCTCATCGAGCTCCGCGGCCTCCGCCTCACCGCCGGCGCCGACCGCCCTCTCGCCCCGGACCAGACGCTCGAGGCGCGCGCCATCCCGCTGCCCGGCGCCGCCACCACGCGCCAGTGGGCCGACTGGATCGCCTTCCTCGCCGGCATCGACCGCGGCTTCGCCGAGGAGATGCGCGCCTTCCTGCGCGACGAGCTCGGGGTGAAGGCCCCGCTGGTGTGCTCACAGATCAACTTCAGCGGCCTGCCCGCCCTCGATCGCGAGCGGAACATGGAGTTCGCCGACACCCACACCTACTGGCAGCATCCGCATTTCCCGGGGACCGGCTGGGATCGCGCCAACTGGACGATCGACAACTCCCCCATGGTCTCCGTTTTCGGCCCGCGCCGCTTCGGCGAACTCGGCAACCTCGCCTACCTGCGCGTCGCCGGAAAACCCTTTGCCGTGAGCGAATTCGACCACTCCGCCCCGAGCGACTACGCCTGCGAGATGTACCCCGAGTGGGCGGTCTTCGCGTCGCGCCAGAACTGGGACGCGCTCTACCTCTTCGACTTCGGCGCCTACGGCTCCCGCAACCCCGACGGCCGCATCACCGGTTTCTTCGACCAGCTCAACCACCCCGCGAAATGGTCGCTCGCGCCCTTCGCCACCCGCGTCTTCCGCGGCGGCCTCGTGCCCGTCGCCACCGCCGTCGCCGAGCTCCGCCCCGGCACCCCCGTCTGGGGCGAGGCCATGCACTTCGACATGCTCTGGGCGAAGCTCCACCCCACCCATCCCTTCGACTTCCTCGACAACCGCCTGCAGGTCAGCGACCGGCCCGCGGCCGGCCCGGCCACGCTTGTCCGTCATGGTAAACCGGACGCCGCCCCCGCCCGGGTGCTGAAGAACCCGCAGGGCCAGGTGTTCGTCGCCACCGTCGAGCGCGCCGCGGTCGCCACCGGGTTTCTCGGCGGCGCCAGCACCCAGGCCGGCCCGCTCACCGTCACCTGCCCGCGCTTCGGCCGCGACTTCGCCACCGTCGCCGCCATCGCGCTCGACGACCTGACTCTGCCCGAGTCGGACCGCGTGCTCGTCACCATCGTCGCCCGCGCCGAGAACCAGGGCATGAAGTGGAACGAAGCCCGCACCACCACCGGCGCCGAGTGGGGCCACGGTCCGACCATCGCCGAGCGAGTCCCCGCCACCATCGAGCTCGCCACCGAGGGTTCGCGCCGCGTTTTCGCCCTCAAGCCCGACGGCACCCGTGCCGCCGAGGTGCAGGCAACCTACACCTCCGGTCGCCTCACCTTCACCGTCTCGCCGAAGGACAACACCCTGCACTACGAAGTCGTGACGAAGTAGCCAGTCGTCGGTGCCCGACCTGCCACGCCGCTGGCGCCACGCCACAGACCTGCGGCATCGCCGCCGGACATGGAGTCCGGCCCGACAGGTCCCACCCACGCCTGCGGCAGAGTCGCGGCTCGCCGACGGACCGCGCCGGAATTGCCAACCTCGCCCGCATCCCCTTCGCTTGGCCCGATGGCCGCTCCCACCCTCCTCGTCCTCGCCGCCGGCATGGGGTCCCGCTACGGCGGGCTCAAGCAACTCGATCCCGTCGGCCCGGGCGGCGAGACCATCCTCGACTATGCCGTGTTCGACGCCATCCGCGCCGGCTTCGGCCGCGTGGTCTTCGTCATCCGCCGCGACTTCGCCGACGCCTTCAACTCCCAGGTCGCTTCCAAGTACGCCGGCCGAATCCAGGTCGACACCGTTTTCCAAGCACTCGACGCCCTGCCGCCCGGCGCCGTCCTCCCCTCGGGTCGCGAAAAGCCGTGGGGCACCAGCCACGCCGTGTGGTGCGCCCGCGACGCGATCCGGGAGCCCTTCGCGGTGATCGGCGCCGACGACTTCTTCGGCCGCGACGCCTTCGTGCAGCTCGCCGCCTTCCTGAACTCCACATCGGCCGCAAACGCATCCCGAAACTCGAAACCCGAAACCCGAAACCCGACCATGGCGAACGACGTTCCTGCGTCGTTCGCCATGGTCGGCTACCGCCTCGCCAACACGCTCTCGGAGAACGGCGCCGTCGCACGCGGCGTGTGCACCGTCGGCCGCGACGGCCGCCTGCAAACCGTCGTCGAGAACACCGGTATCCGCCGCGAGGACGTCGGCCCCGGCCGCAAATTCACCGGCGAGGAGATCGTGTCGATGAACTGCTGGGCGTTCACGCCCGAGTTCTTCCCCGCGCTCGACCGCCAGTGGCGCGAGTTCATCACCGCCCGCGGCGGCGAGCTGAAGTCGGAGTTCTACCTGCCCGAGGCCGTGTCGCAGCAGATCGCCGCCGGCGCCGCGACCGTCGAGGTGCGGCCGACCTCCGCCGAGTGGTTCGGCGTGACCTTCCGCGAGGACAAGCCGCGCGTCCAGGCCGCCCTGCTCGACCTCGCCACGCGCGGCGAGTATCCGCTGCCGCTCTTCCCGGCGACCGAGTCGCCGTTGTAGGCCCGGATCCGGGGTGCCGTTTCTACCTGCCATTCTGGGCGCATCCCCAATCACACCTCCGCGGATCATTGAACCACGGATTTCACGGATGGGCACGGATATCCGGACTTTCTATCCGTGAATATCCGTGTGATCCGTGGTTAATATTCCGTTCCACACACTACAGTCACACCCCAGCCCTTCTTCGACCCGGCAACTGACAATCCTTTGAACCGCGAAGAACGCAGAGAGCTCAAAGACCGCTCTCTTTGCGATCGATGCGTTCCCTGCGGTTAACTTTCCGGTCTCCGAGTCTCCGAGTCCTCCTCCCCTCTCCGTGTTCTCTGTGCCCACCGTCCGAATTCCGCCCCACGCATGAACTTCTCCCGCGCCGATGCCGATGTCTTCGTCCCCGCCGGTGGCGAGCCCACCGCCGCTCTGGCGCGCGTCACCCACCTGTGCGTGGCCGCGCACCAGGACGACATCGAGATCATGGCGCACGCCGGGATCTGCGACTGCCTCGACCAGCCCGGCAAGGCCTTCGGCGGCGTGGTCGTGACCAATGGCGCCGGCTCCGCCCGCACCGGCGCGTACGCGAGTTTCGCCGACGAACAGATGCAGGCCACCCGCCGTGCGGAGCAGCGCCGCGCCGCCGCGCTCGGCCGCTACGCGATCCAACTCCAGCTCGCCCACTCCAGCGCCGACGTGAAGCGCCCGGGCCACGCCGGTGTCGCCGCCGACCTTGCCGCCATCTTCGCCGGCAGCACGCCCGAAGTCGTCTATCTGCACAACCCGGCCGACAAGCACGACACGCACGTCGCCGTGCTCGCGCGCTGTCTGGAGGCGCTGCGCGCACTGCCGCCGGCGCGCCGCCCGCGCCGCGTGCTCGGCTGCGAGGTCTGGCGCGATCTCGACTGGCTCGTCGACACCGACAAGGTCGCGCTCGACGCCGGCCGCCGGCCCGAGCTGGCCGCGCAACTCCTCCTCGCCTTCGACTCGCAGATCGCCGGCGGCAAACGCTACGATCTCGCCACGCTCGGCCGCCGCGCCGCGCACGCGACCTACCACACCTCGCACGCCACCGACCGGCTCGCCGGCATCACCTGGGCGCTCGATCTCACGCCGCTGCTCGCCGAGCCGGCGCCCGACCTGGCGGCCTTCACGGTGGCGGCGATCGACCGACTCCGCGACGACGTGCGGCTGCGGATCGCGCGGGTCTCCTGAACGAAACCAGAACACCTGGTCCGCCCCTGCGAACCAAGTCAACACCCCGGCCCCGTGGCGCGGTCCTTCAGGCCGCGCCGGCGGATGAGGCATCCAGCGTCCAGCACGAGAACAACACCCGCCGGGGCGGGCTGAAGCGCCGCCCCACGAGCGGACCCGCTCTTTCCGCGTTCGGCGCAACTGCGCCCGCGGTCGAATCGCCGCTCGCCAGCGGACCGCGCTTCATCCGGCCCGCGAACGCGGGCCGGACGAATACACGGGCCAGCCATGGGATCCGGCCCTGCGGCAGCGCGCGGGATCAGCGCCGCACAAACCGCCGCCGCCCGAGGGCAAGCAGCGCGAGCGCGGCCGGCAGGAACAGACCGGTGGCGCCACCGCCGCCGGAGCCGCCTTTGTCGCCGCCGGGCGCACCGGCCGCGGTGGTCGTGGCGCGGACGGCGCCGCTGGCGGCGCTCTCGTTGGCCGCGCCGTCGTAGGCGGTGACCGTGTAGGTGTAGGTCGTGCCGGCGCTCAACCCGGTGTCGGCGTAGCTGGCGGTCGTGCTCGTGCCGATGGCCGTGCCGTTGCGGAAAATCCGATATCCGGCCACGCCGCTCGCCGGCACGCCGCTGGGCGCGGTGTCGGTCGAGGCCGTCCAACTGAGCGTGATCTGGCTGGTCGAGAGCACCGTGGCGGCCAAACCCGTGGGCACCGTGGGCGCCGCGGTGTCGGCTTGGTACTCGTCGGCACCGATGTCGGGGGCGCTGCCGGTCGGGCGGGTGTCGCCGTCGATATCGACGGTGAGATCGGCGATCGTGGTGCCGGCATCGACCGCCGCGCTCCGGAGCGCGACCAGGTGCAGGTCGCCGGCGGTCACATCGCGGAACCAGCCCGCCGCCGCGGCGGTGTAGTTGGTCTCCAGCGTCGCCGTGGCCGCGCCGGTGGCCGTGATGGGCCGGTTGGCGAGGTTGTTGCGGATCGCGCCGAGTGCGCCGCTGCCGGCGTACTCGATGGCGCTGGCGGCAGTGCCGGCCTGGTAGACGCTGTTGTTGTCGATCTGCGCGGTGGTCACGTCGGTGAGGCTGATCGCGGGCGTGGTGCCCGTGGGCGTGTTGTCCGCGATGAAGTTGTTGCGGACGAGCGGCGACGAGACGTCCGCGAGGACGAGCGCCCGCGCGCAGTCGAGAATCACGTTTTCGGTGAACGTCAGAGCGTCGGCGTGGCTGAAGGTCAGTGCGGCTGGCGTATCGCTGAAGCTGTTGCCAGTGATCGTCCAGCCCGAGCAGGCGGTGCCGGTGAGGCTCGCCCCGGTGAAGGTGCAGTCGGCGATCGTGCCGTCGTCGGCCCCGGCAGCGATCACGACGTCGCCGTCGGCGAACGTCAGACCGGAGAGGGCGGCGTTTCCTCCGCTGATCGTCAGCAGCGCCCCGGAGGCTAGGCCGGAGCCGGAGAGGGTGCCGCCGCCCTCCAGAATCAGGCCGGAGGTGCCGATCGTCAGGCCCGTGGTCGGCGTGTACGTGCCGGCCGCGAGCGTGATCGTGTAGGTGGCCGCCGGGTTCACCGCGGCCGTGGCCAGCGCAGCCTCCAGCTCGGCGGTGCTGGCGACCGCGAGGGCCTGCGCTCCGGTGGACTGCGTGGCCACTGTCGCCGACGCGCTCTGGGCGCTCTCGTGGCCGGCGGCGTCATAGGCGGTCACGGTATAGGTGTAGGCCGTGGCGGCGGTCAGGCCGGTGTCGCTGTAGGCGGCGGCCGCGCTCGTGGCGATGACCGTGCCGTTGCGGTGGATTCGGTATCCGGTGACACCGCCCGCATCGGTCGACGCCGCCCATTCCAGCGCGATCGCGCTGGGCGAGGTCGCGCGGGCGGCGAGGTTGGTCGGAATGGACGGCGCGGTGGCGTCGACGGTCCAGATATGGCTGGCGGGCGAAGCATCCACGTTGCCCGCCGCATCGATCGCGCGAACAGAGAAGGTATGCGAGCCGTCGGCCAAGCCGGTGAAGGTCGCCGGGCTGGTCGCAGCGGCATAGGCCGCGCCGTCGAGGCTCGCGGCAAACGAGGCAGACGCATCTGCGCTGCTGAAGGTGAACGTCGCCGAAGCGCTCGCGCTCGGGTTGGCGGGTGTCGTGTCGAGCGTCGTGTCGGGCGCCGTGGTGTCGACCTTGATCGTCGGCAGCGTGAAGCTGGGCAGCGTGCCGTCGATCGCCACGCCCGAGGCATTGCTGATCGTGCCGCCGTTCAGATCGATGCTCGTGCTGGCGATGGCGATGCCGTCGGTGTCGGCGTCGCCCGCCTGCACCGTGTAGGTGAAGACCAGGCTGGTCGTGCCGGTGCCGGAAGCGTAGGTCGCGTAACACGTCGCCGTGCCGAGCGTGAGCGCCAGCCGCGGAGTGCCGCCGGTCGTTTCCACCGTCGCCGCCGCGGAGGTCGTCAGCGTGAAATTGAGCGTGTCGCCGGCCTTGTAGCTGCCGGCCGCGGGGGCGGAGACCGCCGCCACCGTCGTCGGTGGCGGTAGCGAGGGCGAAGCCAGCACCAGGGCATGATAGGCGATGCCACCAGTACCGAACGGACCGCCGGGCCGTCCGTTCGCTCGGCGGGCCCATTCTGCCGTACGGCAGAACGCCCTACCATCGGCCGCCTGCGCGGCGACGCGCGCATGCGGATCGCGCGGGTGAGCGGAACGCCGGCCGCTCTCGCCAGGCCTTCCCGCGTTGAGGGAGCGTTTCACTTCCGCACGGAATGGCACCGTCCACCGCCCCTTCCACGCTTGAAGCCCGCCGCCAGTTTCCCGTTTGAACCGCCAACCGCCCGCGCTCCACCTTCTTCCGCCCACCGTCCACCGCCCACCGTCCACCGCCTCCGTGCTCTTCGCCTTCCTCACCACGCTCCTCTGGTCGTTCAGCGCCATCTTCGCCCGGAAGCTGGTCGTCGCGCTCGGGAGCACCTTGGCCAACTTCAGCCGCCTCCTGCTCGCCACCGCCCTGCTCGCGGCATGGGCGTTCACGCTGGGCCACGGCACGGCGGGCGCCGGGTTCGGCTGGTACTTGCTAAGCGGAGTCGTGGGCTTCGGGCTGGGCGACATCACGCTCTACTTCGCCCTCGCGCGCATCGGCTCGCGGCTGACGATCCTGCTTACGCAGTGCCTGGCCGCGCCGTTGGCGATCGTGATCGAGTGGCTCTGGCTCGGCACCACGCTCACCCTGCCGCAGCTGCTCTGCGCCGCCGGTGTGCTCGCCGGCGTCTCGCTCGCGCTCCTGCCCAAGGACAACCCGCAGATCCCGCGCGCCACGCTCTGGAGCGGCATCGCGTTCGGCGTGTTCGCCGCGCTCGGCCAGGGGCTGGGCGCGGTGATCAGCCGCAAGGCCTACGCGCTCTCGCTCGCCTCGGGCGTGTCGATCGACGGCGGCACGGCGGCCTTCCAGCGCATCCTCGGCGGCTTGGTCTGTGGCGCGGCGGCGTGGTGGTGGCTGCGACACCGGGTGGACGAGCGCCCGTGGAGCGCACTCACCACCGGGCTGCGTTCCCGCCGTTTCAACCTCGCTCTGCTCGCCGCCGCGCTCTGCGGTCCGGTGGTCGGCGTCGGCTGCTATCAATGGGCCCTCGCCACCGCCCCCAGCGGCATCGTGCTGCCGATCGTGGCGCTGTGCCCGATCGCGATCATCCCGTTCAGCTGGTGGCTCGAGAACGACAAGCCGAAGGCGCGTTCCCTGCTCGGCGGGGCGGCCGCCGTCGCCTGCGCGATCGCCTTGGCGCGGTTGCGCGCGGCGTGATGCCCGCGGGCCGGGATCGCCGACCGCGGGTGCATGGGCAGTCCTTCGGATCGGCGCCGGGACCGATCCGTTGCGCGAGTCGCCATCGACGCCACACGGGCCGATGGCCGGCCGTGGAGCCCGCAGAGCGGTCCGCCGGCCCGTTTGTCCCGCCGGGATTGTCCGTACGGCGAATCCGCGGTCTTCTGCCCACGCTGCGTACCCGTTACGGACCGACCGCACGAGGGCCGGAACGGCGCGCAGCGGCCCGCCAGACGACTCCGCGCACCACATCACATGATCACCGGTTACTTCGCCAACGAGATCCGCCGCCTCAACCGCAACCTCGCCCGGCTCGGCCTGCTGCTGTTCGCGCTCGCCGCCCTCTGGACCGTCGCGCTGGAGCGGCCGTATTGGAGACGTCTTGTCAGCCCCACCGGAGCGGATTCCGGCGTGCGCCACCCGGCGGAGACGACGCCCGCCCCTGCCCGGCCCGGGCGCTGGTGGCCGGTGCCGCTCATCCCCGGCGTCTTGGCGGCGGGCGGAGTGATCAGCCTCGGCCGCGCACTTCGCCGCTCCATGAGCCTCGGCGCGCATCCGTTGGCGCGGACGCTCGCGCGCTCGCCGGCGGGTGTGGCCCTCGAGGAGGTGGAGGCCAAACTCGACGAAGGCTGGATCGTCCGCGCCCCCATCCGCTTCGGCCTTCCTTTCATCGGCAACTGGTCCACCACCGGAAAGTACCGCCATCATTCCACGATCCGGCTCGGCTCGGGCTGGTTCTACTACGGCTGCACCCTGCAGGCCGACCTACGCGAGTTGGGCGACCTGGTCTGGTACTACCGGCAGGATGCAACGATGCGCACCCACGGGGTGAAGGTGGGCACCGCGCACCAGCTCGTCCTGCGGTTTCGCGACGGCAGCCAACTCCTGGTGTCGCTCGGCGAAACGGAGAGCCCGCTGGCGCAGCGGATCGGCAAACTCGTGCAGCACCTGCCCAATGCGGCCCCGTTCGCGGGCATGAGCGATGACGAGCGCGTCGACGTGCTCTACGCGCTCCAGAGGCTTGCCCCGTGGGCCCTCGCCGGGCCCGACGCGGCGATGGAGCGCGCCTGGCAGGATCCGAAGACCCGCAGCGGCATCCTCGCCCTCGTCGAACGCCGAAAACAAAGCCTCGGTGTCCCGGGTTGAGCGACACCGGAGTCGTTCCGCGCCCCTTGGCCGCACCCCGCAAGTCGCCCCGCCCGCCACGCGTGACACCGCCGGCCCCGGGACGCCGCGCGATCAGATGTAGTACATCGGCTCGGCGCCGGACAGCGCGAGCTTGTCGAGGGTGATCGTCCGTGCCTGTGCTTCCATCGCATCGCGCACCTCGCCCCAGGCAGCCGCCACTCGGCGCCCGGACTGGCCCTGCTTGCCGGAACCAAACTCGAGCATCGCCCCATCGATGAGCCGGACGATGTCGAAAAGCGTGATCAACTCGGGCTGGCGGGCCAGCTTGTAGCCGCCCTGTTTGCCACGCCGGCTGGTGATCAAACCGCCCTCCCGCAGCTCACCCAAAATCTGCACCATGTAGTTCGGCGGAACGGCCTCTTCCTCGGCCATCGCCTCGATGTGGGCCAGCTCACCCTTGGCATGCATCCGGGCCATGTGCGCCAACACCCGACAGGCGTATTCGACCTTTACCGAAAGTTTCACGGCGCCAATCGGTTAGCGCCCTTTCTTGGGTCGGCAACCTCAAATTGAGAGTCAACTAGGCGACAAGGCCGCTCGGCGGCGCGTTCGGCCCCGGTTTTTCCACCGGATTCGGGAACCGGCAGCACCCGAAGATTTCCTTGTTCTGCCGTCCGAAAACCGACACTTTTTTGCCCTTAAGCCATCCCTCATGTCCGAATTCGCCGACCTCTCGCAGCCACCCCCGCCCCAAACGCCCACCAGCGAGGCCTACGATGCCTCCAAACTGGGCAAACTCGAAGGGCTGGAGGCCGTTCGGAAAAAGCCCGGCATGTACATCGGCGGCACCGACGAGCGCGCGCTGCACCACTGCGTTTCCGAGGTGCTCGACAACTCCGTCGACGAACACCTCGCCGGCCACTGCAACACCATCGACGTCACCATCCATCTCGATGGCTCCATCTCGATCCGCGACAACGGCCGCGGCATCCCCGTCGACATCCACCCGCAGTACGGCATCCCCGGCGTCGAGATGGTGCTCACCACGTTGCACTCCGGCGGCAAGTATGGACAGGGCGGCTACAAATTCTCCGGCGGCACCCACGGCGTCGGCGCCAAGTGCGTCAACGCCGTCTCCGAATGGTTCGAGGTCGAGGTCTCGCGCAACGGCCAGGTCCACCACATGACCTTCGAGCGCGGCAAGACCACCAAGAAGCTCGAGGTCATCGGCAAGGCCAAGGGCACCGGCACGCTCATCTCCTTCAAGCCCGACCCGGAGATTTTCAAGGAGACCACCGTCTTCCGGACCGAGACCATCAGCCGCCGCCTGCGCGAACTGGCCTTTCTCAACTCCGGCCTGAAGATCAACTTCCTCGACGAGCGCCCCGCCAACCCCAAGCCCGAGACCTTTTTCTACAAGGACGGCGTCGTCGAGTTCGTGAAGCAGCTCAACACCGGCAAGGCCGCCCTGCACCCCGCCCCCATCCGCATCTACAAGGAGACCACCACCCAGATCGACGGCAAGGACGCCGAGGTCTACGCCGAGGTCGTTCTCCAATACAACGACTCCTTCAACGATCTGGTGTTCTGCTACACCAACACCGTCCACAATCCCGACGGCGGCACCCACCTCTCCGGCTTCCGCTCCGCCCTCACCCGCGCGATCAACCAGTTCGCCCGCGCCAACGAACTGATCAAGGAGAAGGATCCCCAGATCACCGGCGACGACGTGCGCGAAGGCCTCGCCGCCGTCATCTCCATCAAGCACAGCGACCCGAAGTTCGAGTCGCAGACCAAGGTCAAGCTGCTCTCCCCCGAGGTCGAGAGCATCGTCGGCTCGATCACCTACGAAGGCCTCATGTTCGCCTTCGAGACCACGCCGATCATCGCCAAGCGCATCCTCGAGAAATCCCTCGTGGCCGCCCGCGCCCGCGAAGCCGCCCGCAAGGCCCGCGAGACCATCCGCAAGGGCGCCCTCTCCGGCGGCGGCCTCCCCGGCAAACTCGCCGACTGCTCCGAGCGCGACCCGTCGCTCTGCGAGATCTACCTCGTCGAGGGCGACTCCGCCGGCGGCTCCGCGAAACAAGGACGCGATCGCCGCTTCCAGGCCATCCTCCCGCTGCGCGGCAAGGTCCTCAACGTCGAGAAGGCCCGCATCGACAAGGTTCTCGCCAACGAGGAGATCCGCACCCTCATCACCGCCTTCGGCACCGGCATCGGCGACATCGAGGGCGAGGGAGGTTTCGACGCCTCCAAGGCGCGCTACCACAAGATCATCATCATGACCGACGCCGATGTGGACGGCTCCCACATCCGCACCCTGCTGCTCACCTTCATCTACCGCCAGATGCGCGGCCTGATCGAACAGGGCTACGTCTACATCGCCCAGCCGCCGCTCTACCGCATCAAGCGCAAGAAGCGCGAGCAGTACATCGACAACGACGACCAGCTCAACCGCATCCTCCTCGAGCTCGGCTCCGAGGACATCACCCTCACCCGCCTCGCCGACCACCACGTCTTCGAACCCCAGCAGGTCGACCGCATCGTCGAGTCCCTCGCCGCCGTCGAGAAGCTCGGCGCCGGCATCACCCGCCACGGCGCCTCCCTCGTCGAGTACCTCGACCAGCAGCGCCCCGGCACCCACGAACTCCCGCGCTACGTCGCCCGTATCCGCGAAGGCAACAAGGAGAGCCACCGTTTCCTCTTCGACGAGACCGAGCGCGCCGCCTTCCTCTCCGAGATGAACGAGGCCGCCGATGCCGACTCCGCCGGCGAGAACGGCAATGGTAATGGCAACGGCAATGGCGCCGACGGCGCCAAACCCGAAGTCGCCAGTCCCAAGTCCCAGCTTCCCGTCCGCCGCGTGAAGGTCCACGAGATCTACGAGGCCGCCGAGATCACCAAGCTGCTCAAGAACCTCGCCACCCTCGGGCT
>Ga0116187_1002821_pt1 | contig 16648 bp, 10 predicted proteins | sample AD_JPNNA6_MetaG_FD_89755 | JGI IMG/M metagenome (GOLD analysis project Ga0116187, IMG submission 89755) | Active sludge microbial communities of municipal wastewater-treating anaerobic digesters from Japan - AD_JPNNA6_MetaG | ecosystem: Engineered > Bioreactor > Anaerobic > Digestate | place... | reverse complement strand
TGGGAAACGAACAAGCTGGACCACCGAGCCTTCTTGTCGCAGATGGCGGTTAAACTCGAGCGCCAGCTGGGCCGCGCGCTCGCCCCCGGCTGTGAACCGACGGAGGGCGGTTGACGTGGCGGCTCCGGTTCCTCGCAGGCGGCGATTCTGGCGCGATGCATGGCGCTACCGCCATTTCTATTTCTTCATCTCGCCGTTCTTTATCCTGTTCGCGGTGTTCGGCCTCTATCCGCTGCTCTTCTCGCTGTATCTCAGCTTCATGAAATGGGACGGGCTCACAACGCCGGCGCCGGCCGGGTTCCAGAACTTCGTCATGCTGTTTTCAGACGAGATGTTCTACACGGCGCTGTCGAACACGCTCGTTATCGGCTTGATGTATGTGCCGCCCATGTTCTTGTTTGCGTTCATCTTCGCAAACATTCTGAACTCGAAACGGCTTCGTCTTCGCGGGCTGTTCCGGGTAGGCGTGTTCATGCCGTGCATCACGCCCATGGTGGTCATCGCGATTGTGTTTTCGCTGCTTTACAGCGCCGAATCGGGACTATTCAATTATGTGTTGCGGGCCGTGACCGGAGTATTTCCCGGCGGTCCCATTGACCCTATCCCCTGGCTCGAGAGCGAGGCGTGGTCCAAAATCTCGGTTTCTATCCTCCTGGTATGGCGATGGACGGGCTATAACATGGTTCTCATGCTCGCCGGGTTGCAGGGCATTTCGGACGACTATTACGAAGCCGCCATCATCGATGGCGCGACGCGCTGGCAGCGTATGCTCCACATCACCCTCCCCCTGATGCGGCCCACCATCGTTTTCTGCGGGATAATGTCCCTCATCGGCACCGTCTACATGTTCGACGAGGTGTTCGTCATGACCCAGGGCGGGCCAGGGACATCCTCCACCAACTTTGGACTGTTCCTGTTCAATCTGGCGTTCATGGACTTTCAGTTCGGGTACGCCTCGAGTGCGGCCTACACCGTGGCCCTTGCTGTTTTTGTGATTTCGCTGGTGGTCCTGAAATGGCGCAGGCCGGCAACGGATTAGAACGATGATTTCGAGAGTATTGAAACAGGGGCTTACATACGCGGCGATGCTGGCCGTCGTGGCGCTGTTCATTTTCCCCTTCTATTGGCTCCTGATTTCGGCGTTCAAGACAAAGGCCCAGATCTTCACCTTGCCTCCGCAATTTTTCCCTCACCCCGTGGTGGTGCAGAATTTTGTGGACGTCTTCAGGACCACTCCTCTGCCTCGCGCGTTCCTGAATTCGTGCGTCATCGCAGGCGGCCACACGCTTCTGGCGCTGTTCCTGTGCTCAATGGGAGGTTACGCCTTCGCGAAGTTTCACGAAGCGCCGGGGCGCGACAAGCTGTTCGCGTTCGTGCTGGGGACCATGATGATCCCCGCGGCGGTCACGCTGATCCCGGTATTCATCGTGCTGACGCGGCTGCATCTGGTTAATACGTACTGGGCCATGATCATACCCGGGGCGGCTAACGCGTTCGGCATTTTCTGGATGCGCCAGTACATCGCCGCCAACATTCACGACGACCTGCTCGCCGCGGCGCGAATCGACGGGTGCAGCGAGTTCGGAATTTACTGGCGCGTGGCCATTCCCATTGCCAAACCGGCTATGGCCGCGCTGGGCATCCTCGTCCTCATTACCTCGTGGAATAATCTCATGTGGGCGTTCATCGTGCTGCGGGAAAAGAGCATGTACACCATGCCGCTGCTCATCTACCTGCTCAATGGCGAAGTGCGCACGCCTTACGGCATGGTCATGGCGGGCGGGCTGCTCGCGACCCTCCCCCTGATCGTCGCGTTTCTCGTATTCCAGCGGTCGTTCATCCAGGGCATGACCGCGGGCGCGCTGAAAGCTTGAGGCGCGTTCCTACGCGCCCAGCCGGTACCATTTCGAGGCCGTATCGTTGAACAGATGGCGGCGTTCGGCATCGGAACAGCCCTCGACCGCCCACATCACGGTCTCGACCCAGCGCGGATACGTCGTGGCGCGCAGCATGACCGGCCAATCGCTTGCAAACGCCGTCCGCTCGAACCCGAAACACGCGAAAACATGCTCGAAAAATGGGCCGAGTCCTTCGCGGGTCCAATTGTCGGGGTCGGCCAGAGTGGCCATGCCCGACAGTTTACAGATCACGTTCGGGAGCGCCCCCAGCGCGCGAAGTTCCTCGCGCCACGGCTCGAGTTTCCGGTTCCTGATGTCCGGCACGCCGATGTGGCACAGCATGAACTGCACGTCCGGGAAACGTCTTGCAAGGCTGGTGGCAAGAGGAAGCTCGCCAGCACCAACGCCGAGGTCGCAGGATAATCTGCCGCGCCCCAACAGCTCGACCCCGCGCACGTAACCGGGGGTGAGCTCGCCATCAACGATGCCGTTCCGCAAAAACCGCCGCACGCCTTTCACTAGCGGATTCCGCGCGAACGATTCGAGCAGCGGCGCAACTTCGTCGCCCTTCTCGAGGGGCGCGTCAGCCACGATACCTCGAATGCGCGCATCTTTCCGCGCCAACCCGGTCACCCACGCTACTTCTTCGGCCGCCTGTTCGGTGAGGCATGCCGCTTGCACGAATACTATCCGCCCAACGTTCACCGGACGGGACGCGGCGGTGTAGTCCTCGGGCAGATAGGGCTTATTGAGCAATTCCGAGTTATCCAGCCACGGATACCGCAGATTGGCCGGGTCCCAGAAATGCACGTGAGTATCGGTAATCGGGAAGTCAGGCATGGCTACATTCTCGGGTACGGCGGCCAGTTCGCCGGACCGGGCCGTTCTCGCCAGCCCAAGGCCCGCCAGCGCAAGAAAGGTGCGTCTACGCATCAAAAGAACCCCCGTGTAGTCTTTGAGTCCGTGCAGAGTATAGCAGGCGCCACCCCACGCCTCATGGCCAACTCCCTTGAGAGCGCCGGCCGGCCAGACAATGGATTTCCCGCTACGCCGCGGACCAGCTTCGCCGAAGCGCTCAAATCACGCTGTGGACGTTATGCGTCCAGCGCGAACCCTTCCATATTTCGCGGAGAGCCCGGGCTATTTCGGGTTTTTCGCACTTAAAATATTCGGGTTTGGCATTTTCCTGGAAGGTAAAGTAGAATACTCAGTGGGGAAGGGGGACGTGTTTTCGCATGTGGTAGGGGGCCGTTTCATGAATGTCTTTGCCGTAGCATCATTGCTCTCATTTGTGGCCTCGCTGTTTCTGGGCGTCCTGGTTCTATCGCTGGATCCCTGGCGCAGGCTCAATCAGGTGTTTTTCCTGCTCTGTTGTGCTCTTGCGGGCGGAGCGCTTGTCGAATTTGGCTACCGCAGTTCGGTCACTTCAATCAAGCGGTTTTTTGGTGGCATCTGGATTTTTGCTGGCCATTGATTCCCGCGTTCTTGCTCCATTTCGTGCTGCTGTTCACCCGGCGCGAGCGTCCGGCTCCGCGGTTGCTTCTGGCGTTGGTGTACGGTGTGAGCGTGGCATTGTTGGGGCTGGAAGTTGCCGGCGTGTGGATTACAGCACCGCCCGAGAAGACGTGGTGGGGATGGACGTACGGATTGCCGCCACAGCGTGCATGGGCATGGGGGGTGACACTTTGGGGAAGCGGGGTCGGATTCACTGGCGTCGTTCTGTGCATGCGTTACTTCTTTAGAACCCAGAGCCGCTGGCGAAAACGGCAAGCGGCTTTGATTACTCTTGGAGCACTGTTTCCCTATCTCGCCTGTTTGATCGTGGATATCGTCTTGCAGTCCGTGTATGGCCGTTTCCCAGACGTCGGATACACCATGTTCGTCATCAGCGGCGCGCTGGTGGCATTCGCAATCTGGAAATATCACACGTTCGAACTCACCCCGCGCCGGGCAGTTGACACGATTCTCGCTACCATGCCGGATGCGATGTTCCTCGCGGACGCGAACGGGGAAATCACGGTGGCCAATCCGGCGGCATCTCTGTTGCTGGGATACGCTTTGACCGAGCTGGTAGGACTTCCCCTGAATCACGTCCTCCCCGAAATTGCCGGCATACCGGGAGCGACCCCAAAAGCCTCTCGCGAGAACCACAGCGCACCGTCGTTGAAACAGCACGATACGCACCTTCTGACGCGGGAAGGACGATCCATACCGGCCGACCTCTCGTGGACACATCTGACGGATCCCGCCGGGAGACCGCTCGGAACGGTCTTCGTGGCCCACGATATCTCCCGGCGCAAGCGCGCGGAAGCCGAATTGGCCCGGCAGCGGGACCATCTGGAACGCATCGTGGCCCAACGCACGTCCGAACTCGATGCGAGCACCGCCCAATTGCATCAAGCCCAGAAAATGGAAGCGGTCGGGCAACTTGCCGGGGGCATCGCCCACGATTTCAACAATCTGTTGACGGCCATCCTCGGCAACCTCAGCCTGGCGCAGACCGAGGAGACTATACGCGGCGCACGGCCGTACATCGAAGAGGCTAACAAAGCCGGGTTGCGCGCGGCCGGTCTGGTGCAGCAATTGCTCGCCTTCAGCCGCAAATCTCAGGTGATAATCGAGGCGGTGGACATGGGCGCCATCCTCAAGGAGATCGAGAGTATCGTCCGTCAAACCTTTGACAGGCGGATCGAGCTCGCCTTCGTGGTCCCCCCGGAGCTTCCGAAAGTGCGCACAGACGCCAGCCAAATCCATCAGGTGATCCTGAACCTCTGTGTGAATGCGCGGGATGCCCTGGACGAGGTGCGTCGGCGCCACAAGACGCCCAATCTGCGCATCACGGTCCAAGCGAAGACGGTCGCGGTCTCCGCATCCGATTGCCGGGGCAAGAAGCACTCCAAACCGGGCGAATACATCTGTGTCAGCGTTTCGGATACCGGCACAGGCATCAGCCCGCACGTTCGCGCCCGGATGTTCGAACCCTTTTTCACTACCAAGGGTGCGGGAAAGGGTACCGGTCTCGGTCTCGCGACGGCATACAGCATCGTCGAGCGCCATGGCGGCTGGATAGATATCGAGACCGAGATGGGCGCCGGCAGCACGTTCCTCGCCTATTTTCCTGTGCACGCGAAACCCACAGCCGCACGCGCTCCCCAGGACGGCCGGCTCCGGCTTCTTGGGGGTTCCGAGTCTATCCTCTTGGTCGACGACGAACTCTCGATACGGTTGGTGGGTAAAGCCATTCTAGAACGCCTGGGATATGCCGTTACCCTGGCAGTCGACGGACGGCAATGCCTGCACACTTTGTTCGACAAGGAGGCCGCGATCGATCTCGTGATCCTGGACCTCTCGATGCCCGAGCTTTCCGGTTATGAGGTACTTGCCGAGATACGCCGGCGCGGGGCCGCTGTGCCGGTGATCATCTCGAGCGGATATCCGCAAGATGCGTCGGAGCTCGAGGCCGCCGGCGCGGCCGCGTCCGTCAACAAGCCGTTCACGATCGAAGCCATGGCCCGAAGCATCCGCCACGTGCTTGACGGTCAGGCCGAGCAGGAACACGCCGTCTCGAACACCTGACGATCATGCCTTCCCCGCTCTCTGCGCAGCTTTTCGCGCACGGACCCTTCGCCAAGGGGCCTCACGGAGGTCTTGCCAACGCCCTTCCATGGGAGTGGCCGCAATCACGTTCTTTGGCGCAGCGTGACGTGCTGGGGGCTGGGCGCGACGTCGAACCGGGTTCGGAACACCTCGAGGTACGGGCTGCCAGTAGCCGCAACACCGTTGATAGTCTCCACGCACAATGAGGCGTGCGGCAGGAATGAACGGCCCAACATGTGACCGAACACGTCGAGGTAGTCCCGCGTCCGGGGGTGGGACGGCTCGGTATAGAAGGTGATGCGTTTGGCGCGGCGTTCCGAAACCACCACCAGGCGCGGACCATGGTACACGAGGTGCGTGCTTGCAAGACGTTTGGGCAAGTTTGCCTTCAACCCTTCCACAGCCACGCCGCAGAGTGAGGCGGGATCCGCTGCGTTGATCCAATACACCGCGTCATCAGGCAATCCCATGCGCAATATGCGAAACGCCTCCGGAGATGCGAACTGGAGCCCGGCAATGCCCTCAAAGAATTGCCCTGTCACGAGTTCGCCGGACAACTCCATCAGACGCAGCGTCCGAAACAGCGCCCCCCAGCGAATCTCAGGAGCTTCCTGATCCAGCAATTCGCGGAAGAGCACGCCGTACCGATCGAGCAAGACCCGCACACGTTCCTTGTTGGCTTCTTCACGTTCGAGCGGATCGGCGGGCTCGAAGGGCGCCGGCAGCGCGTACCATGCCCCCGCAAACGGCCGTGTCGCCTTCCACCGATTGAACGCACGTCTGCGGCTCAAGGGATGGCGCGCGGACTCCCGGGACGCCGGGCGGAACTTCGTCTGGACCCCTTTTCGTAATGCCTCGAAACTGTCGTTTGCGAGCCGGCCTTGCCATGCCCCGTCCCACAAGGCATTGCTCAACGCGCCCGAATCGAGCCTCGAACGCTCGAGCAGGTCTTCAAAGGCATACCGGCCGCGGGGGTCCGGAAACAACGCGTTCGGTTCGCCGCTGCCCTGTTCCTGGCGGCCACGAAACAGGCCTGCGTGTTCGGGGAATCCGACCGCCACGCGTCTGAGCCCGCATCCGAACCACATCAGTTCGGTGCGCTGGTTGAGCGCATCCAGATCGGCACCGCGGTACCCGCGCACACGGGCCGGAAGCACCTCACTCTCAAGAAGCTCGGCCGCCATGGGATAACCAAAGAGCTTTTCGAGAGCGCTCTCCAGGGCGCCCGGGTCTCGATTCCCAGCTCTCGTGCCCGTTTGGACGGCGGCGGCCACCGCTCCCGGTGATTCGGCAACCACCCCCTGCCATTGCGCCAGGAACAATGGCAATTCTCCCGCCGGGCGCGGCTCAAACGGCGGCCGGGCGGCGGTCCGCGTCATACGCAACAGGAGTTCCAGGTTCTCCGCATCGCAAACCTCGACCCCGGCGGCGTCTTCGGTAATCCGGTCCACCACGAGCGCGCCGGTATCCGCCAACTCACTCACAGCTGTGTCGATTTGCTCCGGCGTGACGGGGAGGGATTCGCGGAGAGCCGGTTCCGGCACGGGACCAACGAACCGCAACCATTCAGCCAGCCAATCGAAGAGGGGCACGTGGCCCGAGACGGCGGCCGCCGATGCCAGGAATGGTGGCTCAATGAGCTTGCCGGGCGCTGCGATGTCGTAACAGCGCACGGCATTCAGCGGCCATCCGAACGCACGCGCAGCGCGCGGGACAGATTCGATGGCTGCAACGAACCGCTTCGAACCGCCCGGGCCGGATACCCACACCGCCCGCTCGCGCAACTCCGTGGCAACAGTGGCAGCCTCCAGACCCGCATCACGCTTCACCGCCGCCAGCATCGCAATCCACTCCGACTCGCCCAGCAGGAGGCGCTCCTTGAGCCATTCGAGCACATCACTGGAGGAAGCGGGTGCGTACCCGGAACAAAGCCGCTGGGTCTTGGCTTCGAACGCAGCCACAACGGATACCGGGATTCGCGGCCGCAATTCGGATGTTCGCGCCACTTCGGCCAGCAGTTCGCCGCTCAGACGCGACTGAGGGCCCGCCATGGGCGTGTCATCGAGGTACATGAACAAGTTGGTCTGCCGCCACACCATCGACTCAGCGAACGGAGACGGCTGCTTGGTGAAAGCCTCCGACACGGCGATGGCGCCGTCCCGCAGTTCCTGAAGCATGTGTTTGAGACTGACAAGGTCAAAATCGTCACACAAGCACGTTCGCCACGTTTCGGCCAGGATGGGAAAGTCGGGGTATTTCATGACGGCATGGAGCAGTTTCTGAGACCGTCGCCGGTTCAACCACAAGGGCATGCGCCGGCGAAATGTCTGCCGGGGCAGCTGCAGGGCAATGCCCGCGTTCTCGCGGAAACGCGCGCCGAAGAAACCCGACTGCTCGAGGCGGTTTCGGAGGAGCGCCTCCAGGCGTTCCGGTTCAACCAGTCCGGCGAGCCCCCGAGCATCGGTTTCGTGGGGAAGCATCAGCGCTACGCAATCGTTGTTGGCGAAGACCTCGACCCGGTAACCGTGACGCTCTTCCCACGCCTGCGCGAGAGCAAGCGCGAAGGGCTGGTTCAACGCTCCTCCCCAGAGCGTATGAAGCACCGCCTGCACGCTGTCCGTTTCCTGTTCAGGGGCCGTGTATTCAACCAGCAGGTGGCGCCGGTGGGGCAGCGGCGCCCCGGTGGACGCGCGCTGGCGCTTCAGAAACCGCACGAGCTTTTCCGCAGCCTCGGGAACAAGAGAATACTCACCCTCGAGCGATTCGACGAAACCATCCTGATCCAATTCGTTCTCGGCACGCTCGAGGAACCCCGCGATGCGTTCCGAGAAATGGAACGGCCGCGCGAGTTCCTCCGCTCTCCAGAACGGGGCATCGGAACGCTTCGCATCCCCCGGAACGACCAGCACGTCGTTGTGGGTGATCTCCCGGATCTTCCAGGCATGGGTTCCCAGCGTGAAGGTCTGTCCCACGCGGCGCTCCCAGACGAATTCCTCGTCCAACTCGCCTATCCTGGCGCGCGAATCGGCCCGTCGGAGCGCATAGTAGCCGCGATCGGGTATGGTTCCGCCGGAAAGATACAGCAGACGCAGGCTTTCCCTGGAACCCCGGATGGTGTTACTGACCCTGTCTATCGAGAGCACCGGCGATAGCGCGCGCAGCCGGGACTCGGCATACCGCCCCGCCAGCATCTCTGTGACGAGGTCAAACTGCCTGCGGGCCAGTTCACGATAGGGCCAACTCGTGCGCACAAACCGGAAAAGGGCGTCGAGGTTCCAGTCCTCAACGCTCGCCATGGCCACGATCATTTGCGCGAGCACATCAAGGGGGCACACCACGGGCCGGCACGGTTCGATATCCTGGTCCGCCACCGCCTTCGCCATTACCGTCGCGTCGAGAAAATCGCGCTCGTGGGTAGGAAACAACACGCCCCGGCTTACCGCGCCGACCTGGTGTCCGGCCCGGCCGATACGTTGCAGCGCGGACGCAACGGAAAATGGCGTCTGCAACAGCACCACCTGGTCAAGCGCGCCGATATCGATGCCGAGTTCGAGGGAATTTGTCGCCACGATAGCCCTGAGTTCGCCCTTCTTGAGGCGCTGTTCGACCACCGTCCGGAGTTCGCGCGACAACGACCCGTGATGCGAGTAAGCGACCAGTTCTCCCTCGGCATCGTTGATGAGAAGCGTCGCACGTTCACACATGCGGCGGCTGTTCGTAAACACCAGCGTCGAGCGGTTCTCTCGGATGATTTGACCGACCGCCGCCATGAGACCCGGCATGCGCGTGCCTTCCTGAAGCAGTGCGCCGCTGTCCCCAGGGAACTCCACCGCGACCTCGAAACGTTTTTCAGCCCGAGACGCGAGCACGCTCACCGGACGCTTCTCGTATGCCGTCTGTTCGCCGCTGCCTACCGCGCGGCATCCCCCCACAAACGCCGCGATTGTCTCGAGAGGCCGAACCGTTGCGGACAACGCGATGCGCTGGAACTCTCCCGCCAACGGTACGATGCGGTCAACGGCGGTGATCAGATGCGTGCCGCGCTTCGTGCCCGCCACAGCATGGATTTCGTCGAGGATGACCGTGTTGAGGCTCGCAAAGAGCATGCGCGCTCGCGGCGAGCTCAGCATGATGTTGAGGCTCTCGGGAGTCGTGATGAGGACATCCGGCGGATGCCGCAGCATACGCTGCCGCTCCTCCTGGGGGGTATCGCCGCTCCGCGTCAGAACGGATATTTCGGGCACGTCCCGGCCAACTGCCCGAAAGCGGTGATGCAATTGGCCCAGAGGCGTGAGCAGGTTGCGTTGGATATCGTTGTTCAGCGCCCGCAGGGGAGAAACGTAAAGCACCCGGGGCGCGCCCGGCGGCCACGCACCCGTCAGCAACTGGTTCAATGCCCACAGAAACGCGGTCAAGGTCTTGCCGCTGCCGGTCGGAGCCGTTACCAGGACATGCTTACCCGACGCGATCTCCGGCCATGCCTTGGACTGCGCATCGGTGGGCCGCCCGACGGACTCGACAAACCAGTCGCGGATGACGGGATCGAAGATATCCAGCGCATCGTGCATCATGCCATAGCTTGACCCCTGGCCGGGGGCTGGTGCAAGCGCCCGCCACGGACGCGAGACGGGCCTGTTCCGGTCTTGTTTCTACACCTTGCCTGCTTCTTTCGCGTCTTCCCAGGCGCCGGGGTAGTTGGGGCCATAGAGCAAGGACTCCTCGCGCACAACGAGTTTCCCATCCTTGACAAACTGCTCGCCTCGCACCGACAAGTGCTCGATCATGCGCTGCCGCCACGTTGCCGTTTCAGCGGCATTCGTTTGCGCGAGGTCTGCCAGTTCCTGGGGGTCGTTTTCGAGATCGAACAACTGCTCTTCGCCAAGATGCGCGTGATAGATGTATTTCCAGCGGCCGTCGGTCAAGGCGTTCCAATGATTCTCGGGGCCGTAACAGCGGCCGTGTTCGAGGTCAAGCCAGGGACGCCACCCGCCGGTCTCGCCCCGGACAAGTTTGAGCAGGCTGTCGCCGTCGATGTCGTCCGGCACGCCGGCGCCCGCCGCATCCATGAACGTCGGCAACACATCGCGCAACTCGACGGGATAGGACAGGCGCTGCCCACGTTTGGCGTTCACTAGTCCTTCGGGCCAGCGGACGAGCATCGGGATGCGGGCCGACGCCTCATACGCGTACGTCTTCCGCCAAAGGTGGTGATCGCCCGTCATGTCGCCGTGGTCTGAGGTGAACAGAATCAGCGTGTTCTCGAGCCAGCCGCGGTCCTCGAGCGTCTTGAGCATGCGTCCGACCTGCTCGTCAATGAAGGTGATGTTTCCGTAGTAGCCGATTCGCGATTTGCGCACCTGCTCAGGACCCAGCTCACCGTGCCAGATGCTGGACTCCGTGCCGCTTCGCGGCGTGTATTTCTTCGCCCATTCGCCCACAACCGCTTTCGGGATATCGCGGCCTTTGTACATCTCCCAGAACCGCTCAGGAGCGTCGTAGGGGCTGTGCGGCCGCGCGAACGAGACTTTCAGGAAGAAAGGCTCTTCGCGGCTGTAATTCTCCAGGAAGTTCACTGCGGTGTTGCCGGTCCATGCGGTCGTGTGCAACCGTTCGGGCAAAGCATACGGTTTCGCATCGTAGTCGTTGAAACCCAGGCCGGTAGCCTTCCAATCCAATGTGGGCGCTTCCGAATAGAACCACGATACATAATCGCTGCGGAAATCGATGGACTCGACCCGGCTCGACTCGTCGAGGATGGTGTCGTGGAACCCGTGCAGGCTGCGCTGGGGCGACCAATGCATCTTGCCGATGCCCAAGGTATAGTAGCCGGCGTCCCGCATCTCCTGGGGCAGTTCGTGGGGATACTTCCATCCTACGCGGCCGTAAGCCAGCATGCCGTGGTTCCACGGCGACAATCCCGACAGCAACCCCGCCCGCGCGGGCGTGCAACTCGGCGTCGACGTGTACGCTCTCGAGAACAGCACCCCCTCGCGCGCGATACGGTCCAGGTTGGGCGTAATGATGGCATCGTTGCCGTCGGCCCCAACGCAATCGCCGCGGTACTGGTCGGCCATAATGAACAGGATGTTCGGCTTCTTCGAGACGGGTTGCGCTGCCCTGGAATACGACGCCACGGTCAGCGCCGCAGTACTTGCCGCGGCAAGCTTGAATGCCTCGCGCCGACTGAGCTTTCGTTCAATTGCTCGCATCAGTGGCTCTCCCTTCCATGTCATTTTGCCCATTTCCCTTTTCGCATTCTAGTCTGTTCTTTCATGATTGCGTGCGGGCCCCGTTGTGGCCCAATTTTTCTCCTCGCCCCACTCTTGCGGCCATGGATGAAGCAAGCCCAACGGCCATACGGGTGAAGGCAGGAATCCTCACCAAGGCACAGTGCTGCAAGAACTGGTGCGGTGCTAAGGCGTTTGTGCTAGAATCTACCAGTGGGGAGTATGTCCTGATACGAAGGGGCGAAACGCCGTTTCGGAGAGAATAGGTGGTTAATCACTGGTCACACAAGCTGGACAGTGTGGGAGAGAGTCCTTCTTCCCGCGCGTTGCGGTCGGGGCACGCTCGCGTTACCGCCTTGGTCCTGGCCGTATCGGAAGAGAGCGTCGAATCCCAAGCAAGCGTGCCGGAGTTGATCCTGTTTGCACGGAATTCCCAGGTGCAGGAGGTGCGCGAATGCATCGAGCGGGGCGACGATTTCGAGGCGACGGATAACCACGGACTGACTGCCATGCATTGGGCGGCCATCACGGGCTGCCTGGACCTGATAAAGCTGCTGGTAAACCGCGGCGCCTTGGTGAATCCCCGCGACATACAGCTCACCGACCTTACCCCGCTCAACATTGCCCGCCTCATGGGCTATGAAGACGTGGCGCAATTCCTGGTCAATCACGGCGGTCTGGAGTAGCTACTTCCCCGGCGCCCACGGCGTGTCCAGGATGGCGAGACGCGTTTCATTGGTGTTGTTGGGCCGCGCCGCCTCAAAATACACGTACAGCTTTCCGTCCACCGGGAGCCAATGAGAATACCGCCAGGTATGATACTGTCCGGGCGTGGTGCTCTTCAGGAGCGGCTCGTCGGGAGTCAGATCGACAAACTCGTCGAGGTCAGGCGAATAGGCCAGCCCCGTAGCGATGTTGTACATGGGATCCCGCCAGGAAATGTGCGACCCTTCATACACGAGCAGGTATCCGACAGCCAGTGGCACCAGGCACGCGGGCCGCGTGTAGAAGTTGTGCCACCCCGCATTTTCCAGGATGGGGTTGTCCCCCGCGAATTCCCAGCGTTCGCCGTCGCGGCTGGTGAGATGGTAGGCCCGCTCGATCTCGTCGTAGCCGATCACGACCATGTGCCATAGACCGCTGTCATATATGACAAACGGATCCTTGAACCCCGCCAAACCGGCGAAACCCTCCTCCCGGGGGTCTGCCTGTAGAATGGTTTTCCGGGTCGCGACGTCGAAGTGGGCGGGGTCCGGCACGTCGTCAAGCTTGAAAATGCCCCAGCCGGGCCCCAGGTTGGCGCACCCGTACAGACGGAACCTCCCCGTTGCCGGGTCCTGCACGAGCGCTGGCCGCTCGAATCCGGGCAACCCCGCGTCGTCGCGCTTCAAGCTGCGGATAGGCGTGAACTTGCGGCCGTCCGGACTCTTCAGCAGCCGTATTTCGTAGCCCCGGCACCCCCGCGGCGAATCGCCTTCCCGCATCCGTGCGCCAAGATAGAATGTGCCGTCTTTCGCCCGGCAGACCGAGGGCGCGCCCGCCCACCATTCGGGCGTATTCTGATCGGGTTCGAGCACCGTGTCGTACCGCGACAACGATTCAACAAGCTCGTGGAAAGTCATCGTCTGAACTCCTTATTCGGGGCGCCATGCCTCACGGCGTTGATGCGGGTTGAAGCGTGGTTGTAACGGTTTCGACCTGCTTTTTCAACTTTCGAACCCGGCAAGGGACAGCTTCCTTTGCCAATTGGGTGTTGTTTCACGCATTGTTTCCGCGGTTCAGAGCTACACGCCCCCAAAAGAGGATGGCGCCGGAGGCTTTGTCGCGGATGAGAAACACGAACGGGTGGCCGGCGCGGAACACGGAGAGCGGCTCGGGTACAGACGCCGGCGTCTAGTTCCTGCTCGCCGCCGCGGCTTTATCCTTCGCAGTCCGCCAGCGCAGGAGGAGGAGTTGCCGTAAGGTCCTCGAGGGAACGCATGGTCACCAATCCGACAAAATGAAACCGCTCATGCTGGGCGTAAGCGTAGTCCGCGTGCTCCTGCTGAAGCGCATAATCCACCACGAAGACCGGTATCCCAGCTTCGAGGTAATCGGCCAGGGCCACGACGTATTCCTCGGAGCTCATCTCCAGCGTGTCCAGGCCCAGGCAATAGGCCGGGTTGTCTGATGGCGCAGGTCCGCCTTCGTGAAGCGGAAGGCGGCAGTCCCCTTGTTGCGGGTCAGTTGGGCCGGTCCCCTCCGCTGACCCGTCGAAGAACACTTGCTCCTGAGCCTGCGCGTCCAGCAGTGCCAGGTAGCCGGGTGCGGTGCGCAGGTCGGTGGCGTTCTGCGCAACGATCAGGAAGTTCGGATTGAGGCCCCGGGCCTTGTCACGGATCCCCTGGATGAGCAGCGTCATCTCGGCCAGGGGGTCCACGCCGTCCGTCTGCGCTTGGTCCACAACAGGCTCGAACGTCGCCGCCTCGATCCAATCCAGGTAGATTCCGTCATAGCCGTCACTGACCACGCGGTCCACGAGCGAATCGGCCGCAGCATACACGATATCGTGCCAAGCCTGGTTCCAGTAAGCCACGGGGTAGTTATCGGACCAGCCGTCCGGATCCTCTGACATGATCCAGGAGGGCGACCCCACGCGCCAGCCTGTCTGCCAGTAATACCTGTAACTTTCCGCCTCACCAATGTCCACGTATGCGAGCACGAGCTTCGGCTCACCGGCGCAGCCCTGTGTGGCGTGCAGGGCAGCCACATCGGCCGCCGCATCATACGACTCCTCGTCCATGAAGGTGCGCGGGTCATCAATCACAATGAGATCGTACTCGCTGGCGGCGAGGCGCGCGATCTTGTCGCCCGCCGTCTGGTCCTGGATGACATAGGCCCAAGTTTGCACATGCGCCAACGGATGGGATGGCGACACGTTGTAGGAGATCGGCACATTCAACTCGTCTTCCCCACCGGTCACCTCAATGAAATCATCTTCAACCAAGACATCCCCGCCTTCAGACGTGGTCACGGTCAATGAAACGGTATAGCTTCCCGGCGTTTGATAGACATGGACAGGATGCTGGAGGGTGCTTGTCTGGCCGTCGCCGAAATCCCATAGCCATGCCGTTATCTGCGCCGCTCCTTCATCGGACTCGTCGGTGAATTGAACGGACAGCGGCGCGGGACCGGAGCGGGGCCCTCCGTTGAAGGCAGCCTCCGGGCCGGTCGTGCCCGGGCACGCCAAGAAGATCATTGGACATAGGAGCAACAACGTTCCCGCGGCGATTCTTGCGCTGGCGGTCATGTCTGGCTTCTCCTTGGCCTACTCAGGCGAGAGGTCAAACAGCATCCTATACCCGCCGCCGGAAGGTGTCAATCGCCGGCCTCGGAACATGCCCAGCCGTGTACGCATTCACACGGCAGGGTCGCACCAATTACGGTACCTCTTGTAGTCGTCAAAGCGCTCTGTCACAGATATCTGAGGGTCAAGACAGTACACGCGGCCTATGGCCTGTACGCGCAAACAGTACCACTCTCTATGTTGGCGCCGAAGAATCATGCAAAGCAGACCGTTTCGGCCGATTTCCTCACTGTGCGGAGAACCCGGTTCAAAAACCTCGATATTGTCCTGTTTTTATCGATTGATGGGCGTCGCAGCGTTTACTTTGGCGTTACGCATCACCGGAGTGCCGCATGGACCTTAACCCACGGCAGACATTTTCGGAACGCGCAATCAAACGACATAGAGGTTATCGGTCGAGAAAAACGGGTCACTGGTCAAATGGAGGCCCAACGTTCGTAAACCTGCTTCGTCGCCGGGCGTTGGAATGTGTGTGCTGTGCATGTCGCAGCCGCGGAGGTTCCCCAGCTGTTCGATGGCTAGTTGGGCCGCGCTGTTGAAGGGAGCAGACGCACCTACGGCGATCAGGGCCTCCTCAAGGTTAAGACTGATACTCTTGCCGTCTTTGATGTCTTTCTTCATGTTGCCGATGGCTTCGATAATGTTCGGGGAGATCAGATGGATCTTGTCGGGAATCCCCGCAAGGTGTTTTGTGGCGTTCAGAACCGCGCTGGCGGCAGCATGCATGAGGGATGAGTTGTTGCCCGTTATTATCGTTCCGTCTTTAAGTTCAATCGCGTTCCCGCAATAGACGCCTTCATGGCCTTTCTTCTCGGACTCCGCCCGTTTGGCGGCATCCCTTGCCGGACGAACCACGCGCCGGTCTTCTATCTGCACCCCGAGTTCATTCATGATCAATTCGACCCGTTCGACCGTTTCCCGCGTCGTCAAACCCATCATGTATTCACAGCGGTACCGCAGTACTCTGCGGATTACTTCCTGTGTGGCTGCCTCACGGACGGCCTCTTCGTTTACAATGCCGAAACCGACTCGATTGACTCCCATGTCAGTCGGGGAACGGTAGCAGGATTCCGTGCCCATGATTTTCTCTAGAATGCGCTTCAGGACGGGGAATGCTTCCACGTCGCGATTGTAATTGACCGCGGTCTCTTCATATGCCTCTAAATGAAATGGGTCGATCAGGTTGACGTCTTTGAGATCCGCCGTGGCAGCTTCATAGGCCATGTTCACCGGATGCTTCAGGGGCAGGTTCCAGATGGGGAATGTCTCGAACTTGGCGTACCCGGCTTGCACGCCGCGGTTGTGTTCGTGGTACAGCTGGGAAAGGCATGTACCCAGTTTGCCGCTTCCAGGACCAGGGCCGGCCACCACCACCAGCGGACGGGTGGTTTCAATATAGGTATTGCGTCCATAACCTTCGTCGCTGACGATGATATCTACGTCGGTGGGGTACCCTCTTGTGGCACGATGGGTGTATACCTTGAGATTCCGCCGTTCGAGTCTATCCTTGAATAACTGAGCCGAGGGTTGATCCTCGTACCGCGTGATGACAATGGCCGTGATTTCCAGCTGCCATTGCC
>Ga0116187_1002787_pt1 | contig 16730 bp, 16 predicted proteins | sample AD_JPNNA6_MetaG_FD_89755 | JGI IMG/M metagenome (GOLD analysis project Ga0116187, IMG submission 89755) | Active sludge microbial communities of municipal wastewater-treating anaerobic digesters from Japan - AD_JPNNA6_MetaG | ecosystem: Engineered > Bioreactor > Anaerobic > Digestate | place... | reverse complement strand
GGCGCTGTAGGCGACCCAGTTCGGCGATGACGGTCCGTTGAGGCTGTACATGGGGATGTAGCAGTGGTGGGCCATCGCGGGACTGGCACCGAGGATGGCTGCGGTGCCGGCGGCGAGACAGAGAGTCCGAGACGGTTCAGGCGAGAATGTGACATTTGATGCTCCTTGGTGTCGAGTTGGCTCAGCTCGCCGAGGAGGCGGGTGAGGTGGACGGACGGGTGCCCGTGCGTATGGCAAGCCCCAGGAGGACCAGGGCCACGATCCAAAGGTTGAGCTCGCCCCAGACCCAACTGGCACCGGTGGGGCTGATGGCCGAGAAGATGGCAACGAGCGCCCCCGTGAACGCGAACATGACCACGAGGCCCACCGCCACGGCCGCGATCTGTACCCCGAGTCGGCGGTCGGGCACGCGGCTCAGGGTGAGGGCGCCCACAGTGATGAGGGCGGAAACCATTCCGAGGAAGAAGAGTGGGGTCTCGAAGGGGCTCTTGCCCAGCCCTCCGGCGACTCCGATGGCCAAGGCCTTCGCGGCCCAGGCGGTTGTGGTGACGGGGGCGCCGACCAGTGCGACGCGAGATGTGTCCATGGGAAGGAGTCTGAGGCGCAAGCAGTGGCCGGGTCGTCACTCTCGGGAGGGATGTACGACGACATGACGCAGCCCTTAGCCTCGTGGAGTGTGAACAGCGTCGTGAGGGCCCGGGGCGCCATCTTGGTGGCGACCGGGGTCGTGCTCGCCGCCGCGGTGGAGACCACAGTTGGCACCGGAAGCTGGGTCAACGTTCTCCTGGTGCTGGCCGCAGTCGCCGGATTCCTTCTCGGTGCTTGGACCCCAACGGTGATCGCCGCGCTCGGGGTGCTGGCCATCGACGTCGCTTTCACGGTGGACAACCAGCGGCACTTCCCCCATGACCACGCGCTGGTCAACGATCTGGTCTTCGGTCTCATCGTGGTCGGAGCGCCGGCCTGGGCCGGTGCGACCCTCGTGGCACGCGAGCGTCAGGTGAGCCGGCTCGGGGCACTCTCCGAGCAGTTGGCCACTCAGCGCGAGGCCGAGTTGGTCGCTGCGCGACTCGAGGAGCAGCGCCGGATCGAGGCCAGGATTCACCACCGCCTCGTCGAGCAGCTGGGCGCCATCGCTCTGCGTGCCGACGGAGCTGCCAGGGACGCACGGCCCGAGGCACGGAGGGCGGCGCTCACTGATGTCGAGTCGGCGGCACGGGCCGGACTGGACTCGCTGCGTCAGGCTCTGGGGCTCTTGCGATCGGACGTTGACCAGCCCCGAGACGTGCCGGCGCCGCTCCCGGAGCCCTCGCCTCAAACCCAGCCACAGTTGACCTGGCCAGATGTCCTCTTCGCCGGGAGCATCGGCACAGCGATGGCGCTCGAGTCCGTCGTCAGCGCCTCGGCCCGGGGCCCGGCGACCGCCAATGTCGCGGCCACCCTGGCTCTGGCCACCCCGCTGATCTGGCGTCGTCGTGCCCCGGTCGTCGTGGCAGGCATCATCCTGGGGCTCGCGGCCGCCGTCAGCGCCTCCTTGACCTCGGTCGTTGACATGGTGACCTCGTTGGCCTTGCTCGTCGCGCTGGCGTTTGCCGTGGGCGCGCACACCCGCGGCTGGAATCGTGCAGTGGGCGCTGCCGTGGTCGTCGCTGGACTGCTCATCATTGGCCTGGCGACACCCACAGCTCGGCGCTGGGAGGACGTTGTGCCGACGCTGCTCGGGTGCCTCCTCGCGGTCGTGGCCGGAGCACTCGTGGCGCGTTGGTCGGTGTTGGAGGACCGGATCCGGCGAACCGTCGAGATCCTCGAGCAGGGTCGGGACGCCGAGGTGCGGCTGGCCGTGGCGAGAAAGCGACTGGCCATGTCGCGGGATCTGCACGACTCGGTCGCCCACGCGCTCACGGTTGTGTGCCTCGGTGCGGCGGCAGCCCTGCGTGGCGCGCCAGCCGACCAAGCCCTGGCGACGATCGCCGAGACGACGCGGACGGGCATGGGCGAACTACGCCGCGGAATCGACACCCTTGATGGTGAAGTCGGGTCAACGGCATACGATCTCGCCAAGGCGCTGGGAGTGGAGTTGCGGGTCGACGCGACACGAGACTGGTCGTACGTGCCGCTGCTGGGGCGCGTCCTGCGCGAGGCGGTTGTCAACACGGCCCGTCACGCGCCCGGCGCCCGCGTCGAGGCCCGCTTCGACCGGGTCGGTGACCACCTGCGGCTCGTCGTGGTCGATGACGGCGGGAGCGGGTCAATAGCCAGCCCGATCGGCAGCGGCACGGGACTCGCCGGGCTCCGCGCCCTGCTCGAGGAAAGCGGCGGCACCGTGATTGCTGGCCCCCGACCGGGCGGGGGCTTCAGCGTGGTGGCAACCGTACCGGCGCCGACCGAGGCATTGCCTTGACGGCCGTGGTGGTCGTCGACGACCAAGAGCTCGTGCGGACCGGTCTGCGAATGATCCTCGCTGGCGAGTCTGACCTCGAGGTCGTCGCGGAGTGCGCCGACGGCCACGAGGCGGTGGTCGCGGTCCATGCGCTCCGACCCGACGTCGTCCTCATGGACATCCAGATGCCTGGGCTCGACGGCATCTCGGCGACCCGCCGGATCATCGGCACGGTCCCCGCCACCCGGGTGGTGATGCTGACGTCCTTCGACCGCTCGCAGTTGGTCTACGAGTCCCTGGTCGCCGGGGCCAGCGGTTTCCTGCTCAAGGACCTCCCGGCCGAGCAGCTCGTCGCCGGTGTCCGCGCCGTCGCCCGCGGTGAGGAGCTCCTGGCGCCGAGCATCACCCGCCGACTCATCGAGGAGTTCACGCGGACTGCACGCCTCGGGTTGCCTCCCGGCTACGAACGGCTCACGGAACGCGAAAAGGAGGTGCTCGTGCTCGTCGCCCACGGGAAGTCCAATGTCGAAATCGCCCAGGAACTGTTCGTCAGCGTTCAGACGGTCAAGACGCACGTGGCGCGAGTGCTCGCAAAGTCGGGGCTTCGCGACCGGGTACAGGTCGTCGTCGCGGCCTACGAGTCCGGCCTCGTACGTCCGGGCGAATGAAACGAAAGGCCAAGTCTGGCAGGCTCGGCGTGTGGACACCGCGCTGCTCGTCAAGGCCCTCGGCGGGCTCTTCGCGATCATGAATCCCTTCGTCGCGCTGCCGATCTTCCTCACCCTGACCGGCGGCTACGAGGTCGCGCGGCAACGGAAGACAGCGATACGGGTCGCGATCGACTCCTTGGTCCTGGCACTCGTCATCCTCGTCGGTGGCAAGGCGATCCTGGGCTTCTTCGGGGTCGGGGTCGACGACTTCCGGATCGCCGGTGGCATCGTGCTCATGACGATCGCGCTGGGCATGCTGAGCGGCAAAGGGTCCAGCGCACATCAGGGGACGCGTGCGGAGCAAGGTCATCAGACCGCGGCTGCCGAAGCGCAGCCGCAGGCGGACGTGTCCTTCTATCCAATGGCCTTCCCGATGATGGTCGGCCCGGGCACGATCACGGTGATCATTGTCTTCGCCGGATCGGCCGACGGTGTCGGCGGCTATCTCGCGGTGGTCATCGCCCTGCTGGTCGTTGTCGCGATCCTGGCCGGAGTGCTCTGGTTCGCCCCGAGCATCGGGCACCACATGTCGCAGACCCTGCGCGTCATCATGACCCGCCTGATGGGCATGATCCTCGCGGCGATCGCCGTCGAAATGATCCTCACCGGGTTGGCCCACACCTTCCCTCGGTGGGTGACGTGAGCGTGGGTGAAGGGAGCGCGGGTGAAGGGAGCGTGCCTGACATCTTCTTCGGCGTCCGGCACTCCGAACTTCGATCATGGTCGGAGTTGTCCGCCGCCACCGGCGGTGCTGCACTGGTGCGCCACGAGGTCGGCCCGGACTTGATCGCGCCCGCCCATCGACTCGGTGATGCCGTGCTCTTCCTGCGCGAGATCCAAACCGGTGCGATCGGTGCCGTCGTGCTCGGTCCCGACTCAGGGGACATCGCCGAGCTCCTGGGCAGCCCGTGGCAGAGCTGGCCGGGCTATCGAGGTGTGCGCGGGGTGACGGTGGAACGAGCCAATCACCGCGCGCTCGAGGAGGTCGGAGCCCGCGGCCTCGGCCTCTGGTCGAGCATGGCCGTGAGCCGCGACGACCTCGTCCGCAGACCCGCGCCGGAGGGCATGCACCCCGACAGCGACGTGGATCGTCAGGAGGCACGAGCCTTCGTCGAGGCGCACTACTCATCGAAGTGGCTGGCTCCGCATCCCGTCGGTGAGACGTGGGTCGGAGTGCGTGACGATGCGGGCACCCTGCGCGCGACGGGGCTCGCAGCGGTCACCCCCGCGGGCGTGGTCCGACTGTCCGGCATCACCGTCCCGGCCGCCGAGCGTGGTCGCGGACTCGGACGAGCAGTGACCCAATGCTTGGTCGAGCATGGCCTCACGGTCGCCGACGAGGTGACCCTCGGCGTCGATGACGACAACCACGCCGCACGAGCGACCTACTCACGCATGGGCTTTCGCGTGAGTCACGACTTCTCCTCTGGCCTCCTGATGCCCGGCACCGGTGGCTCGCGGTGAAGCCATCTACCGCCTCGCTGGCGGCCGAGATCGCGAGCCAGCCCACGGCATACATCGGCGAAGCCGCCTTCGCCGGAAACCTGGCTGAGGGCGAAGCCATCCGGGATCTGGACTTCGACGCGTGCACCTTCACAGGCGATCTGGAGGGTGGACGACTGGTGGGTTGCACCTTCACGGAGTGCGAGTTTGTCGGCGCGAACCTGTCGCGCGTGGACCTGACGGACAGCCGCTTCACCGACTGCACGTTCACGGGTTGCAAGGTCCTGGCGGTGAACTTCGCGGTCATGGGGGTGGGCGCCGTGTCGGCCACCCCGGTGACCTTCGAGCGCTGCCAACTCGACCTCGCGACCTTCCAAGGCCTCGATGCCCGAGGCTTCGTCTTCCGCGAGTGCGGTCTGGTCGAGGTGGACTTCTCCGAGGCGGATCTGCGCAGGGCATCCTTCGTCGGGTCACGGCTGGACGGAGCCCGGCTCGTGCGCTGCGACCTGCGAGAGGCCGATTTCCGAGAAGCAACCGGCTATGCGATCGACGTCCGGGACTGTCAGGTCAAGGGTGCCCGCTTCAGTGCGGCCGAGGCCCTCTCCCTCCTCGACCCCTTCCGCGTCAGGATCGACTGAGCGTGGCGATGCCCGTCAGAGCTGGAACCACGCGAGCGCCGGCTCGACCAAGCTGCCCAGCCAGACCCGACCCTCGTGCTGGCGCACACCTGTCGCCATGTGCCAGTCGGTGGCATCGCACGAGATGTCGTGGACCACGCGTCCATCGAGCCCGTATGCCGCGACGCGGGCCGTGCGCTTCGGCTTGGGCTTGAGCGCCTCAGGAGCATGGAGGACGGCCGTCCTGACCCACGGCTTTGCCTTGGTCTGGAGGAAGGTGAGCGCTGGGTCCGTCGGGGAGGCGTAGGTGACCCAGATCAAGCCGTCCGAACCGAGCGCGATGTTGTCGGGGTGGGCAGGCAGGTCCGTGGCGAAGTCGTCCGAGGTGCCCGCACGGTCACCCGTGATCCAGAGACGGTTGAGCCGGCGGGTGCCGGTCTCGGCCACCACGACGAAAGAGCTGTCCGGCGCCTTGGCCACACCGTTCGCGAAGCACAGTCCATCGAGGACGACCTCGGGGTCGGGCCTGCCCGGGGCGAGTCGGAGCAGGCGACCCGAGCGGGTGTCCTCGATGAGGTCCGACTTCCACTCCTCGATCCCCCACTTGGTGCTGCTGTCGGTGAACCAGATCGTGCCGTCATCGGTGACAGCAGCGTTGTTGCAGAACCGCATTCGCCGACCCCCGACCGAGTCAGTGAGGGTCTCGATCGTGCCGTCAGCGAGGGCGACCGTGAGCAACCCCCGGTTGGCGTCGCACACCAGCAGTCGCCCCTCCGGCAGCCATTCGAGGCCGAGCGGGCGGCCCCCGGTGTTCGCGATGCGACGGATCTGCTGGCCATCGGCCGTCACCGCGAAGATCGAGCCGTCCTTGGTGCCGGTGTACGCGGTCCCGTCGTGGCCGATGAGGACGTCCTCGGCTCCCGGACCGGGCACGGGGACAACGGTCAGGGTGCGCGTCTGAGGTGTCTGCGGCTGGGACATGCTCCCGAACCTAGCGCGAGTTGCACCGGAACGCAGGGGCATGGGCCACGCCTCGGCAGCGTCAGCCCCCTCCGGTCAGGACGGGCCGAGGCCGCCGTCGAGAGCGGCCGCCAACGACACGGCATACGCATCGACGTCGGGGGCGATGCCCAGAGCGGTTTGGACGACATAGCCCTGGATGAGCGAGATGAGTGCCGGCCGCACCAGTGCGGCTCGGGTGCGAGCGCGAGCGGGTGTCATCCCCTTGGAGCGGAACCACGCCGTGAGATAGGAGTCCATCGCGGCGCCAAGGGTCGCCACGGCTCGCTCGGCGACGGCGCGCACTTCGGCGTCCGCATGCGATTGCGCCCAGAACTGGAGCACGATCGCGGGCTCGGGCAGCTCGGCGAGAAGGCCACTGAGGAGCGCGTGGATCAACTCATGGGGTGGCAACAGCGGGTTCCCGGCCGCGAGTCGCTCGAGGTCCGCACGGCGACTCATGAGGACGTCCTCGGCGGCCTGCCTGATCAGGTCGTCCTTGCCGGAGTAGTAGCCGTAGATCGCGCCCGCCGACAGCCCGGACACCTCGATGATGTCGCCCATCGTCGTGGCGCCCACGCCCTTGCGGGCGAACACCTCCATGGTGCCGCGCAGAATTCGTTCGCGCTGCTCGGCCTTGTGCTCGTCACTCACCTTGGGCATGGCCTCACTCTAACAAAACGAGCGTTCCTTTTTGACATGGCCGCCCGGGAGGAGCATCATCCTCTCTGAAAGAGAACGAACCTTCGTTTTAATGCTTGAGATCGGAGCCGCGCCATGAGCACACCCACCACGTCACCCAGAGCCGTCCACAGCACGTGGTCGGCGACCCTCCGCATCGTCGTCGGGGCCAGCGTGCTGGTCGCCCTCGTCCTCCTGGCCTTTGCGTGGCCGACCCACACCGCCAAGGTCAAGGACATGCCACTGGCCGTCGCGGGAGCGCCCCAAGCCGTGGCTGCGGTCGAGAAGCAGCTGGCCACCGCGGCTGAGGGCGCCTTCTCGATCCACGAGGTCACCGACCGCGCAGCCGCCGAGGAGATGGTCAAGAAGCGAGAGGCATACGGCGCGATCGTCCTGCCCTCAGCGCCGGGTGGGCAGACCGAGGTCCTCACCGCTTCGGCCGGCTCGGCCGTGGTCACCCAAGCCCTTGGTCAGGTGGCCGCAGGCATGAACGCTGCGCAGGCCCAAGCAGCCCAAGCCCAAGCAGCGGCGTCGGGCACGGCGCCAGCGGCGGTCGTCCCCGTCAAGGTCACCGACATCGTCCCGCTCGTCAAGGACGACGCCCGCGGCCAAGGCTTCATGCTCATCGGCCTTCCGATGGCCATGGGCGGCATGATCGGCGGTGTTCTCATCGCGATGACCATCACCGGCTCCCGCCGTCGCCTCGCCGCCATTACCGGGTATGCCGTGCTCGCCGGTCTCCTGCTCACCTTCGTGGTCCACACGTGGTTCGGGTGGTTGCCCGCGAACTTCATGACGTCGTGGGGTGCGATGGCCCTGACACTGGCTGCAACGGCAAGCGCCATCGTCGGCCTGCACGCCCTCATCGGTCGCGCGGGCATCGCCATCGGGGCGATCCTCACGATGTTCGTCGGCAACCCACTGTCCTCGCTGGCCATGCCCAAGGAGTGGCTGCCGTCCTTCTGGGGTGAGCTCGGTCAGTTCTTCGTGCCGGGCGCCTCGGGCAACCTGCTCCGCTCGCTCGCCTACTTCCCCGACGCCTCGACCGTGCGCCCATGGCTCGTGCTCACCGGTTGGGCGGTCGTCGGCATCGTGCTCTCCCTCATCGGCCGCCACCGCGACGAGGAGGTCGTCCACCTCGAGGGGATGGTCGAGCCGGACGCGAGCTGAGCCGGGGCATCTGCCGATTCGATGTATTGCGGACCGCGAATTCGCGTCCGTAATACATCGAATCAGCGGTGGGCGCCGACGATCTGGACCGAACCACCGTCGACACCCTTGGCCCCGTGGATGACCTCGTGACCGGCGTCGATCGGGGCCCGGTCGGCGTCATGAACCTCGCCCATGACCCATGTGGGTATGCCGTGCGCGCCCAAGAACGCTGTGGTCGCCTCGACCGCGTCGGCGGGGACCACAGCGACGAATCCGACGCCTTGGTTGAGGGTCCGTTCGATGTCCGACTGAGGGACGTTGCCGAGTGCCTGGATGGTCGAGAACACCGGGGGTGGCGTCCACGACGCACGATCGATGCGCGCGTGGAGGCCTTGCGGCAGAACACGGGCGAGATTGGCTGCGAGACCACCACCGGTCACGTGGGAGAGGCCGTGCACTCCTCCCCCGGCCACGACGGAAGGGTCACGGAGCAGGTCGACGAGGTCCGCGGCATACACCCTCGTCGGGGTGAGCAGCTCCTCGCCGAGCGTTCGGCCGAAGTCGGCCACTTCGCGATCGAGCGCCCATCCCGCGTGGGCGATGACCCTCCGCACCAAGGAATAGCCATTGGAGTGCAAGCCAGAGGACGCGAGGCCCAACACGACGTCGCCCTCGCGGATGCGCTCGGGCGAGAGGATGTCGGCGTGCTCGACGACTCCGGTGGCCGCTCCAGCGCAGTCGTATTCGTCCGGCTCGAGCAGGCCGGGGTGCTCCGCGGTCTCACCGCCGACCAGCGCCACGCGGGCTTGCTCGCAGGCCCGTGCGATCCCGCCCACGATGGCCGCGATCCGCTCGGGGACGACCTTGCCACAGGCGATGTAGTCGGTCATGAAGAGCGGTTCGGCGCCGCAGACGACGATGTCATCGACGACCATGCCGACGAGGTCGAAGCCGATCGTGTCGTGAATGTCCAGAGCCTGAGCGATGGCGACCTTGGTACCGACTCCGTCGGTGGAGGTCGCCAGAATCGGGCGGGTCATTCGAGCGATGGCCGAGGCATCGAACATGCCGGCGAAGCCGCCCAGCCCACCCAGGACCTCCGGGCGAGTGGCCCGACGGACCGACTCCTTCATCAACTCGACGGCCTTGTCGCCTGCCTCGACGTCGACGCCGGATGCGGCATACGTGATCGGTTCACCCACGGCGCCAGCCTACGTTCTCGCCGTTCCTCCGCCGATTCGATGTATCTGGCGACCGGATTCAGGACGCTGAATACATCGAATCGGCGGACGTCAGGGCGCGGACGAGTTGCTGCATGAAGCGGTCGGGCTCAAGCCGTAGGCCGATGAGGGTCATGCGAAGGACTCGCTCACCCGCCAGCACCACTTCGTTCTGTCGGAAGGTGTCCTCGGTCGGCGTCAAGCCCCAGAAGTGGTGGGCGCCATCGATCTCGACCGCCCAATCGAGGCCTTCCCATGCCGCATCAAGATAGATACGCCCGTTGGGCCCGTGACGCACGACCTGTCGGCTCGGGGCGGGTAAGCCCCACGTGCGACACAAGCCGGCGAAGTCGAGCTCCCCGAGGGATTGAGCTCCGTCGGCGATGTCGAGGGCGACGCGATGGATGAAGGCTCGACGGGCTCGACGACGAACCTTGATACTCGCCGCGAGCAACCGTTCTGACGTCGTGAGCCGCTGCTGGACGGCCATCACCATGATGAGCGCCGCCTGCCGATCACTCCGGGCCCAGACGGCACCTCGAATCGCCGCGACATCCGGCACGGTGCGCGGCAGACCCGCCTCACGCTTCTCGCCGGGCAACCGTCGGATGACCTTCTTGATGACCACGCCATCCAGGGGTTCGGTGTTGTGATTGTGCTTGACCGACACGAACACCCTGTCTTCGGTGAAGTTCTTCAGGCCGGCTTCTTGGAGTGCACTGACACCGTCGAGTTGCGCAATCTCGACGCCGACTTCCCACACCGCATGGTGCCGCAAGGCGACTGGACTCAGTGGACCGTTGTGCACGGCGACCGTGTGCCGGCCATGTGTACGCCACCGGCCGGCCCGGCACTCGCGCCCGATCTGTCGATAGCCGATGTCGAAGCCGAGCAGTTGTGCCCGCGACAGGACGCCCCCTTGGAGTTCCGCGAGAGCCAGGGCCTGCTGCCACTTGTTCTGACTGATGTGAGACTTCGGCATGGCCCAACTGGATCGCGGCCAGGCTCATATCGACAGGGACACTCGAGCCCCTGTGGACGACACACCCCCGTTGCCGCTCCTGTGCACAACCGATTCGATGTATCTGGCGACCAGATTCTGGTCGCCAGATACATCGAATCGGCAGAGAGCTAGGGGCGGGCCACCGCTTCGGCGACCACATCGACGACATCCACCGCGAAGTCAAGCTCGAGCAGGTCCTTGCCCAGTTGCTCCTGAGGCGGCAGCGCCACCGGATAGTCCCCCGTGAAGCAGGCCGTGCACAGACGCTCGGCCGACTGGTTCGTCGCGGCGATCATCCCCTCCTCGGAGATGTAGCCCAGCGAGTCGGCACCGATCGAGCGACACACCTCCTCGACCTCAAGACCGGTGGCGATGAGTTCGGCGCGGGTCGCGAAGTCGATCCCGTAGAAGCAGGGCCAGCGCACCGGTGGCGACGAGATCCGCACGTGGACCTCGACGGCCCCAGCCTCGCGCAGCATCCGCACCAGCGCCCGCTGGGTGTTGCCCCGGACGATCGAGTCGTCCACCACGACCAGTCGCTTGCCCTTGATGATGTCGCGCAAGGGGTTGAGCTTGAGCCGGATCCCCAACTGACGAATGGTCTGCGACGGGGCAATGAAGGTGCGCCCCACGTAAGCGTTCTTGACCAAGCCCTGGCCATAGGGGATGCCCGACTCCTGCGCATAGCCAATCGCCGCAGGAGTGCCCGACTCGGGCGTCGGCATGACCATGTCCGCCTCGACCGGGTGCTCACGCGCCAGGGTCCGACCCATCTCGACGCGCGACTCGTGCACTCCACGACCGTTGATCGTGGTGTCCGGTCGGGCCAGATAGACATACTCGAAGACGCAGCCCTTTGGGTCCTTCGGCGCGAATCGCTTACTGCGCAAGCCGTCCTCGTCGATCGCAAGCATCTCCCCCGGCTCGATCTCCCGGATCAAGGAGGCACCAACGATGTCGAGCGCAGCGGTCTCGGACGCGACCACCCAGCCGCGGTCCAGCCGGCCCAGGACCAACGGGCGGATCCCCTGCGGGTCGCGCGCGGCATACAGGGTGTGTTCGTTCATGAAGACGAAGCAGAAGGCACCCCGCAGCCGGGGCAGGACGTCGAGCGCCGCCTCCTCCAAGGAGCGATGCGGATCGTCGGCCAGCAACGCCGTGACCAAGGCAGTGTCGGTCGTGTTGCCCCGCCCCAGTTCCCCCGGGTGCCCGCCGATGCGAGCGCGCTCCTCGATGAGGTCACGCAACTCGGCCGAGTTGATGAGGTTCCCGTTGTGGGCCAGTGCGACGGTGCCGTCGGCGTGACCGCCGAGCGTGGGCTGTGCGTTCTCCCACGTCGAGCCACCCGTCGTCGAATAGCGACAGTGCCCGACCGCGATGTGTCCCTTGAGCGAGGCGAGCGAGCGCTCGTCGAAGACCTGCGAGACCAACCCCATGTCCTTGTAGACCAAGAGCCGGTGCCCATCGGAGGTTGCGATGCCCGCCGACTCCTGACCCCGGTGCTGCAGCGCATAGAGCCCGTAGTAGGCGAGCTTGGCGACGTCCTCGCCGGGGGCCCACACACCGAAGACGCCGCAGGCGTCCTGCGGCCCCTTCTCTCCGGGCAGCAAGTCGTGGGTGAGGCGTCCGTCTCCGCGAGGCACGTGGTCGATTCTCCCATGCAGGCCGGTATGCCGTGTCGTCGGATGGGCGTCGATCTCCCGTCGCGAGCGGTCAGGCCCGGTGGTGCGGCGTGTTGTGATCAATTGCATGGAATGGAGAATCGAGCGAGCAAATTGCTGGTCGTTTCGGCGCGAGTAGCATGCGAATTGTCCGGCCGACGGCGGTGGAAGGATCCGCAGAAGGGAATGGTCGCCATGCCAGCGAGTCGCTGTCGCGTCGAGGAGGATCTCCTCGGGCGCCGGGAGGTCCCAGTGGACGCCTACTACGGCGTCCACACCGTGCGTGCCATCGAGAACTTCGAGATCTCCGGACAGACAATCAACGACGTTCCCGCCATGATTCGCGGGATGGTCATGGTGAAGAAGGCGTCAGCCCTGGCCAACAGGGAGATGCGGACGTTGCCGCGTGACATCGCGGACGCGATCATCTCCGCCTGCGACGCGGTCCTCGTGGACGGACGGTGCATGGACCAGTTCCCCGTCGACGTCTTCCAGGGCGGCGCGGGCACTTCGACCAACATGTGCACCAACGAGGTCATCGCCAATCTGGCACTCGAGTTGGCAGGCTTCGACAAGGGGCGCTACGACGTCATCAATCCCAACGATCACGTCAATCGCTCCCAGTCGACCAATGACGCCTACCCGACCGGCTTCCGGATCGCGGCGCACCTCATGCTCGACCACCTGATCCGGGAGGTCCAACTCGTCACCGACACCTTCGCCGAGAAGGGCGTCGCCTTCGCGCACGTGCTCAAGATGGGCCGCACCCAACTCCAGGACGCCGTGCCGATGAGTCTGGGTCAAGAGTTCGGGGGCTTCGCCACGAACATCGGCGAGGAGGTCCTCCGCCTGACCAACGCGGGCGCCCTGCTCTTGGAGGTCAACCTGGGTGCCACGGCCATCGGCACCGGGCTCAACACCCCGATCGGCTACCCCGCGGTGGCGGCGCGTCACCTGGCCACGGTGAGCGGCTACCCCACGGTCTCGGCAGCCGATCTCATCGAGGCGACCTATGACAACGGGGCCTACATCGCGGTCCACTCGGCGATCAAGCGCCTCGCCGTCAAACTCTCCAAGATCTGCTCCGACCTGCGCCTGCTCTCCTCCGGCCCGCGCGCAGGACTCAACGAGATCGACCTTCCGGAGATGCAGGCCGGCTCATCGATCATGCCGGCCAAGGTCAACCCCGTCATTCCCGAGGTCGTCAACCAGGTCTGCTACAAGGTCATGGGCAACGACGTGACGATCACCCACGCCGCCGAGGCCGGCCAACTCCAACTCAACGTGATGGAGCCCGCCCTCGCGCAGTCGCTCTTCGAGTCCCTCGCCCTCATGACCAACGCCTGCCGGACCCTCCGCGTCAAGTGCGTCCAGGGCATCACCGCCAACGAGGAGAACTGCCGCAACTACGTCCTCTCCTCGATCGGGATCGTCACCTACCTCAACGAGATCATCGGCCACCGCAACGGCGACCTGATCGGCAAGGAGTGCGCTCGCACCGGGCGCTCAGTGCGAGACGTCGTCGTCGAGTGGGGCCTGCTCACCACCGATGAGGTCGATGCCATCCTCACGGTCGAGAACTTCCTGCACCCGACCTATGCCGGCCGCCTCTACGCACCCGACGAGGTGGGCCTTCCGCCGCGCGAGCTCTGAGGACCGACAGCCCCACTGCGCCCAAGGGCGAGTCAGTCCTGGCCGCGGCGGTCGAGCAGGACGGCGATCACCGCCGCGACGATCGCAAACAAGGCAGCCATGAAGAGCCCGACGATCCCCACGCCGTCACTCGCGCCGTATTGGTAGGCCGGATTGCCCGCGCCCGGCTCCTCGAACATCCCCGTGCCCGCAATGACGGCGCCGACAAGGAAGCCGAGCACGGCCCCAGTGCCGATGAAGGCCAAGAAGTTGGGGCTCCGGCGGCGCGGTTTGAGGTCGGTGGTCGGATGCTGTTCGGGCACGCCCCAAGGGTACGTCGCCCTCAGCTGAAGGTCGCCGCGACCGCCTCAAGGACACTCTCGTCCCCGGCATACGGGCCCTCGGGTCGAGGCCAGTGCGAGATCACGTCGTCGAAGCCGAGTTCACCGGCGCGTCCACTCATCTCCTCGAAGACACCCACCGACGCCAGGGAGAACTGGGGCGAGGAGTCGAGGGAGAGCACGCGGCGCAGCCGGCTCCGGCCAATGGCTGCCTCGGCCTCCTCGAGTCGTCCGACCAACTCACCCAAGTGGGCGAACCACTCGTCGACGGTCTCGCCCCTGCCTCCGTAGGTGATCCACGCATCCCCCACTGCGGCGGCGAGCCGGATGGCACGCGGGCCGTTGGCCGCGATCCACAGCGGCAGCCGGGCGCGCGCCGGGCCGGGACGGGTCTGTGCATTCCTCACGTCATAGAACTCCCCAGAGTGCTCGACCCGGTCCTCACGGAGCAGCCGATCGAGCAGACCGATGTATTCGTGGAAACGATCCACCCGCTGCTTCAGGGTCAACTCTGCGCCCAGACGCGCCGCATCGCCATCGCCTCCCGTGCCGAGCCCCAACAGGAAGCGATCACCCGAGATGTCGGCAAGAGCCACGGCATCACGCAGCAGCACATAGGGATGCCGGAGATTGGGCGAGGCGACGAAGGTGCCCAGGCCGATGCGATCGGTCAGTGCCCCGACAGCCGCGAGCGTTGGGAAGGCACCAGTCCACGGGCTCTCGGGCAGGCCCTCCCACAACAGGTGGTCATAGGTCCACGCATGATCGAAGCCCATTGCCTCGGCCGCCAGCCATCGAGGCTGTGCCTCCGCCCACGGAAGGTCGGTCAGGATCACGGTCCCGTGCCGCATCGCCTCACCCCTCGCGGTCGGCCGTCGGCGGAAGGACGATCAACGGCAGGTATGCCGTGAGGTCGGCCCGCGTGCCGCTCACCATGAGCCGGCCTGAGTCCCAAGCCTGCTCCCACCGCATCCTGCCCGTGACGACTGACAACCAGGTGTCGGCATCGGTCTCGACCACATTGGGTGGTGTGCCCCGCCGATGCGTCGTCCCCTCCACGCACTGGACGACCCCATGCGGTGGCACGCGCACCTCGACACTCCGGCCGGGCGCCCGCACACCCAGTTCTTCGAGGCTGAAGCGCACCGCGAGGGCCACCACGTCACGATCGATCACCGGACCGCCCGAATCGGCTTGGGCACCCGACCCAGCGGACCAGGCGTGCACCGCCGCGAGACCGGCGGCCGGGTCGACACGGCGACGAGACGGCATACGGGGATCTTTGCACTTCCCTCGCCTCCACGATCCGGCGGCCTTCGCAGCCCGTTCACCGATTCTTTCGCTCGTGACCCTCCCCGAATTCGCCAATCTCGGGCACAGTGGGGTGGTTGCCGGGAGTTCCGAACGCCTTGGGACGAGCACCGACAGCCAGGTCTGGCGCGCGGAGGCGCTGGATTCGCACTCGAGATCCGGGGTTCACATGAAGTTGCACAGGAGGATCGGCGCCGTCGCGGCGACCACCGCCCTCGTCGGAACGGCACTTGCCACGCAGTCGGCCTACGCGGGCAACAACCTGGGGGGTGCACCGATCCCGGCCGGTTCCACTGCCGTCAACCTGCTGACCGTCAACGACTTCCACGGTCGCATCGACGACGGGAAGATGACCGGCGCCCTGGGCAAGAACTTTGCGTGCACGATGATCACGCAACGGGACGCGCTCGGCGCGGCCAACACCCTGACGGTGGGCGCCGGTGACCTGATCAATGCCTCACCGCTGGCCTCGAGCCTGCAGAACGACCTCCCGAGCATTGACTTCCTCGGGGCCATCGGGCTGCAGGCCTCGGCCGTGGGCAACCACGAGTTCGACGACGGACTCGCCGAGCTGCGCGACACCTACATTCCGCGCGCGCACACGGCCGGCTACGAATACCTTGGGGCCAACGTCTACCTGAAGGGCACGACGACCCCCGCGATCAAGGCCTACGAGACGTACACGGTCAACGGCATCACCGTGGGCATCGTCGGAGCCGTCACGGCCGAGACCCCGAACCTCGTCGCGGGCACCGGGATCGCTGACCTCGACTTCGGCGACCCCGTCGAGGGCGTGAACCGGGTCATCGGCCAGCTCACCGACGGCAACGCAGCCAACGGCGAGGCCGACGTGATCGTGGCGACCTACCACGAGGGCGGCCCTTACTCCTCGAGCACCGGCGGCACCCTGGCTGACCAGATGGCCGTGCCCGTCTTCAAGCACTTGGTCAACGACACCAGCGCCAAGGCCGCGGCCATCATCCAGGGTCACACCCACCAGGCCTACGTCTACGACGTGCCGGTCCCCGGCGCCACCGACGGCTCGACCCGCCCGGTGCTCCAGACCGGCAACTACGCGGCCAACGTCGGCAAGATCCAGTTCGGGATCGACCCGACGACCAAACAGGTCGTGGGCTACAACGCGGCCAATGTCGCAGTCACTGCGGCCTCGCCGACCTGCCAGGCCAACGCGCAGTGGCAGCAGGCCGCCGCCATCGTCGACGCCGCCGTGAACTACGCCAAGCCCATTGCGGCGGAGGTCATCGGGTCGGCGACCGCGCCAATCACCCGCGCCTACCTCGGGACGAGCAAGGACGACCGGTCGCGGGAGTCGACGATGTCGAACCTCCTGGCCCAACAGGTGCTCGAGTCCATCAACGCCATGGAGGGCTACTCCGCTGACCTGGCGTTCCAGAATCCCGGCGGTGTCCGCGAGGACCTCATCCCGGGTGAGGGAAACAAGCTCAATTACGGTCAGGCCGCTCTGGTCGTGCCCTTCAACAACACCCTGAAGACAGCCGACTACACCGGCGCCCAGATCAAGGCCATCCTCGAAGAGCAGTGGCAGCCTGATGGTGCCT
>Ga0116187_1002766_pt1 | contig 16819 bp, 16 predicted proteins | sample AD_JPNNA6_MetaG_FD_89755 | JGI IMG/M metagenome (GOLD analysis project Ga0116187, IMG submission 89755) | Active sludge microbial communities of municipal wastewater-treating anaerobic digesters from Japan - AD_JPNNA6_MetaG | ecosystem: Engineered > Bioreactor > Anaerobic > Digestate | place... | reverse complement strand
AGAAGTTGCTGATGTGGTACGACCAGGCCCTCACCCGTTCGGAGTCAGAAGGATGAGACCCCCAAGCGTTGTGGAAGACCATGGCGCTTGACCTCCGGCTCGGAAGCTGGCTTTGGCATGTTCGGCTGAAATCGGCAGGCCAGATCGTGGAGGCCCAGACCCTTTGGGGTGAGGTGGCCCTGCGCGTTTGGATCCCGGCCCGAGACGCCATCATTCGAGCTGGCATCAAGGACCTTGCCCCCATCGAGGATCGACCTGTAACGCGGGATCAGATCCTCCATGTGGTCGCCTCGGCGCGGTTGCAGGATGCCCTCGTCGAGAACCTCCTGCTTGCTCCGATGCAATCCAGCGTGGTGCCCCTACCGCATCAGCTCCATGCCTTGAACAAGGCCATGAGCCGCGACAAGGTTCGGTACCTGCTGGCCGACGAGGTGGGGCTGGGTAAGACCATCGAGGCTGGGCTCATCTGGCGTGAGCTGAAATTGCGTGGCCGCGTGAAGCGCACCTTGGTGGTGGCTCCCAAAGGGTTGGTGCGGCAATGGCAAGCAGAGATTCGCACCCACTTTGGCGAAACACTGCACTACATCGAAGGTGCAGACCTTGGCGCTTACCGGTCCCATCGCGGCGAAAACGAAAGTCTTTGGCAACAGCACGATCAGGTGATCTGCTCGTTGGATTCGGTGAAGCCCATGGATGTGCGCAAAGGGTGGAGCCCGACCCAGCTCATGGCCTACAACCGTGAACGGTTCGAGGAATTGGTTGCGGCTGGCTGGGACCTGGTCATCATCGACGAGTCGCACCGCCTTGGTGGGAGCACAGACCAGGTTGCTCGGTACAAGTTGGGATCGGCGCTATCCGAATCTTCTCCCTACCTCCTCCTGCTGTCGGCCACTCCACACCAGGGCAAGAGCGACCAGTTCTTGCGGTTGATCCAATTGCTCGACAAGGACTCGTTCCCCGACGAATCGAGCGTCAGTCGAGAGCGGGTCCACCCCTTCGTGATCCGCACAGAAAAGCGTCAGGCAGTCGATGCCGAAGGCAACCCACTGTTCAAGCCGCGTGCAACCAGGTTGCATCCTGTCGCGTGGCAGGAACACCATGGTCTCCAGCAGAGCTTGTACGACGCTGTGACAGAATACGTCAGGACAGGGTACAACCAAGCTCTGGCCAGCAAGCAACGGCAAATCGGCTTCCTGATGATCTTGATGCAGCGCCTCGTGACATCGAGCACTGCTGCCATCCGCACCACGCTGGAACGAAGGCTTGCTCAGTTAGAAGCACCCTCCGCCCAGACGTCATTCTTCGACGCCATTGATCCTGACGATTGGGAAGAACTGGATGGCCAAGCTCAGGTTGAGCTGGCACTTCAATCCAACGGCTGGGTGCAGGAAAAGACCGAAGTCAAGACCCTGTTGGAGCTTGCTCAAGCGACGGAAGCACAAGGCACCGATGCCAAGGCCGAAGCCCTTCTCGACTTGATCTACAAGCTCCAACAAGAGGAGTCCGACCCATCGCTGAAGGTGTTGGTGTTCACCGAATTCGTTCCAACCCAATCCATGCTTTCGGACTTCCTGGAAGGTCGTGGATTCTCGGTGGTGCAACTCAATGGCAGCTTGGATCTCGAAGCTCGCAGCCAAGTGCAGGCAGCCTTCGCCAAGGATGTCCGAATCCTGATTTCCACCGATGCCGGTGGCGAAGGTTTGAACCTCCAGTTCTGCCACGTGATCGTGAACTTCGATATGCCCTGGAACCCCATGCGCATCGAACAACGCATTGGTCGTGTCGATCGCATTGGTCAGCCCCATGTCGTACGTGCCATCAACTTCGTTCTCCAGGACACCGTCGAACACCGGATCCGGGAAGTGCTAGAGCAAAAACTGTCACTTATCGCCCAGGAATTCGGGGTCGACAAGGCTGCCGATGTCATGGACTCCTCCGATGTCGAACCGCTGTTCGACGACCTATATCTCAAGGCGATCCAACAACCGGATTCGGTCGACACGCAATGCGACGCCGTGGCGCAGCAATTGCGCGAAAAGGTTCAGGATACGCGGAGTCACAACGATCTGATTTCCGACACTCCCGACCTGGAACCAAGCGCCGCACGCGGTTGGCGGGATCATCCCGCACAATACTGGCTGGAACGAGCCATCACGGCGGGCCTACGGGCAGCAGGTGGCCAAGCTGTTCTGCTGGATGACGGCTGGAGCGTCCAATGGCCAGACGGGTCTGCCAGCCAACGCCTTTGCTTTGATGCGCGTACGGCAGCCCAGTTCCCCGAGAGAGAATGGTGTACGCTCGAAGACCATCGCGCCAGGAACCTTGTTCAATGCATCTCCCGATGGGCACAAGGCCAGTTGTTGCCATCGGTACACATAGATGGTCTCCCCGAGGCCGTTCGCGGTGTTTGGTCGCTCTGGGAGGTTTCCCTGGTTTGCGATGGATTTGGTCGGAAGCGATTTCTTCCCGTTTTCCTCAGCCAGGAAGGAAGGTCTTTCCAGCCGACCGCGCGCCGGATCTGGGATCTGATCCTGACAGAAAATGTATCTGACCAGGCTCGCGGTGAAGTTCCGCTCGACTGGTACCAGCTCAGTTTGAACGCAGCCCAAATCCAAGGGGAACGGATCTTTTCCGACTTGACGCAAGAGCATCGCCTTTGGGTCGAAGCCGAACGAGCCCGAACGGAATTTGCCTTTGCTTCTCGCATTCAAATGGTTGGCAAACTGGGACTCCCCGCTGTTCGAGAGCATCGAAGAAAACGGTTGGAGCTGGAGAAAGGAAAGAGGATGCAAGCGTTGGAGGACGCCTCGATCGCACTACCAGGACTTCATCCCGTCTTGTTCCTGCAGGTTGGCGCCCCTTGAGCGCATGGACAGATAGGCTTCTAGCCGATTTTTCCGTGGAGGTTTCGCGCCTTTGGATCGTGACCGATCCAGATGGAGTACTCCTCGAGGAGCGTCTACTGGGCGCTCTCAAAGAACGCGGATTCGCAACCATTCCCTACGAAGACTCGCTGGCGTTTCGAGCCGAGTACGAGACCTTGTTCCGCGTTGCCTGGGAAAGTGGCGAAGAAGGGGCCGCACGAGGTTTGATCTTGCATCTGCGTGGTGACGACGATGCAGCCACACGGTTGCCTTGGGATTACTTGCGGCAGTCGCGGAAAATCAATCTGAGTTTGGCCGACCTATTTCCGAAGCTCCATGCCGGTGTGGTGCGGTCTGTGGGAGCGGAGCATCTCGATTCGCTCTTCAATGCCCATGAGCGCTACGCATCCCAGCCACTTGGCGAACATGCGTCGCGAGACTTCGTCCTGACCCACCTGTACCGCGTGAATGCCCACTTGCTCCTGCGTCCAGAGGAATTCTGGCGCGAGATGCTGCGCTTGCTGTACCAAGGTGTTGAACTGCCTTCAGGACTGGCGACACACTTCGGCACCATCGCCAGGGAGCATGCCTTTTTGGTCGACGTCCCTGTCGAGGAACTGAGCGCCTCACGTCCCGCCATGTTGAGGTGGTTGCAAACGGCGTGGAGAGCCTTTCTCGAAGCAGCCTCACTTGGATCGCTCCCGATGACAAATTCTGGAGAGGTTCCATTCACCCATCCCGACGTATGGTCGTTGATGGACTCGCTTCTGCTGGAAGGAGCACTCCAGCCCATCCAGCTTCGAGAAGTTCCTTCGTGTCTACCTCCTGCGATGCGCGTTGGTGTGGTCCAGGATGCGGCTGCAGTCCTGGATCTCTTGCACGATGGATTGAAGAAGCTGAAGACCGAAATCCCGGCACAAGACTCTTCCTACCGCGATTGGATTCATTTCGCCAAACGCATGGGAGAACTCATCGCGAGAGTTCACCAGGTGGAAACAGACCGGTCGCTTGAACTCGATGGAGCCCTGTGCGAGGTTCAAGTCGCGGCAGATCGCGCCCTGCAGGAATGGGTTCGGGGCAACTATGCGAACCTATCCTCGCTTCCTGTGGCAAAATCCCCGGTCATGCTCCACCACGTCCCCCGATATTTGTCGTTGCAGAGGGGATCTGGCACTCCCAGGGTCGCCTTGGTTGTTTTCGATGGATTGGCCATCGACCAATGGATTCTCGTACGAGACCATCTGAGGCAGAGCACCCGTTGTCAGTTCGTCGAGGATGCGGCCTTCGCTTGGATTCCAACCCTGACTTCGGTTTCACGTCAAGCGCTGTTCTCTGGGCAGAGGCCGCGAGAGTTCGCCTCCAGCATCGAGACCACTTCGCGTGAACCGGCTTTATGGACGCAATTCTGGCAGGACCAAGGACTGCGAGCAAACGAAGTCTTTTTCCAAAAATCGCTTCGACGCCTGGAGCAGCTGGATGCCCTTGATGCGGCCATTTCGACGCCTACTCTCAAGGTTGTTGGGTTGGTCATCGACATGGTCGACGAAATCGTTCATGGCGCAACCTTGGGGAAACGCGGAGTTGCGCGACAGATCTCCCACTGGTGCCAGACAGATTTTGTGAACCGCCTTTTCAGGACACTGGAAGCGCGCGGGTTTCAGATCTTCTTGACCTCTGACCACGGGAATGTCGACGCGGTCGGAAACGGAAGACCAAGCCAGGGTCTATCTGTAGAATCGTCCGGGGAACGAGTCCGAACCTACTCCACCCCTTTGATGGCAAGCGAGACACAGGTCGGCTACCCACAAACCTATCGCATGGAGTTCCCAGGGCTTCCGGTCGAGTACGTTCCGCTCTTCGCGCAAGATCGGCATGCCTTCGCACAGGAAGGCGAGCCCATGGTGGTCCACGGCGGGATCTCCGTCGAGGAGTTGATCGTTCCCTTCATTAGAGTAGATTGGCAGGATTGAACACTGTACTTGCCGCCAACCAAGTCGGATTTGACCGCCCAATCAAACTGGCATGGCTTCGATGCGCCATGCTTGTTCGTAAGGAAAAGCTCGAACCTTCTGCGGTTTTTGAGATCCTGAACCAAGCTGGTCTTGGCGAAGAGGCGAAGGCAAAAACGCTGACGAAACTCAGGGCTCTCGTCCTGCAGCCTCGTGAAGATCTAGCCCCATTTGCTTCTCGAGGGCTTGATCTAGCGATTCAGGATCTTGACGCCTGTGCCCCGATCTTTTGTTGGGGAATGAGCTTGGTAACCTATCCCTTTTTTGCCAAGGTTGTTGAGATCACCGGGCGTTTGACCTCGCTTCAAGGGGAATGCTCAGCCCAGGAGGTTCATCGCCGCCTGAGTGAGATCTACGGCGAGCGGGCGGTTTGTAAAAACGGGCGAAAGTCAGTTCTTCAAAGTCTTGTCGATTGGGGCATCCTTGACCGATCCGAGTTGATCACACGCATCGTTCGCAAGCCACCTCAGGTCGTTCCGAGCCTCATGACCGCCTGGCTCGTTGAGTCCGCCCTTCGACAAATCAATCGCGGCGTTCCTGCATCCTCCCTGCCACTACTCCCAACGCTTTTTCCTTTTGCGCTCGAAGAGGCCCTGAGCTACGTGCTGTCCTGTAGTCCAAACGCCACCTTCAGCCAACAGAGTGGCCAGATCATGGTCACGTATATCAGCAAGGAGTAACTGGTCTGTGGCAAAGCCGGACCGGGCATCCTCCAATTTCGTCTGCATCGCGCTATCATAAATTTGCAGAATTCAAATCTCCAATGTTGACCTGAACGACATTGATTCCTAAAGCATGATCGTAGCCCCCCCAACAACAAAAGAACAACGCCCCCCAAAAAAACAGCAAACCGCCCCAGCAGCCCTATTTAAATGCCACCCCGTTCCATATTGATTTTGGCTGCGCCAAAACAATATGAACAGGGCCCGTTATGCACACGCCTCCGGCGGGGGGGCCTTTGTGAACTGGGGCGCTTTTTGAACCTACCGACCTGCTTTGTTTGACGGCCTTCGGCCGGCTGATCTGCTTTGTTTTATAGTTGACCCCCTTTGGGAGTCGCGCTGTCAACGACTTCGACAACGACACACACAGCAGGAAAAATGCTCCGATGACGACTCGGGTGTTGACTTTGTGTATACATGAGTGTAGCTTCTCTCCATGTTCCGTTGGAATTTAGATAAAAACCGTATTTTGATCAAAGAGCGAGATATCTCGTTTGAAGAGATTGTTGAAGCGATTAATGAAGGGCTGGTTATTTCGGACTCTGTCCACGCGAATCCAGATAAATACCCAAATCAAAGAGTGCTAATTGTTGTGGCTAAGAATTATACGTATTTGGTTCCGTATGTGATCGATGGGGATGATATCTTTTTGAAAACGATAATTCCAAGTAGGAAGGCTCATAAAGCCAACAAAGGAGCAGGACAATGAGTGATCGAAATTTTGACAAATACGAACTCGACGAAGAAGAAAAAGAAATTCTTGGTGCCTTTGAGAATGGTGACTTGAAATTTGAGCCTGTCAGTGATCGAATTCTTGCTGCCGCAAAAGATACTCTTAAAAAAGGCCGGAATATTAATATACGGATCAACGAGAGCGATTTGGCGTCGATAAAGATGCTAGCTGCTCGTGAAGGGATGCCATATCAAACCCTAATAGGGAGTTTGATTCACAAGTACGCCACAGGAGAGTTAAAGAAAGTCGCATAGTTAGCAGGATGCTGAAAAAGGGGGTCTGTAAAACTGGAACGGTCGGGCAGGCTGACGCGAAGGTCGCCTGGAACGGGCGGCTCGGCGTTCTTGTTCCTTGAAAGGGGGCCGCTTTGCCGGCCCCCCTATTTCGTAACGGGCTCCGAGGTCGGACTTTCAGCGCAGATGATCTACTCCACTCTTGTTTCCGCCGCCACGCTCCGCACCCATCTGACGGATCCCGACTGGATCGTGTTCGACCTGCGCCACGACCTGGCCGATCCGGAGGCGGGCGAGGCGGCCTACCGGGCCAGCCATATCCCCGGTGCGCGGTTTCTGCATCTGGACCGGGATCTGTCGGTGGCCAAGACGGGGCGCAATGGACGCCACCCGCTGCCGACGCCCGACGAGTTCGCGGCATTGCTGTCGCGCCACGGCGTCGGGTCGGCCACGCAGATCGTCGCCTACGACGCGCACGGGGGGATGTTCGCCTCGCGGCTGTGGTGGATGGCGCGCTGGATCGGGCATGAAGCCGCCGCGGTGCTGGACGGCGGGGTGCTGGCCTGGCTCAAGCACGGAGGCGAACTGGACGCACGGCCTCCGGAGTCGCGCCCTCTGGGAGATCTGCAGGCGAAAGCTCCGTTGGTGGAACATGTGCAGGTGGAACAGGTCGTGGGCAATCTGGGCACCGGCGAACGGCTGGTGGTCGACGCCCGATCTCCCGACCGGTTCCGCGGCGAAAACGAGACGCTGGATCCCGTGGGTGGCCACATCCCGGGCGCCGTCAACCGGTTCTTCAAGGACAATCTCTTGGAAGATGGAGCGTTCAAGGATGCCCAAGCGTTGCGGGTGGAATGGGGCAAGGTCCTGGACGGGCGCGACCCCAAGCGGTTGATCCTGCATTGCGGGTCGGGCGTGAGCGCCTGCCACAATCTGCTGGGGATGGAGATCGCGGGCCTTGGCGGCGCCGGGCTCTACGCCGGTTCCTGGAGCGAGTGGTGCGCCGACCCCGCGCGCCCGGTGGCCGTGGGAGCGTCCTGAGGCGTCTTCGAATCCCGGGATCGATCTTGTCGCCAGGGGCCGCGCCAGGGGCCGTCACCCGGATGGGCGCAAACGGCCGTGCTCGGGCGGTTGCGCGGCGACCGGGAGGGAGCCGTAGGACCCGCCCGCTCGTCGACGAGGCGTCGAAGAGCGGGGGCGCCCGAAATGAATTCGGGAAAGATCGCGGAAATCTTGGCGGAATCGATGGTTGGTGGTGTCTGGCGAGATCCGCACCTTGCCACGGACGTCGCGAATAGCTCTCTTTCCCCTCCACCAATTTTTTTATCACCTCTACAGCAGGAACCGACTATGCCCTGTGGACGCAAGCGTAAGCGTAGGAAGATCGCCACCCACAAGCGCAAGAAGCGCAAGCGGTTGAACCGTCACAAGAAGAAGCTTCGCTAAGCGGCGTCTTCAGAGTCGGTAACGCGACAAGATTTCCCCAAGGCGGTCACGAACTTCCTTGGGGATTTTTTCATCCGCAACGAGGGTCTGGAGATCGACGTATCCCTCCTTGGCTTTGTCCAAAGCCAGGTTGCAGGCTTTCGCCAGGTCGTCCAGGCCGTCGTTCTTCCGGAACCCCATCCGAACATGCAGATCGCCTTCCGAAATCCGGCGCGCCCACAAGGAGACCTTGAAGACGGGCAGCGCGATGCGGCGGGATGCCCCGAAGGCCATCAGCCAGCCCAGGAACATGCCCATGAGGGTGGTGGCGCCCACCGCGGGCAGAAGCAGGTCCAGCAGACCTCGGCGGTCCAGCGGATACAGGGCCGAGCTGCGGTCCATCACGTAGATCGACGATTCGCCGAATTCCCGATGGTACAGGAACATGATCGCCACGCCGGTGCCGACCGCGGTGAACGCGGCCAGCAGCACGTTGCGCAGGATCTGCGGTCCCTGGATCTTGGGGTGGAAGATGAAATTGCGCAAGGGCTTGCGCAGATGGGCGGGCGAGAGACTCTGGGAGTCGGGCATTCGGCACTCCTTGAAGGTGGTTCGCAGAGTATCGGATTTTCCGCGAGGCAAGGCCAGTGCAACCCGCACCGGATGTCGGTGCTGGTGGTGGGAGCTGGCAAGATGGGCGGGTTCCACCGCGATGCCGTGCGGCGCGGGAAGGCGTGGAGCCTGGCCGGGGTCGTCGACCTGGACCCCAACCGGTTGATGGGCCTCGGGTGCGCGGTGGATTGCGACCTGGAACGCGCCCTGGGCGCGTTGCGGCCCGATGCCGTGGTGGTGGCGGTGCCGCCCGAACTCCACGAGTCGATCGCGCGGGTCTGCCTGGCCCACGGGTGCCACGTGCTGCTGGAAAAACCCATTTGCCCGAAGTTCCAGAACGCCTCGCGCCTGGCAGACGATTTCCGTCGGGCGGGACGGGTCTTGTTCGGCGGGCATTCGGAGCGATTCCACCCGCTGTTCCAGGCGTTGCGGGCGCGGTCGGCGATGGTCGGCGAGATCGTGCGCGTGGAGGCGGTCCGCTACGGTCCGTTGCCCGAGCGGGTCTCCGAAGGCGGCGTGGTGATGGACCTGGCGATCCACGACCTGGATCTGGTGCGCCGCGTGGTGGGCGTGCCGTTGCGCGTGGAAGGCGCGGAAATCGAACGGATCGGGTGGACCGAAGCGCGGATGCTGGCCGAACTGGCCTGGGACGGCGGCAAGGCCCTGGTCGACGCGGGCTGGCGGCTGGAGCGGCAGCGGGTGCTGTGCGTGACCGGGAAGCGCGGGACCTTGGAGGCCGACCTGCTGGGCAGGAGCCTGGTCCTGAGGACCCCTTGCGGCGAGGAATGGATCAAGGTGCCGTGGAGCGATCCCCTGGAAGCGGAACAGGCCGCGTTCCGGGCCGCCTGCGAAGGAATGTTCGACGCCGAAGCCGATCTCGCGCCCCAGATCGAGGCGGTGGAACTGGCGGAGCGGATCCTGTCGTTCTGAGCCGATCGCGGGAGGTCTCCGCGGCAATGCGGTCGCGAGGCTATCTTCCCGTCGCATGAAGTCGGGGAATGGCCTGATGGCGTTCGAGAGGTTGTGGGGTGCCGCGTGCGATGCGGGGTGCGAAACCGTGCGCATCGCCCCCGATGCGTTCCTGCTGCGCGAAGGCGCGGTGGATACCAGCCTGCACCTGGTGCGCAGCGGTTGTCTGCAGGCCATGTTGCGGCGCGCCGGCAAGGAGTACGCGCTGGAGGCGTTCATGGAAGGCGACGCGATCGCGTCCCTGGATTCCTTCGCCCGAGGGGTTCCCAGCACCTACGCGATCCAGGCGGTGGAGGAATCCGAGATCCTGGACATTCCCGGCGAGGTCCTGGAGCGCCTGCTGCGCGAACAGCCCGTCCTGGCGCGCGATGTCGCCGAGCACCACCGGCGCTGGATCGTGCAGCTGACCGAACGGATCATGGAGCTGGTGAGCACCTCGCCGCAGGAGCGGTATCTGAGGTTGTCGGCGCGTCGGCCCGAGCTGATCGAGCGCCTGCCGCAGTACAAGATCGCCTCGATGCTGGGTGTGACGCCGGAAACGCTGAGCCGGATCCGGAACCGCCTGGCCAAAACAGCACGGACCGCAGCGGGGTCGCCGAGCGTTTCTTGACGATCGTCAAGATCCCAGGGCGGTGGTTGGCGCTAGGTTTGGTATTCCAGCCTTCGCGCGTCGTCCATACGCGGATCGCCGGATCCGACAGGATCGGAAGGGACCCATGGTCCCAGCGGCGTCCCCCCGCGGCATCGTGAGATCCTCTCGGACCGGCCACGGAGCGGGATCGAGCTTCAGGGAGATAGAATCGCCTGGAGCAGGATCTTGCGGACGGGTCCCAACTCGTCCCAGGTGCCGTTTTCCGCCCAGTGGTAGACCGGATGCCCGCCTTCGATCCAGGCGCAGGATTGCGCTCCGGCCAGGCGGCGCAATCGTTCCTGGCGCGGGAGCAGCGAGCCGTTTTCGGTCGGCGACCAGTCGCGGAACAGGGGCTGGGGGAGCAGTGCGTCGCCTTTTTTGGCCGCACGCAACCGCAGCCGGGTGCGACCGACGACGATTTCCGCGCCGTCGGCCAGCCGTTCGCGCCGCACCACGCGGCCGTCGACGAGGGTTCCGTTGGTGCTTCCCAGGTCCACGATCCAGGGCTTGGAATCCAGCAGCATGAACTGGGCGTGGCGCCGGGAAGTGTCGGGGTCGTCCAACGCCAGGTCGCACTGGAGCGAGCGCCCCACGAGCAGTCCGCACAGCGGCAGGCGGAACGCCGGAAAGGCCGGGTGTTCCAAAGTCCACGCGCTGGGGCCGCAGGCGTGGGGCAGGGGCGGGGGATGCGCGCCTTCGGAGCTACCTTTGTCGTCGATCCTTTTCAACGGGAGCCTTTCCATGATCCGTTTCGAACATAAGAATCTTGCAGCTTGGGTCGACGACGCGTACCTCAAGTCCTTGCAGCCCCAGGTCGCTTCGGCCCACGAGCTTCTGCGCTCCAAGAAGGGCCCGGGCAACGACTTCATCGGCTGGATCGACCCGTCCAAGGTCGTTTCGCCCGCCGACATCGCCCGCATCAAGGCCGCCGCCAAGCGCATCCAGGAAAACTCCGAAGTCCTGGTGACCGTGGGCATCGGCGGATCCTACCTGGGCGCCCGCGCGGTCCTGGAAGCCCTCCCGTTCGAAGACGCCTCGGAAAACGGCGTGGCGATCGACTTCGCCGGCCAGCACATCTCGGCCCGCGACACCGAGCTGTTGCTCGACAGTCTGGAAGACGTGGAGGTTTCCGTCAACGTGATCTCCAAGTCGGGGACCACCACCGAGCCCGCCATCGCCTTCCGCCTGCTCAAGGCCTACATGGAAGAGCGCTACGGCAAGGAAGAAGCCAAGTCGCGCATCTACGCCACCACCGACGCCAAGAAGGGCGCGCTGCGCAAGCTGGCCGAAGAGGAAGGCTACGAGATCTTCACGATCCCCGACGACGTGGGCGGACGATTCTCCGTGCTGACCGCGGTGGGATTGCTGCCGATCGCCGCCGCCGGACACGACATCGACGCCCTGCTGGCCGGTGCCCAGGAAGCCTTCGTGAAGTACGGCGCCTCCGACGACATCCACTCCAACGACTGCCTGCGCTACGCGGCCTCGCGCGTGGGCCTGTACCGCCAGGGCAAGGGCATCGAGATCCTGTCCACCTTCGAGCCCGCGTTCCTGTACCTGGTGGAATGGTGGAAGCAGCTCAACGGCGAATCGGAAGGCAAGAACCGCACCGGCATCTTCCCGGCGGGTTGCGTCTTCACGACCGACCTGCATTCCATGGGCCAGTGGATCCAGGAAGGCCAGCGCAACGCGTTCGAGACCTTCCTGATCGAAGAGAAGCCCAAGGCCTCGGTGCTGGTGCCCGACACCGGCGACGACCTGGACGGCCTCAAGTACCTGGCCGGACGGGAATTGTCGGAAATCAACAACAAGGCCTGGCGCGGCGTCTCGCTCGCGCACGTGGACGGCGGCATGCCCAACGCGTCGATCGTGGTCGACACGCTGGACGCCCACACGCTCGGCGAGCTGATCCACTTCTTCGAGCGCGCCACCGGCGTCTCCTGCTACATGCAGGGCGTGAACCCGTTCGACCAGCCCGGCGTGGAAGCCTACAAGGCCAACATGTTCGCGCTGCTGGGCAAGCCCGGCTTCGAGAAGCAGGCCGCCGAGCTGAACGCTCGCCTGTAACCGCTCGCGAAGGTTCGCATCCAGGCCCTCGCTCCGTTCGCGGAGCCGAGGGTTTTTTGTATTCGGGAACGGACATCGCTGCAAGGAGTGGTCATGCGGCCCCCGTTCCAGGAATCGAAAGGTCTGGAGCGGGTTCGCCCGATCGGTTGGACACTCCGTTCTCCGAATGGTAGGCTTTGAGCCGGCTGTTCTCCATGTTCCCAATTGCCCGAAAGGTCTCCCACGATGGAAGCATCCCCCGATTCTTCCTTCCCCTTGGATCCCGGTTCCGCTCCGACGCTGGAAATGCGGCTTGCGGAGGCCGAACGGAAGTTTTCGGCCCTGTTCGAAAAGGGTCCCATCGGGGTGGCGTTCCACGTCATGATCCGCGACGAGGAGGGAAAGGCGATCGACTACCTGTTCCTGGACGCCAACCAGTCCTACCAGAAATTGACCGGGGTGGACCCTCGCGGCAAGACCGTGAGGGAGGCCTTCCCGGGAATCGAAAACGATCCGTTCGATTGGATCGGGACCTTCGGGCATGTCGCGCTCACCGGGGAAGAGATCCGGTTCGAGCAGTACCTGGAAGCGAACGACCGCTGGTACGACTGCGTGGGGTACCAGTACAAGCCCGACCACTTCGTTGCCGCGTTCATCGAGATCACCGAGCGCAAGCGCGCCGAGGCCAAGCTGCGCGATTCCAACGAACGGCTGAAGCTCGCGACGCGGGCGGGCGGCGTGGGCATCTGGGATTGGGATGTGGTGGCGAATCGCCTGGTGTGGGACGAACAGATGTTCCGCCTGTACGGGATCGGGCCGCAGGATTTTTCGGGTGCGTACGAGGCCTGGGTGAACGGCGTGCATCCACACGACAGGGAGTCGGCCCACCGCGACATCCAGATGGCCTTGAGCGGCGAAAAGGAATTCGATGTCGAATTCCGCGTCGCCTGGCCCGACGGCGAGGTGCGGACCTTGAAGGGGAACGGATCGGTCTTCCGCGACGCCGAAGGCAAGGCCGTGCGCATGATCGGCACCAACTGGGACATCACCGAAAGCCGCGAGCACGCCCGCGAGCTGGCCAGGTACCGCGACCATCTGGAAGAGCTGATCCAGGAGCGCACCGCGGAACTCGAGACGGCCAACCGGGAACTGGAAGCCTTCAGCTACACGGTGTCGCACGACCTGCGCGCCCCGCTGCGGCATATCCACGGATTCGTGGGCATCCTGGGATCGGACCACAAGGACGATCTCGGGCCCGAAGCGCTGTACGCCCTGGGCGCCATCTCCTCGTCGGCGCGGCACATGAGTCAACTGATCGACGACCTGTTGGGTCTGGCGCACACCAGCCGGCAGCCACTCAGGCTCTGCACCCTGGGCATGGGCGAGGTGCTGCAAGGAGCGTTGGAGCAGGTTCGCAATTCCTGTCAGGACCGACCCGTCGAATGGGTGGTCGCGCCGATGCCGCGGGTCTTCGGCGACGCCGGTCTGTTGCGGCAGGTCTGGATCAATCTCCTGGAGAACGCGGTGAAGTACTCGCGCCGCCAGGAGATCCCCCGGATCGAGATCGGGTGCGAAGAAACCGATCTCGAAACGCGCTTTTGGGTGCGCGACAACGGGATCGGGTTCGACATGCAGTACGCCGGCAAGCTGTTCGGGGTCTTCCAGAGGCTCCACAGCCAGGAGGAATTCGAAGGCACGGGAATCGGCTTGGTCACGGTGCAGCGCATCCTGCTGCGCCACAAGGGCCGGATCTGGGTGGATTCGGTTCCCGACCAGGGAACGACCTTCACGTTCGCGCTTCCCCGATCGACGGATTCCGACAAGGGTTGACCCTTCGGGATGGATTCCACGAACTCGCTTCGCGGACCGCGCGGGTCAAAGAACCGTCGAAGCCGGCTCGTGGCGCGGCAGGCCACCAGTTCGGAGCGCCGGGTGTCGGTCAGATCTTGACCGAGTTGCCGCAGGAGCATGGCGGGAAGGTAGGGCGATTCGGGAGAATGCCTTTTACAGGGCGTCCTTTCCCCATCTACCACCATTTCCATTCGGACTGGAGTAATCGATCATGCCTTCTTCCCTCTTGACCAAGGCGCTCGCCTGGGTGCTGCTCGCCACTTCCCTCTCCTTGGCTGGATGGATCGGCAGTGCGGATGGTGCTTCGGATGCTTCGCACGTGGGGGCGACTGTGAACGAGTCCTTCAAGGCTTTGTTCGCCGAGGAGCCGCGGTGCACGCTGGACTTGGAAATCGATGTTGGCGGTTACGTGTCTGTTTACCCCCCTAGTGATGAAGTGACCCGTGATGATCGAAGGATCTTCCAATGTGGCGTCGAGGTGCAACTGGATGCGAGTCCCTATGGCATCTACCGCTTCATCGGCTGGAGGGGGGATACCACCGGAAACAACAGACGGATGATCTTGACGATGACCTCGAACAAGTCCATCACGGCGGGCTTCTCTTCGAGCGCGGGAACCACTGCGCGCTCGTTGCGCCGCGAGGGTGCCTGGATCGAGGCTGGAAGGCTTTTTGTGAACTTCGATCTCCCCGGCAGGGTGCACCTTGACTTGGTATCTGCGGAGGGGCGCACCATCGCCCATCTCGGATCCGGCCTGCGCACGGGGGGCACCTTGATTGATCTTCCCAGGTTGCCTGCGGGGCCCCTGTACCTGCGCGTGCGCGGTCCGGGAATCGTGCGCTTGGTGCCTCTGTCGGTCATGGGGCGCTGAGAGCTTGTGAAAAATCGGTGAGGTCGTCGATTGCGGCAATCGGGACTACGGTGGGTCACCGGAGCGGACAATGGCGAGTTCCGATGCCCACGCCATCCCAATCGGGGCGCGAAGGTCGACAGGGGAGTTCGACGGCCCGCTCGCGGCGACAGGATGTATGTTTCGTATATGATTCATATATGGAGCGTTTCATGGGAATCGTGAACATCGACGACGACCTCCACGACCAGATCCGCAGCGCGAGTGCGGTGTCGTGCCGGTCCATCAACGCCCAGGCGGCCTTCTGGATCAAGATCGGGATGCTCTGCGAACTGAACCCGACATGGAGCTTCAACGAGATCGTCGCGCGGGAACTGCGCGCCGCGGGCGTCAAGCCCAAGGCGTTGAAACTGGCCCTGTCTTGACCAAGCGTCCGGAAGAGATCGCGCTCCTCGCCGAGTCGGGGAGGCTCCTGGCCAAGGTGTTCGACCACCTGGACGGGTTGGGTCTGGTCGGCAGGTCGACCATGGAGATCAACGATCTGGTGGAACGCGTCATCGTGGACGAACTCGGCGCTCGACCGGCGAGCCGAGGGCAGTACGGCTACGCCCACGTCCTGAACTCCTCCCGCAACCACGTGGTCTGCCACGGGGTTCCGTCGCACGCGGAATTCCTGCGGGAAGGCGACATCGTCAACTTCGACATCACCCTGGAGAAGAACGGCTGGATCGCCGATTCCAGCAAGACGTATTGTGTCGGGAACGTGTCGCCGCAGGCACGCAGGCTGGTGCAGGTGGCCTGCGAGGCGATGTGGAAGGGGATCAAGGCGGTCCGGCCCGGCGCCAGGTTGGGCGACGTCGGACACGCCATCGAACGGCACGCCCGGAACAACGGTTGCACGGTCGTGCACGAATACTGCGGGCACGGCATCGGGCGCAAGATGCACGAGGCCCCGCAGGTGCTGCACTGGGGGACTCCACGCACGGGCTTGGTGCTGGAAGAGGGAATGGTGTTCACCATCGAGCCGATGATCAACCAGGGGCGGCGCGAGATCCGCACCGAGGACGACGGCTGGACGGTGGTCACCCGCGACGGAAAGCTGTCGGCCCAGTTCGAGCACACGGTGGCGGTCACGCGCGGCGGGGCGAGGGTCCTGACCCTGCGGGCGGAGGAGACGCGGTAGGGTTCTTGCCGCGTGCGATCCGGAATCCGGCGGGAGCCGCAGGGCGGGATCGAAGGCGTTTGCCGTCGACGCCCCCGCTTCCCGCCATGTCTGACAGTTCCTGGATGGATCGCTTCCAGGCGTCAACCAGTTCCGGCGGTGCCACGGGTCGGTACCCCGGGCCGTGTCCCAGGATCCAGCGCGCTGCTTCGCCGGGATCGCCGAAGGGCAAGGTGAATTCCACCGATCCGTCGGGGAGTTCCCGGGTCCGCTGGGACGGATGCCACCTGCGTTCGCGCACGTAGGGGGCGTGGGCGCGGTCGGCCAGGAAGACGGCCTCGAAGACGTCTCCGCTGAAGGCCCCCAGACATGACGGAATCTGTTTGCGGGGTGTGCGTTTGAACCGGCGTTCCAGAATCTCCAGCTCGTGCATCCGCGACAGCGTGAACCGCTTGATCCTTTCCGGGTGTTTCGCCGGCTCCCGCGCCTGCAGGTAGGGCATGCCGTTCCACTCGAAGAGGTCGACGGGTTCCACGATCCTCTCGCTTGAAGACGATTCGCCGGGTTTGCGGTAGTCGAACCGCACCAGCCTCCGTTCGCGGATGGCCAGCGACAGGCGCCCCAGGTACATCTTCGGGAAGATTCCCGTCAGGCGCGCGAGGGTGGTGCTCCCCGGCATGCGCAGTATGGGGTCCAACGCGAGCCGGTTCTT